>JACDJC010002734.1_pt1 | contig 13464 bp, 11 predicted proteins | sample 7454191 | NCBI WGS metagenome assembly JACDJC01 (sample SAMN14253291, study PRJNA609438) | sludge metagenome | isolation source: sludge after 25d culture with pyrite and EDTA | collected 2018-12-20 | reverse complement strand
CTGAACCTGCCTGACCGCCCCGATATCCGGCCGCTGGGCTTTGTCACCGAGGAAGACAAGTTCGACGCCATTCGCGCCGCCGACGTGCTGCTGATGCCGTCGCTCTATGAGAGCCTGTCAATGGTGGCGATGGAGGCGTGGCTCATGGAGAGGCCAACGCTGGTGAACGGTCTGTGCGACGTGCTCAAGTACCAGACCCGGCGTAGCAACGGTGGGCTGTACTATTACAACTACGAGGAATTCGCCGCGGCGCTGACGCTCTTGCTCGGTGACGCCGACCTGCGCCAACAACTCGGCCGGCAGGGGCTGGCCTTCGTGGCCGCCAACTACAGCTGGGACGTGGTGCTGGCCAAATTCCGCGCCCTGTTCGAGACGCTGGCCCCGCGCCCCCGCCCGGAGGCGCATGGCTGAGCGCGCCCTGCACCAGTTCACCGAAGGGGCCTACATCGGCGACGCGGTAAGCGATCAGGTCTTCGCTGTCCAGCGCTGGCTGCGGGAGTTTGGCTTTGCCTCGGAGGTGTATGCCGAACGCATCCAGCCCGAGCTGGCCGGGCGCGTGCGGCCAGCTCGGGAGTACCGGCCCGGGGCGGCCGAATCGTGCCTCATTCACCATCACGCCGTCGGTTCGGACATTGCCGAACGGCTCATGGCCTTCGACATCCCCCAACTCCTGATTTACCACAACATCACCCCGCCGCAATTCTTTGCCTACACCGACCCCATTCTGGCCGGCGCGCTGCGCCGGGGGCGGCAACAACTGGAGATGCTTCGCCCTCGGACGCTGCTGGGGCTGGGGGATTCGGGATACAACGAGCGCGAGTTGATCGATCTGGGGTATGAGCACACCGGCGTGCTGCCCATTGTGCTCGACGAGGAGCAGTTGCGCGCGCCAACCGACCCGGTGGTGGCCGCGGCTTGCGACGCGGCCCGGCCGCTGGTCCTGTTCGTCGGCCGACTGGCCCCCAACAAGCGCCAGGAAGACTTGATCAAGCTTCTCTACTGCCTGCGACGCGTGGCCCCGACGGCGCGGCTGGCCCTGGTGGGAAACCCCGCCTTTGCCGAGTACGTTGCCTGGCAGCGTGCCCTGGCCGCTGAATTAGGGCTGGACGAGTCGGCCATCCTCTTCGCCGGGCACGTTACCCACGAGGAGATGCTGACCTACTATCGGTGCGCCGACGTTTACGTCTCCATGAGCGAGCACGAGGGCTTCGGCAAACCGTTGATTGAAAGCATGTACTGTGGCCTGCCCGTGGTAGCGTATGCTTCCACCGCCGTACCCGACACGCTGGGCGACGCGGGAATTCTGTTTCGCCAGAAGAATTATGAAGGACTGGCCGAACTGATCGACCTCTTGACACATGACGAGGCGCTGCGCGGGCGGGTGATCGCCCGGCAGAAAGAACGGGTGCAAGCCTTCCTGGAACCTCAGGTGCACCGCCGCCTGGCCGGCTATCTGCACGCGCTCGACCTTTTGCCGGCCGGGGCGCGGCCATGAGCGACTCCCCGCTGAGTGCCCCTCCACTCCACGTAGTTCTTGTAACACCAGCCTATCCGCCACTTCCGGGCGGCGGCGAAAGGTACGTGGGCGCGCTGGCCCGCTGCCTGGCGGCGCAGGGGATGCGCGTCACTGTCGTCACCAGCTCGGCCATGACTGAGGCTGATTTCTGGCTGGGCACGACTGCCGTGTCGGACACGGTGGAGGATGGCGTGCGCGTCGTGCGGCGGCCGGTGAGGCCCGCGCGGGGCGGCCGGCGCGGGCTGCTGCTGTGGCGCAAGGCCATGGTCATGCTGTCGGCTCTGCCCAGCGATCAGACCGGCTGGCTCACGCGCATGGCGCAGCGCGTGCCTGATATTGACGGGCTGGACGAGGTGCTGGACGATCTAGCGGACGTCGATATCGTCCACGGCTTTAACGTCTCGTGGGAGCGCGGCTTGACGGCGGCCCATGCCTATTGCCGCCGCACGCAGACGCCTTTTGTCGCCACCCCGTTTATGCACCTGGGCGAGGAGCATGGCGACCGGGTATCGCGCAACTCAACGATGAATCATCAGATGCACCTCCTGCGTCAGGCCGATCGCTTGCTGGTGCTGACGCGCATCGAGGCCGAGGGGCTGGCCCGCTATCTCTATCGACCGGAGAATACGGTTGTCATCGGTGGCGGCGCTGATGCGCCACCGGAAGATTTCGTTGATTCTCCCTACTACGCCGACGACCACCCCGAGGCTTGCGGCGAGTTCGGCGTCTACATTGGTCGATTGTCATTTGACAAAGGGGCGCTGCACGCCTCGGACGCCATTCGCGCCCTTCGCCGGCGCGGCCGGGATATAGCCCTGTTGTTCATTGGCTCCACGACGCCGGAATTCGAGCGCCACCGCCGCCGCCTGTCGCCGGAAGATCGGGCGGCCATTCGTCCGCTTGGGCCGCTGAGTGATCGCGACAAACACGCCGTGCTCAGCCGGGCCAAATTCCTGCTCCTGCCCTCGCGCACCGATTCATTCGGCATCGTCCTGCTGGAAGCGTGGAGCCACGGCGTACCGGTCATCGCCGCGCGTGCCGGCGGCATCCCCGGCGTAGTCGATAATGGGGCCAACGGCCTGCTCGTGCCGTTTGCCGACGTCGACGGGCTGGCGCTGGCCGTGGATCGACTGATGGGCGACCCGCCGTTTGCCGAGCGACTGGGCCGGCAGGGTCGCGAGAAGGCCGCCGCCCACTATAGTTGGGACGTCGTCGCCGAGCGCGTGCGGGAGCAATATCGCGCCGTGCTCGATGAAGGCACAGCCTCTGACCCCATCTGATGCGCATTCTCCACATCGTCCACCAGTACCCGCCCGACCACGTGGGCGGCGCGGAACTGTATACCCGGGCCATGGCCCGTCGGCAGGCGGCGGCCGGGCACGACGTGGCTGTGTTCTGCCCGGAGGCAGGCGGGGATGGGCCGGGCGCGGCGATAGACGAGGACGGCGTGCGCGTCTATCGCGTCGGGCAGGCGCGGCGCGGGCGGCTATCGATTTTCCTGAAGGCCCTGGGCGCGGGCGGAACGAGCGAGAGGCTTGATGGTGTGCTGGCCGCCGAGCGGCCGGATGTGGTTCACCTGCAACATCTTATGGGGCATCCCCCCCAAATTGGGGAGATATTGCAGGCGGCAAACATCCCCTACGTCATCACTCTCCACGACTACTGGTACGGCTGCGCCAACGCCCAATTGCTGACCAACTACGACCACAGCCTGTGTCACGGCTCCAACCCCCATTTCACCAACTGCGGCCGGTGTGCCCTGGCCCGCGCCGGGCTGCGAGGGGCTGCCCCGGCCGCGCCGCTGGCCGCGCCGCTCATGGCCCGGCGCAACCGGCTTTTGGCCCCCATCTTCGCCGGGGCGGCGGTCGTGCTGGCGGCTACGCCCTTCGCGCGCGACGCCCACGCAGCGATGGGTCTGCCGGTCGAGCGTTGCCAAATCTTACCATTAGGGGCCGACGTGACGCCGGACGACGTGGCTGCCGCCGAGGCGGCGCGCCGGGCGCGCCCGGCTGACGCTTTTCACGCCGGCTACATTGGTGGGCTAAGCCCGCAAAAGGGTATTCACGTTCTTGTTGCCGCGTTCAACCGGCTGCCGGAGGGGGCGCGCCTGTCGATCTTTGGTGACACGAACGCCTTCCCCGACTACGTAGCCGAATTGCGCCGGGCGGCGACCCACCGCGGCATCCACTTTGCCGGTCTGTTGTCGCGCGCAGCGTTGTGGCCGGCGCTGGGCAGGCTAGACGTGCTGGTCGTGCCCACAATGTGGTACGAAACGTATTCGCTCATCGTGCAGGAGGCCTTCGCCGCCGGTGTGCCCGTCGTCGCCTCGCGCATTGGGGTAATGCCCGACGTGGTGCGCGATGGCGTCGACGGCCGCCTATTCCCCCCCGGTGACGTGGACGCACTGAGCGCCTTGCTGCGCGATCTGATGCACCACCCGGCACAGTTGGCCAGCCTGCGCGCCGCCCGGCCGCCGGTCATGACGATGGATGAACACGCCGCGCGGCTGGATTCCGTCTACCAGGGATTACGAAGTCGTGGGGCGGCCGGCGGTTCGGGAACATGAGTGAACGTCGGCATCTGCACCAAATACGCTATAATCTTCTTGCCTGAAGACGGCCGCGCCCGGAGTGTGAGCCGATAGGCCATTGGGAGACCAACAAGCGGATGAGTTACGAGAGCCGGCCGCGCGCCGGTGGCGAATCGCCCACCTATCTGTATAACGCTGACCGGCGCCGGGGCGACTGGCGCGGCAAGCTAAGAGAGTTGGGCCAGTACCGGTATCTGTTGCGCAACCTGGTCGCCCGCGACCTGAAGGCGCGCTACAAGAATTCGGTCCTCGGCATTCTGTGGAGCATCCTGAATCCGCTTTTCCTGATGCTCATTTTCACGATCATCTTCTCCGTCCTGGCCAATAGCGACACGCGTGACTACCCGATCTTCGTCCTGACCGGCCTGATCCCGTGGAACTTTTTTAGCGGCTCGCTGACCAGCGGCACGACGTCGGTAACTGGCAACTCAGGGTTGGTGAAAAAGGTCTATTTCCCGCGCGAACTGTTGCCGACCTCGGCTCTGCTGTCGAATCTGGTCAACTTCCTGTTCGCCTTCCTCGTGCTGGTTGTCCTGCTCTATGCCTTCGGCATTGGCCTGACCGTCCACGCGCTGTGGGTTCCGGCGATTTTGCTAACCCAGCTCATCTTCACACTGGGCCTCTGCCTGTTGCTTGGTAGCCTGACGGTCTTCTATCGTGACGTGTTGATGATTCTGGAAGTCGTCATTCTGGCCTGGTTCTTTCTAACGCCCGTCTTCTACTCGCTGGAGTTGTACGGCAATACTGTGACGGTGATGGGTGTTACCTTCAACCCGGCCCAGGTGATGCGCTGGCTCAACCCGATGGCGTCGATTATCGATGGCTATCGCACCGTATTATGGGGCAAGAATGCCAGCGGCGGGCCGGTGGCGATGAACCCGGCCTACCTGCTGCGGACGTTCGTCACCTCGGTGATCGTTCTGATCGCCGGTTACGCCGTCTTCCTGCGGCTCAACCCGCTCTTCGGCGAAAAGCTCTAGCAGCCACACCGGTTCCCCATGCTGTTGAGGAGTATGCACAAGAAATGGTGGTATAGCGCAAGTTTTTAACCCGCCGGTGCAAACAGAAGCTCACCGCTTAAGGACCAGCGCTATACCTCAACTGCGTAACTCTTGCTTATTGAAGATATGAAGCTGAAGCAACTCGTTTGGTGGATTTTGATCATACCGGTCGCCCTGATGCTGGCTGGTTGCAGCCCGGGGGGGGCGGCCGCAGTGACCCCCTTCCCGAAGAACACGCCGGCCGCAGCCGCCCCCGCTGAATCGGCCACGCCGGAACTGGAAAGCACGGCCGGGCCAACTTCGGCGGCCGAACCCAGCCCGGAAGAGACCGCTGAAGCGGACGGTTCGCCCGCGCCCACCAGCAAAGCGACCACGCCGCGACCCACGGCTGATCGCCCGGCCACGGCCACTCCCCGCCCCACGGTCACGCCGACCAGCGTGCCCCAGGTGAACCCGACGACGGCCCTCAACATCACCGGCTCCATGCGCGAAGGAGAACCAACGCCGCCGACGCCCATTCCCTCGCCTGTGCCCATCTTTGACCTGCCTGAAGGCACAACCAACATCCTGCTGCTGGGCAAGGACGTTAATGCTGATGGCAGCGGCGACGCGCGCACCGACACGATGATCATCGTCTCTATCAACCGGGAGACGGAAACGGCGTCGATGATCTCCCTGCCGCGCGACCTCTACGTCTATCTGCCCACCCGCATCATGAGCCGGCTCAACACGGCAGTGACCCTGGGTGGCGTCGAACTGCTGGAACAGGCCATCCTGTATAACTTCGGCATCCCCATTCACTATCACGCCCTGGTTGATTTCGAAGGCTTCAAACAGGTGGTCGATCTGTTGGGCGGAGTGAATATGGCCGTCAGTTGTCCATTGCAGGACTGGCGGCTCATATCACCCGAACTTGATCCGACGCTGGAGGAAAACTGGGAGCAGTTCCGTCTGGAAGCGGGCCTGCACCAGATGGACGGCGATCTGGCCTTGTGGTATGCCCGCTCCCGCCTGACGACGACTGACTTCGACCGCGGCCGGCGGCAACAACAACTGTTGCAGGCCATGCTCAACCAGAGCGTCGACTTCGGGCTGGTGGCCCGCGCCCCGGAGCTATGGGCTGCCTTCGGCGATGTGGTGGAAACAGATATGGACATCGGCCGTATCCTGCAATTGGCGACCATCGCCCCCGGCATACGCGCCAACGGTGTGCAGCACCTCTATCTGGCGGGCAAGATGCAGGCCTGGACGATTCCCGACAGTGGCGCGGCGGTTCAATTGCCCGTCTGGGAGGGGGAGGGGATGATGCAGGAGACATTCAGCCGCCTCTTCCTGCCGCCGGCGCTCAACCGGGCCGACCGCGCGCCGATTACCGTGGAGATCATCAACGCCAGCCAATATCCGGCCCAGGCGCTGCTGGCGGCCGACAATCTGGCCTGGTACGGTTTCGCGCCGGTCATCGGTGAGCCGCGAGAGCCGCAAGAGGCCACTGAGATGACGTACTACGGCCAGAACTTCAAAGGTTCCTACGACTGGCTGTTTAGTTGGGTGATGGGCAAGCCGCAGGCGCAGATCGCCCTGTCGGAAGAGGAGTCGCCCTCCAACTACCGTGTCATCATCGGCAACGATTACAACCCCTGCCGCCCGGCGTTCGAGGCTCCGCAAACCGCCCCGCCTGGGTCAAATTAAAGAGATAGAACGCGGATGACGCGGATTGAGCGGATAAATACGGATCAGAAAACCACTTTCTTATCCGTGTAAATCCGCGTCAATCCGTAGCATCCGCGTTCTATTCTCCGCGTCATCCGTGTTCTATTTCTTATCCATTGCCAGAACGCGCGACCGCGGGCATAATTCGCGGCGATGAAAGCTGCATAGGGCGACGACTAGAGGACGATGACCGGCCACAGGCGGGCACCGTCCTTTTTTTGCAGGAGCGGCGGGAACAGGAGGAAGGCAGTGAACGACAAGCGCGAGATCACCGGCTGGATGATGTACGACTGGGCCAACTCGGCCTTCAGTACAACTGTAGTCACTGCCTTGCTTGGCCCCTACATTCAGGCTCTGGCCGAGGCGGCCACAGAGCCGTTTCGCCTCTTTGGTGCGGAAGTTGAGCCGGGGGCCATCTACCCGGCGGCCGTATCGCTGTCGGTCATTCTGCAGGTCTTCTTTCTGCCCCTGCTGGGCACCATTGCCGACTACACCCATCTGAAAAAGCGCATGTTGCTGGCCTTCGCCTACACCGGCGCGTTCACGACGATCCTGCTCTTTTTTGTGCGCGAGGATATGCCTCTCTTCGGCACGCGCGGCGCGGTCGTTGCCGGCAGCCTGTTGTTCATCGTCGCCAATCTGGCCTTTGGCGCGGCCATCGTCTTCTACAACAGCTTTTTGCCGCAGATCGCTTCGCCCGACCGGCGCGACGACGTCAGTTCGCGCGGCTGGGCCTTGGGTTATTTGGGCGGGGCGCTGCTGTTGTTGCTCAACCTGGTGCTGCTGTTGCTGATGGAAGACACCACGCTGGCCGTGCGCATCAGTTTGGCCAGTGCCGGGGTGTGGTGGCTGGTATTCACTTTTCTATTCCCGCAACGGCGGCTGGTGCAGCGCGCCCCCGGCCACGAGCACGAACACGTCAATCTGTTCACCCACGGTATCAGGCAGCTAGGACACACCTTTGGCGCGCTATGGCGCACGTATCCGATGACCCTGCGCTATCTAATCGCCTACCTCGTCTACAACGACGGCATCCAGACAGTGATCGTCGTCTCGGCCGCGTTTGCCGCCAACGAGCTTGGCGTGCCGGCGCAAACGATCCTGATCCTGGTGCTGATGATCCAGTTTGTGGCTTTCGGCGGCGCGCTGCTGTTCGGCCGGATCGCGCGGCGCATTGGGGCCAAACGAGCGATTATGATTAGCCTGGTCATCTGGTCGGCCATCGTCATCTTCGCCTACCTGTTCCTGCAAAACGTGGTGCAACTGTTCATCATGGGCGTGGTGCTGGCCCTGGTTCTGGGCGGTTCCCAGGCCCTCAGCCGCTCCCTCTTCTCGCAGATGATCCCTGCCGAACATGAGGCGGAGTATTTCGGCTTTTACGAGATCAGCGAGCGGGGCACTTCGTGGCTGGGCACGGCCGCCTTCGCCCTGGCCGTGCAGCTCACCGGCTCGCAACGCGTGGCCATCGTCAGCCTGATTATCTTTTTTGTGGTTGGGCTGCTGTTGCTCAGCCGGGTGGACGTGCGTCGGGCCATCGTGGAGGCCGGTAACGACCCATCCGGTGTGGTGCTCTAGCTAGGGCTCAGACCTGACAATTGGGCGGCCGCCGATACCTTTAAGGCGACGACCCTTGTGGCCGCTTACCTGTCCGGTCTGCCCGCGAGGAGAACGCGCCTATGAACCTATCTGATCTGCAACCGGCTATTGATTACGTCCTGCAGCACGGCACGCCCGCGGAGCGCGCCCGGCTGCGCCACGCCCTGCACGGCGAGCCGCCACCGGCCGACGTGCGCGAACAACTGGAGCTGTCGCAGCGTGGCGACGGCGGCTGGGCCCCGTTCTGGGCGCCTGACTACAGCTCGCTGGATGCCACCTGCTATCAGTTGGCTCAGGCCGACCAATTGGGTATCAACCGCCTGGCCCTACCCATCATCGACGCAATACGTTTCCTGATCGAGCGGCAGCGCCCCGACGGCTCGTGGGAGGAAGAGCCGCCGGAGCCGGACGCCGCGCCGATTTGGGCGCGCCCCGGTGACGTGGCCGCGGGCCTCTACGTGACCGCCAATTGTGGCTTCTGGGTAGCGGTCACCGGCCTGGTGCCGTCGGCAGCCCACGACGCGGCCACTTACCTCAGTTTCCACCTGGGCGCGGCCGGCGAGCTTCCGTCATTCCCCCATACACACTGGCTGGCAACGGCGGTGTGGCAGCGGTTGGGCATGAGCGACGAGGCGAACAAGGGGTTGGGCAACCTGCAGAGGCGCGTGGACGAGCTGTCGGCCGGCAATCTGGCCTGGCTTATCCTGGCGCTGGCCAAAGGGGGCGTAGCCGCCGACCACCCGACGGTTGTGGCCGCGCTCGAGCAGCTACTTGCCCGGCGTGACCCGGCCGGCCATTGGCCTTCTGATGAAGGCAGCGACAACGCTGCCCATGTCACGGTCGAGGCGCTAATAGCTCTCCAGCTATATGGAAAGACCGAATGAAACCGGGCGATCTCATCTGGGTGCGGCTTTTCAAGAGCGACGGCAGCGCCTACCGTTGGTGGCAGGCGCAGGTCGAGTCGGTCACCGAAGAGTGTCTCGTCACCTATACCCCAGCCGGCAACAAGATTTTCCACAACCCTGACCGCTTTCCAAAGCACATCTACTATTCAAAACACGATATGCGTACCTTTTACTGGCCAGGCCGTCGCCATGACTTGTTGGAAGTTTATTCGCCGGACGGCCGGCTGCACGAACTCTACGCCAACATCACGAGTCCAGTCGAAGTAGGCGACAATGAGGTGCGCTTTGTTGATCACGAGCTGGATGTGCAGATGTATGTCGGGGATACGCCGCAGATTGTCGACCAGGACGAATTCGCCGAGGCGGCCAGCACCTACAGTTACACCGACGCTTTTATTCGCGAGAGCTACGTCGTGGCCGAGGAAGTGCTGGAGCTTGTGGCAAGCTGGCAACCGCTCGGCCCCAGAGTGGAATAAATGAACCAAAGATACTGCGGATGGAATGGATTGCTGGGATTTCCAGGCGGTCAATCCGTTCTAGCCGTGAAAATCCGCAGTTCATTCCTTATCTGCTGGCAGAAACGGGCCGGTGTAGTGGGAGACGTCGTTGTATAACACCAGCCGTGCCCGCCTGGTATCCTGAAAATCAATAATGTTCAGACACGCTGGAAATTGTTCCAGCCTGTCGCGGTACTGGCGGGGGTCGAGACCGAGCAGGCCGCAGAGCAGCAGGCGGATGGCGCTCTTGTGGGCGACGATGGCCGCGGCCTGGCCGGGGTACTCGCCCACGATGCGGCGCAGCGCGGGAGCGGCGCGGGCCAGCACGGCCGCGCCCGTCTCGCCGCCCAAAGGCGCACGGTTATACGGGTCGGCCTGCCAGGCGGCGTACTCGTCGGCAAACTGCTCGACCACCTCGCGCCGCGGCCGCCCTTCCCAATGGCCATAATCGATCTCGCGCAGGCCGGCGTAGGGGATGGGGCTTAGGCGGGGGACAACGAGAGCCGCCGTCTGGAGCGCGCGTTGCAGCGGGCTGCTGTAGAGGGCGGCGATAGCCTCGCGGGCCAGCCGTTGGCCCAGCCGCGCCGCCTGTCGTTCTCCTTCCTCAGAAAGCGCCACGTCGGTCGCGCCGGAGAAACGGTCCGCGGCGCTGAATGACGTGGCCCCGTGGCGGATGAGGAAGACGCGGGTAATCATCGCGGTGGCCAGATCTACGATGCATCTTCGGCCAGCACGGCCGCGGCCGCGGCGGCCAGCGTCTGCCGCTCGCGCCGCGCCTGCTCCTGAATGGCGCGGTAGGCATCTTCTTCCGACAGACCGCGCTCCATCAACTTGCCTCTGGCCCGGTCCAGTAACTTGCGCGTCGCCAGATCAGCCTCCAGCCGGGCGGTACGCGCGGCCAGCGCCTGGCTGTCCTGGAACCGCCGCATGGCCACGGTGATGGCCGCCGCCAACTCTTCCGGTCGCACGGGCTTCACCAGGTAGCCCTGGATGGGCAGGTCGGCGGCGCGCTCGACAAGGTCTTGCTGGCTGAAAGCGGTCAGGATGAGGATGGGCAGCGGCCGGGCGGCACTCATGGCCCGTGCCGCCTGCAGGCCGTCGGTGTAGGGCATGTGGATGTCCAGAATCGCCAGATCCGGCGGGCGGCGCTCGGCCATGCGCACCGCCTCGCGGCCATTGGTGGCCGCCATTACCTGGTGACCCAGCTCCTCCAGCATCGACTTCAGGCCCAGGCGAATGATCGCTTCGTCGTCGGCAATCAGGATCAACATGATGAAAAATGAATCAACCACGGATTATACGGATTTCACGGATAAAGACTGATTAAAAATGATTTGATCCGTTCTTCATCCGTGAAATCCGTCAAATCCGTGGTTAATCCATTTTCTTACTCCCCATCTGCCCGCTCGGCCGCCCGCGGCAGGCGAATAAGCACCTCGGCTCCGGACGGCAGGCGATTGAATTGTAATTCGCCGTGCAAATCTTCGCCCACCAGCGCCTCGGCGATCTCCAACCCCAGATTGCGCTCCATCTCGGCCGGCAACCCCACGCCGTCGTCGCTGACGACGATGAGCAGGGCGTCGGGGGTGCGCGCCAGGGAGATGTCGATATGGCCGGCAGCGCGGCCGACGAAGGCATGCTCCAGACTGTTCTGCACCAGCTCGTTGACGACGACGGCCAGCGCCGTGGCTGCCCGGCTGGGCAGTTGCAGCCGATCGCCGCGCACGCTGATGCGCACGTCCTGGTGCGGCCGGGTCATGCCGGTCATCGTCGTCCGGGCGATGCGCTCCAGCACGGCCCGCACGTTGACCAGCCGGAAGCCCTGTTCGGACAGAATCTCATGCACGGCGGCGATGCTCTGGATGCGATGGATGTTGGTCAATAACACGTCGCGCGTGTCCAGCCGGTCGGCGTCCGGCAGTTGCAGTTGCATGAGCATAGCCACCGTTTGCAGATTGTTTTTGATGCGATGGTGCATCTCGCGCACGACGGCGGCGCTGGTCACCAGCCGGGCGTTTTCAATGGCCAGTGCCGTCTGGTTGGCCAGCGTGGTCAGCAAGGTCTCCTGGCTTTCGCTGAACTGGTTGTCGCTTGCCCCCAGGCAGACCAGCACGCCGATGACCCGCTCCTGCACGGTGAGGGGCAGGGCTACCAGCGTCGCGCCGCCGGGCTGGGGGATGCGCCGCGGGCCGCCGCGGACGACCTCGGCCAGCACGCGGGCGTCGGGCAGGGGCGCATGGCCCACGCCCGCCCCAATGGGCGCGGCGAAGACCGGCGCGGCTCCGTCCGGTTCGTCGCTGCCTGGTTCCAACAGGTAAATGGAGCATGCATCCGCGCCCACTGTATGGGCGGCTAGTTCGGTGACAACAGTCAGGATGTCGTCGAGGTATTGGGGCGAGGTGATGGCCTGGCTCACCTGGGCCAGTGTGCGCAGGTCATCCAGTTGGCGCTTTTGCCGGTCATAGAGTTGGGCCTTCACCAGCGCCCCGGCGGCCAGGTCGCTGATGAGGGCCAGCATTTCGATCTCTTCGGCCGAGAAGTGGCGCGGCTCGGCCGTCTGCACGTTGAGCGCGCCGATGGGCCGGTCGTCGAGCACCAGCGGCGCGGCCAGCAGGGAGCGGAAACGCACCTCTTCGGTGTCGTCCACCCATTTGAAGTGGGGGTCGTTCTGGGCGTCGGCGGCGTAGATGGGGCGGTTCTTGGCCACGGCGTAGCCGGTCATGCCCTCGCCCACTTGTAATGTCGCCCGGCCTAAGGCCTGCCGCGCCAATCCGGTCGTGGCCCGCAGCCGCAGCGTCTCGTTGTCGCCGTCCAGCAGGTAGATGGTGCAGGAGTTGACGCCCATGACCTCCGTCGTCTTGCGGGCGATGAGATCGAGGGTTGTGTCCAGGTCCCAGGCAGCGCTAAGGGAGCGGGCGATCTCGCGCAGGGCGGCGAAGGAGCGGGCGGGAGCAGGCGAGGGGTCCACGGCCATCATTTCGGCGATTATACGCCCGCCCTGGGCCGGTTGCTAGGCTGGTACTACTTACTCAATTTGACACTACTCCCTAGTGCATTTGGTCACATGAGCGTTTACAATGGGTTTAGCTGCGGGAATGACATAACCCATCAAACCCCAAACGCCCGCAACACTGTTAAGAAGGGTATAGGACATGGATCGCAAGTGGCTCGGTTTGCTTCTGGGAATTTCTCTAGTAGTAAACGGCATCATGGCCGTCATGTGGCTGCGCGAACGGGGACGAATGACGCCGGTAGTCCAGGCCGCAGCCGAGGCTGAACCAGCGACCGCCGCGCCCACCGCAGACACCCCGCCGCCCACGGCCACCGGCCGCCCCCAGCCCATTGTCGCCCAGGCTACGCGGATAGTGCCGACACCGACCGCGCTGCCCACCGAAACAGCCGCGCCCACGCTCGCCCCGACCGATGAGCCGGTTCTTCCACCGACCGACGAGCCATTGCCCACACCCGAACCGTCTGCGCTTCCGCCCACTCCGGAACCGGCCGCCTCGCCGACCATCGCCGCCGTGGGCACGGATTGGCTGCAATACCTCAATATCTTCCGCGAGCAGGCCAACCTGCCGTCCTTGCTGGAAGATACCGCCTGGTCGCTCGACAGCCAGCAGCACAGCAGTTATATGGTCTACACCGG
>JACDJC010002733.1_pt1 | contig 13472 bp, 9 predicted proteins | sample 7454191 | NCBI WGS metagenome assembly JACDJC01 (sample SAMN14253291, study PRJNA609438) | sludge metagenome | isolation source: sludge after 25d culture with pyrite and EDTA | collected 2018-12-20 | reverse complement strand
GTCAATTCAACAAACCCCGGTTCACGGGGGGGCAACGCGCGGGGGGGTTGGCCCCCCCCGCCGCCCCCACCTTTGGGGGGGGGCCAGCCCCCGCCGGCTCTCCGGCATCAATGCAGGATGTGATCAAGAGACGGCTCCCGGAAGGGGGAGAGGAGCTTTTGACAGTCGAGCTTCGACGTCAGCCAGGCTGCGGAAAGGTTGGGAACGCAACCACGGCGCGAGCGACCATCACAACAACCGCAGCAACTCCTTCATCAGCGGCAGCCGGCGCACGCGCACCGCGCTGGCGCGGAATACGGCGTTGGCCAGGGCAGGCGCTGCGGTGGGCATGGCCAGGAAGCTGGCACCGGCGGGTGCGCGGTCGCCAGGCACGACGATGACTTCGACGTCGTTGGGCAACTGGGCCATGCTGGCCAGCCGGTAGTCCTTGTAGCTGTGTTGCTGGATCTGGCCGTTCTTGAAGGTGATCGCCGCATTGAGCGCAGTGGACAGCGCATCGAGGGTGGCGCCGACGACCTGTCCCTGCAGGCCGAGCGGATTGATCACCCGGCCCACGTCCACCGCGCAGGCGACGCGCTGGATGATCAGCGTTTCGCCGTGCATGGCGGCCTCGATGGCGTGTGCCACGTAGGTGCCGTCGACATGCCAGCAGGCGATGCCGAGGCCGTTGACACTGTGCAGCCAGTTCTTCCATTCGATGCGGTCGGCCACCAGTTGCAGCACGTTGCGCAGTCGGCCGATATCCAGCGACGCGCCATTGCCCAGCGGCACCTGGCGCGGTTCGCCCAGGATGCGCAGGCGCGTTTTCAACGGGTCCTCGCGCAGCAGATGGGCGATTTCGTCGAGGAAGCCTTCAACTGCGAACGCATTGCTGAGGTGCGGCATGGCGCGGAACGGGCCGCGCGGCATCGCCGATTGCTGCGCGTACCAGTCGCTGCGAAGGTTTGGCACCAGGCCGGCGGGCAATTGATCGGCGCGCAGCTCGGAGCTCCACAGGCGATCCGTGGGCGCGCCGCGAAGGCTCAAGGCCGAGGCGCTGGCCATGCGCTGGTTCCAGCCGATGAGCTGGCGCTTGCGGTCGATGATGGCACTGAACTGATGCACGCAGCCGGAGCGGTAATAGTCGTGGCGGAAATCCTGGTCGCGTGTCCACAGCAGGCGCACTGGCTTGTTGACGGCCTGGGCGAGTATCACCGCCTCGGCGACGAAATCGTGGTCGAGCCGGCGGCCGTAACCGCCCCCGACGCGCGGTACGCGGATGTCGATTTGCGCCGGCTTGAGCCCGGTCAGGCGTTGCACCACGGCCCAGGCTTTCTGCGGCGCCTGGGTGGGTACCACCAATCTGGCGTGGTCCTTGTCCAGCCGCACCAGGCAGTTCATCGGCTCGGCCGTGGCGTGGGCCAGCCAGGGTTGGAAATAGGTGGCCTCCAGACGGCGTGCCGCCTTCTTGCGAGCCGCGTCGAAGTCGCCATCGTCGCGCACGCGGGTGGTCGGCGCGGACTGGCTGGCCAGCGTGGCGAGGGCCTGTTGTTCGAGGTCGGGGCTGCTCTCGCTGTCGCTGGCGCCGGGTTTCCATTCCAGCTTGAGCTTCGATCGACCCTGCAGCGCCGCCCAGGTATCCGTGGCCAGCACCGCGACGGCCGGGGCGATCACGGTGCTGCCCAGGGGCTGGCCGGGCTCGGGTTTCAGCTGGACCACCTTGACCACGCCCTGCTGCGCCAGCGTGTCGCTGGTATTGATGCTCGAGAGCGTGCCGTCCGGCCACGGACAATGCACCAGCACAGCGACCAGGGTATCGCCCAGATGCTCGTCAATCGCGTAGCGTGCGTGGCCGGTGACGATGTCGTGGGCATTGGCATCGCCGGCCGGCCGGCCGATCAACTGGTAGCTGCTGGCGGCCTTCACGGCGGGCGCCTGCGCGGGCAAGGCGATCTTGCTGGCGTCCGCGGCCAGACTGCCGTAGGTCACCCGGCGGCCATCCGGAGCAATCACTGTGCCGGAGTCGCAACGCAAGCGGTTGGCGGATACGCCCAGCCGCCGCGCGGCAGCCTGCAGCAACAGCCAGCGCGCCAGCGCCCCGACCTGACGCAGGTCGCGCCACGCGGCCGGGATCGAATGGCCGGTGCCGCCGACCTGGTGGCCGTAGGTCCACTCCGGCTGGCCGTTCTTGTTGCCGACTCCCAACCCCAGCGCGATCACGCTGACCCGGTTCCAGTCGGCGTCGAGTTCGTCGGCGATGATCCGCGGCAACGAGGTGGCCACGCCGGTACCGGTATCCGGGTCGCGCGCGCCGATCAGCACGTTGCCCTCGACGTCGATGCGCACGTAGGCGCCCAAATCGTGGAAGTTGTTGCCGAGCAGGGCCTGCGGCAGCGGCACGCCGGCCGCATCGGCCACGCGGATGCCCACCACCAGCGCGCCGGCCGTCCCGGCCAGTACCTGCAGGAACCGGCGCCGACCCAGCCGGATCCCATCGTGGTCCTTGCGTGCGCTCACGGCTGGCCCGCCTTGCCCGCGGCGGCGCGCTTGATCGCGCGGCGCACCCGGGTCTGGCAGCCACAGCGACACAGATTGGGCAACTGGTCGATATCGTCGTCGCCGGGTTTGGGCTTGCGCCGGAGCAGGGCCACGCCGGCGATCAGCCAGCCGGGTGTGCAATAGCCACAACCGATCGCGTCCTCGTCGATGAAGGCTTGCTGCAGCGGGTGCAAGGTGCCGTCGTTGGCGGCCAGACCCTCCACCGTGGTCACCGACTTGCCAGCCAGGGTGTCCATCGGCAGGGTGATCGCGGATACCGCCTGGTCGCCCACCAGCACCAGGTCCGCGCCATTCCGGCCATGCTCGCTGCCGTACTTGGTGCCGGTCAATCGCAAGACGTCGCGCAGGTACCACAGCAGCGGCATTTGTGGATCGCCAGTGTGGTGGAACTGCTCGCCGTTGATATGCAGGTCGATGCCGTCGCGGACCTTCTCGGGCACGATGTTGCTGACTGGATCGGCGGGATGGTCTTGGACTTGCAGCATCGGGAGAACTCCGCAGGACGTCTCCCTATTGTGGCATCGCCGTATGCGAGCGGTAGCCGGAGCGTTCGATGCCATTCATCGTACGTGGAAAATGCCTGCGACCGGCGGCGCGCGGCAGCGCTGGCTGAAAGCGGTGGCGGCAGGCCACCGCCATCGCCGTTGCCAGTCTCAGAACTCCTGCCAGGCTGCCTCGCCGCCGATCGCCACCAAGGCTTTCGGCGGAGTCGGCGCGTGCGAGTGTTGCGCGAGGCTTGCGGAAGCGCGCGCGGGCGGTATGACGACTTCCTCGTCGGTGCTTTTCTCGCCAGTGTCCGCAGGCAGTTTGAAGAACGCCACCTGCTGCAACAGCATGTCGGCCTGCTCCTGCATGGCGCGGCTGGCGGCAGAGGCCTCCTCGACCAGGGCCGCATTCTGCTGGGTGCTTTCGTCCATGCTGGTGACGGTGTGGCTGACCTCGTCGATGCCGGCAGCCTGCTCGTGGCTGGCGGCGACGATATCGGCCACGGTATCGGTGACTTTCTTGACCCCGTCGATGATGTCGGTGAGGGTGCGGCCGGAGCGCCCGACCAGTTCGCTGCCCACGGTAACTTTTTCGACGCTGTCCTTGATCAGGGTCTTGATCTCCTTGGCGGCACCGGCCGAGCGCTGGGCCAGGCTGCGCACTTCGCCAGCCACCACCGCAAAGCCGCGACCCTGCTCGCCGGCACGGGCCGCTTCGACGGCGGCGTTGAGTGCCAACAAGTTGGTCTGGAATGCAATTTCATCGATCAGGCCCACGATGTCGCCGATACGTCGGCTGGAGGTATTGATGGCCTGCATCGCCTCGTGGGTGTCACTCATCACCTGGCCACCCTGTTCAGCCTGGCTGCGTGCATCGCGGGTGATCTGGTCGGCCTGGCTGGCATTGCTGGCGTTGCGCCTGACCGACGCCGTCATCTGCTCCATCGAGGCGGCAGTCTCTTCCAGGGCGGCGGCCTGGGTCTGGGTGCGGCGCGAAAGATCGTCATTACCCTGCGCGATCTGAGCCGAGGCATCGCGGACTTCCTGCGCTACATGCCGGATCGAGCTGACGATTTGCGCCAGCTGGGTAGCCATGACCCGCAGCTTGCCGAGTACCGAGCGGTCGTCGACCTGGCTGTCATTGTCGGTTTGCAGATCGCCGGCCGCGATGCGTTCGACGACGGTGCGCAGGTATTCGGGTTCGGCGCCGAGGTCGCGGGCAATCGCGCGGAGGACCAGCCAGGCGCCGAGCAGCAGCGTCAGCACGATGGCCGCGCCGGATACCGCGTTGGAGATCATCATGCGACGCACGCCCAGCCGCGAGGCATCGAGGCGTACTTCCACGTTGTGCCGTGCAGTCTTGGTTTCGCGATCCAGCACGGTGGTCAGCGCCTTCTGTGCCTGCTGCATGGCAGCGACCTTGCTGGCGGTATCGTCGCGGGTTTCCAGCATGCTGCGTGCCGCGTCGGTGGCGGCGGCGGAGTACGTGGCATAGGCCTTGCCGACGGCTTCCGCGCTGGTCTTGCGTCCGTCCAGTGCGGCCAGGCGACGCATCGTGGTGGCGGCTTCGCCGGCAATTTCCTTTACGTCATCCAGCTTGCTCTCGTCGCCTTCGGCGACAGCACTCTGGGTGGTCTGGGTGGTGCGCTTGACCAGCTCGTCGAGCCGGTTCATGCCTTCGAGCCAGGGGTAGTCCACCCCGCCCAGCGTTGCCACCGAGGTGGCAGTTCGCGAGGCCAGGGCCGCGCTCACCAGCCAGCCGGCAACGAACAGCGCCAGGGTGATGGCCGGCAACAGCAGGATACGCGTCTTGAATTTCATGGGGACTCACTCCGGCGGAAATGCCCGCGCAGCGCCTGGCGATGCGCGGGTACGGGTGTCACGGCAGTCTGGACACGGTCTGGACGGAACTGTCCACGGCGCTGGCGTCCACATAGCCAACAGCGTCGGGGTCGGCAGCCACGGCCTTGACCACGGCAGCATCATTGGGCAGCTCTTTGGGTGGCAGCGCGCGGCCACTGAACACCAGCCGTGACCAGATCGACTTGACCTGGCTGGCTGACTTGCCAGTGGCCGCCTGGTAGAACTTTTCGCGACCGGCGTTGGCATCGGCCAGGTCGTACAGCTTGGCGTTGCCACCACCGGGCAGGCCGGCGGTCTTGCCCAGATAGAGGGCGGCCACGTCGTCCTTGCTCAGGGTCTTCACCGGGCTCTTGGCGCTGGTGATGACCACCATCTCGGCAAAGGCAGGCAGGGCGACAAAGGTCAGCGCGCCGGCGAGGATGCAGTTTCGAAAAATGCGATACATGGGACGATCCTCAGAATACGAAGTCGACAACGACGGAATAGACGTTCACCGCGTGGCCGGTGTAGCCGGGGGCCACGCCGTTGAAGGTGCCACCACGGGCTGCCGGCAAGACGTGGTCTACCTGTGCCTTGATGGCGACCTTGCTGCCTGCGTCCACTTTCACGCCAAGCGAGGTGGAATGCTGGCTGTTGCTCGATGCCAGGCTGTCCACGGCCATGGACAGCGGCAGCAGCGGACCGTAGGCAGGGATGTCGTAGCCGCCGGTTTCGCTGGCTTTGCTGTAACCGGCCCAGGTCACGTAGGGCATCCATTTGCCAAGACGGTAGCCGAAGGTGCCATACCAGCCGCTGACATCGTCGAGCAGTCGTGAAGTGGAGCTGCGCTTGGCGTATTCGCCAGTCAGCAGGATCTTGTCGGCATCGTAGATGGCGCCCAGGCTGGTGAAGGTGGAGCGCGAGTTGTCGGATCGGAACAGGTCGACGACGTTGTCGAATCCAGCCTGGTGCAGGCCGGCATAAAGCTGGTCGAGGTTGCTGATCCGCTGGGTGGCCTTGCCGCTGCTCATTCCGCCACGTACACGCAGGTTGCCGATCTCGTAGGTGACATAGCCACCGGTCAACTGGTTGACCTTCATGCGTCCGTTGCGCGAGCTGGTGCCGGCGATCGGGGCGGACATGTGTCCGGCCAATACCTCGACAGTGAGATAACCGTGGCCCAGGCTGTGATTCCAGCTGAGGTCGGCGCCCTCGAAGTGATCGACCGGAGAGAGCTTGTAGACTTCCAGCGGCCCGCGTACCCACGGGTTGGCGTAGCCGACGTAGCGGTAATCGGATACGAGATAGGCGGGAAAGCCGAGTCGGCCCACGCGCAGTGCCATGTTGTCGCCCAGCTTGTAGCGCAGGAAGGCCCATTGCAGTTGCGGCGTGAAGTGGCCCTTGGTGTCCTGCATCGCGACCACCTGGGTGGTGGCGCTAAACGCGTGATTGAAGGTGAGGTCGAGCTGGCCGCCGATACGCGAATCGACCAGGGCGGACCCGCTTTTGCGGGCACCCTTGAGCTGATTCGGATTGGTCAGCAGCACGTCATTCGTGTCGGTGGCTGCGTAGCCGACCGTACCGAAGCCGGAGAGGCGATAGCTGAAGCCATCCTCGGCGTGGGCAACGGAAGCCGTCGCAAGTGACATGGCCAGGACGGCGGCGAGATTTTTCACTGGAGGCATGGTCGTTTCTCGGGGAGGGGCTCAGGGGTGCGGAGTGCGTTGCTGTGTTTGATGTATCGGTGCATGGATATCGAACTTGAGCCAGGGCCGAACCCCGCAGTGAACTCAGCTGTGCCTGATGTCCCCGGTGCCTCCGCCTTACGTCAGTGATCCAGCCTGTGCTGGATTTCGTCGCGCCCCAGGATGTACACCGGTATCCTGCGGCCATGATCGACAGGCCGATGCCCGCGCGGCACGGATTGTCGGGCAGGGTGAGTACGACCCACCGCGGCGAGCGTCGCGATGAAAAGCACGGATAGCCTGGTACCCGAGAGCTGACGGAGACACCGTCATGGCGGCGGTACCGGGGCAGGGTTGCCGTCCGCGCGGGTCAGCTTGTCGCCGATGGTGGCGTGGTCAAGCAGATGGCCGGGCTGTGCGGCATCGTGGCGTCACGTCGGCCGTCCGGCCAGATGTGCCTCAATGCGGCGGCTGCAGTTTCCCGTGTATGCCGATCACGCACGCGCCACCGATGGTGACCGCGCCGCTGGCCGCGTCACGCGCAACGTCGACATGGCCATTGCGGCCGACCTCGCGACCCTGGCTGGCGCGGTAATGCAGGCCGTAGCCATCGCGGTCGCCGCGGGCGGCCAGCCAGGCCATGATCGCGGCATTGGCGCTGCCGGTGACCGGATCCTCGGGGATGCCGTCGGCCGGGCAGAACGCGCGCACGGCCATTGCCGCGTCGTCGGAACGTTCGCGTCCGAACGGGCTGACCCCTACCGCATCGTGCCGGATGCACCAGGCGGCGATCGCGCCCATGTCCGGGGCAAGGGCACGTACCAACGGAGCCTCGTGCAGGTTGCACACGATCCAGTGCGGACCGTTGTCGACGCGAATGATCTGGTCAGGCGCCAGCTCCACCCGCAGCGCGGCGGCAAGCTGTGCCCGCGCTGCGTCGGTGATTTCGTGCAGCTGTGCCGGCGGCGCCTGCACGTGGATGATCCGCGTCGGGCTGTCTCCAACCACGCGTACCGGCAGCAGCCCGGCGGCGCATTCCTGGACCAGGTTCGCCTTGTCCGCTGCGACCAGCCCGGCCTCGATCGCCGCGTACGCACTCCCCACGCTGGGATGTCCGGCGAACGGCAACTCCTGGCGCGGGGTGAAGATGCGCACGCGGTAGTCTGCCTGCGGCTGGGTGGGCGGCAGCAGGAAGCTGGTTTCGGAAAGGTTGGTCCAGCGCGCGATGCGCTGCATGGCCTCGCCATCCAGGCCTTCGGCATCCACCACCACGGCCAGCGGGTTGCCATCGAACAGGCGGTGGGCGAAGACATCCAGTTGCAGGAAGCGGCGCGGGCGGGACATGGCGACTCCAGGTAAGCGAATCGCCAGAACATCGCATTGCCGATGCCTGCTGACAAGCAGGCGAGCCGGCCCGCGCCTTGCGCGCGGGCCGGTCGTTCGATCAGAAGCCGCTACGCAGGAACAGGTCGAGGTTGGCCACGTCCAGGGTGCCGATGCCGGCGCCCGGGTTGTAATGGCCGTTGCCGGCATAGAACCAGTTGTTGCCGGCGCTGATGCGGTTGAAGGCCGACCACTTGCCGTAACCGAAGATGTTCTGCAGCAGGTAGATATGCGGGTTCCACAAGCCGATGCGGTGCCCGGTGCTCTGGCGCAGCAGCGCGGTGATGCCGTTCAGCTGCGGCGACACGAAACTGGTGCCGCCGGAGCTGTACAGCCCGCCCTGGTAGACCAGCAGGTAACCCGTATACGGATCGGCATTGAGCGAGATATCCGGCACGTTGCGCCCGCGGAAGTTGCCCGGCAGTTTCAGATAGGTGTACGGGCCGGTGGCCGGGTCGTTGTAGGTCAGTGCTTGACCCTTCTCGCTGCGGCGCGTCCCCCAGGTGAAGAACTGGTACAGCGGCTTGTGCCAGTAGACGCTGACGCCGCCGCCACCGCCGACCGAGAACACGTAGTCACGGCTGGGCACGAACGGCAGCAGGTAGTCCCAGCCCCAGACGCTTTCCTGGTCGATGGACAACACCACGTCGCCGGCGGAGTTGACGAACGTCACCGGTACCGTGGTGCCGCCTGCGGCAGTGATGTAAGGATCCGATGCGGGTGCATCGACCGTCAGCGGCGCGCTGAACTCGCCGGGGCCGTCGCCAGTGCCGAGCGGGCGCACCGTGTCGTAGGCGCCGGAATCACCGCTGGCGGCAAACATGGATTGCCCCTGTATCGCAGCTTCCAGGAAGATCTGGTGATAGGCACGCAGGTCGCCCACATCGGTGGTGTCGGTGTTGCTGGCGCCATCGACATTCAAGGCGGCGAAGTTGAAGATCTCGCCCAGACCCCAGCTGGTGGAGATGCTGTCGGCCTGGTTGTCGGAAACGGCACGGGCGAACGCATCGACGAAGCCCGAGCCGGCATTGGGCGCGTCGTAGACGATGATGTTGGCCTGCGGAGCGATTCCCCCTGCCTGCTGCACGTCGAGCGTGGTTTCTTCAGCCCCATCCGTGCCGCCGCCACCATCGACGTGCACCTGGGTGATGCGATGAGGTTTGGTGTCCAGCCCGATCGCAGTCCAGTAATCCTCCGCGTCCGCCGGGTCGAAGTTGGCGAGGGTGACGATGGCCACCGTCGAGCCCTCGCCGGTGATGCCACGCTGATACAGCGGATTGATGTTGTAGAAGTTGGCCACGTCACCCACCGTGTACTGGCCCGGAATGCCGGTGGCGGTGGGGTTGTCGGCGGCCGCGCGCGCCTGTGTGGAGAGCGTCGTCGGCGGGTTGGTGACCTGCAGGTTGGATACGCGCAGCTTCGTGGTGTGGTGTGGCACGTAATGCCACTGGCTGTTCAGGCCGCTGGCGAGGATCACGCTGTTGCCCAGGCCCGCCGGCATCACCAGCGGGCGGGCCGGACGGTGGAAACGCTGGCCGGTCTTGCGCGACACGTAGGTGTGTACGGGCGTGTTGAACAACTCGCTGAACTGACCGAGCGTGCCGTTGACGCTGATCACCATGTGGTTGGCCAGCACCTCGCCGCGCAGGCCGTACTTGTCCAGGTACTTCTGCACCTGGGTAATCTGCGCGTCGGTGGCACCGTAGCGTTCGGCGAATTCGGCCGTGGTGAGGAATTTCTGGAAATGTGCGCTGCCCGGCGTGGCGCTTTGCCGAACGCGGTTTTCCAGCTCGGCCTCATGGCGCAATCGCAGTACGAGACTGACGGTGACGTTCTGATCGGTGGGTGCCAAGCCATGGTCGACAGTAGCCTGCAGGCCAGTTGCCGTGGCTGACGTGGCAACTCCGGCAAGCATGACCGACAGCGCGACGGCAAGGGACTTCCGGTGCAATTTCAAGTGCATGAGTGTTCTCCCTGGAGTGAGCAGGGCTGGCTGGAAAGTCGATGCACTTTCAGTAGGAAAATATGAAGGCGGCAACGCTTTGGAGTTCAGCCCACGCGATTCACGAGTGACTTGCAACTTCCCCAGCGACGTCGTCAGTTCCCCCTGACGACCGGCGTTTACGCCGCTCGCGCGAGGTTAGTACGAACCGGCGTACATGAAAAGGTCGAATTTACGGTGGTTCTGCATGGCTGACCCGGCGGGTAGTGCGGGCGCGTTGCGCCGGGTTTTGTGACGGTTGCGTGTACGGCACAACAGGGGTTTCGGCCCTTGTGCATGACCGCGGGGACGATCCCCTGCATTCAAGCCGAGCCCTTGGCCCTCATCAAGCAAGCCGGCCTGATCCAGTCCGTCGCCGACGCACTGCACACGATGGGCGCCGGCTGGTGCCCACCGGGCATGCTGGGCATCGGTATCGGCGGTAGTGCCGGGAAGGCGATGTTGATGGCGAAGGATTCGATCGATATCCAGGAACTGATTGCCCGCGGTGTGGCCAGTCGCGCCGGGGAACTGCGCATCGAGCTGCATGAGAAGGTCAACGCATTGGGGGATCGGCGCTCAGGGCCTGGACGGCCTCATCGCCGCGCTCGGCGTCAAGGCCAAGGACCGCTTCCTCTCCCTCCCGGAGAGGATTGATGAGGGGGTGCGGGGCTTGCCCAATCCCCACCTGTTGCCCCCTCTCCATCTTGGGGAGATGGGGCAAAGCCGTGCTTTCGGTGATGCATTACGTAATTGGAAGTCTAAACGGCCAAACAATAATCGAGGACACCCATTGCATTTGCTTTGCCGCAGCGCAACACTGGCGTGATATATTTTCGATGACCTGACGACACTGGATGCCCGTGACCCCGCCAACCTTCGCGCCGTTGCCCCCGGACGCCCCCTGGATCGTGATGAAGTTCGGTGGCACGTCCGTCGCGACGTTGCCGCGCTGGCAGAATATTCGCGAACTGGTCGCCAGTCGCCGCGCCGAGGGCGCACGCGTGCTGGTGGTGGTTTCCGCCTTGTCCGGTATCACCGATGCGCTCCGGCAGCTGGGTCGACAGGCCGATCGCGCCGAGCGCATCGAGGCGGCAAGAGCTATCGTGCAACGCCACCACGATCTGCTCGGGCAGATGCAACTGGCGTTGCCGGATACCCTCAACGAGCACCTTCGCGGCCTGGCCCGCGTGGCGGAAGAGGGACCGGCGGGCTACGGCGAGTTGGCCTGGAAGGCCGAGGTCCAGGCGCATGGTGAGCTGATGTCCAGCGCACTCGGCGCCGCCTTCCTCAGCCACAGTGACCTGCCTACGCAATGGCTGGATGCGCGCGATTGCCTCAGCGCGATCGCCTTGCCCAACCAGAACGAACGGACCCGGCTGCTGTCGGCGATGGTCGAGACCCGGCCCGATCCCGCCTTGAACGCGCGACTGGCCGCGTTGGGCGAGGTCTTCATCACCCAGGGTTTCATCGCCCGCGAAAGCCACGGCCGCACGGTGCTGCTCGGTCGCGGCGGCTCGGACACCTCGGCGGCGTATTTCGGCGCGCTGCTGAAGGCGGCACGGGTCGAGATATGGACCGACGTGGCCGGCATGTTCAGCGCCAACCCGCGCCAGGTGCCGGGCGCGCGCCTGCTGCAGCGGCTGGATTACGAGGAGGCCCAGGAAATCGCCTCCACCGGCGCCAAGGTGCTGCATCCGCGCTGCCTGTCGCCGTTGCGCGAGCCGCGCGTGCCGCTGTTGATCAAGGACACCAACCGGCCCGAGCTCGAAGGCACCGTGATCGGGCCGGAGATCCGCGCACACGCGCCCAGCGTCAAGGCGATCAGCGCGCGCAAGGGCATCACCCTGGTGTCGATGGAGTCGGTCGGGATGTGGCAGCAGGTCGGCTTCCTGGCCGACGTGTTCGCGCACTTCAAGACGCATGGCCTGTCGGTCGACCTGATCGGATCGGCCGAGACCAACGTCACCGTGTCGCTGGACCCCACCGAGAACCTGCTCGATTCGGACGCGATCGCGGCGCTGGCCAGCGACCTGGCCAGGGTGTGCCGGGTCAAGGTGATTGCGCCGTGCGCGGCGATCACCCTGGTCGGGCGTGGCATGCGCTCGCTGCTGCATACCCTGTCCGGCGTGCTGGCCGAGTTCGGCCAGTTGCGCGTGCACATGATTTCGCAGTCGTCCAACAACTTGAACCTCACCTTCGTGGTGGACGAGGAAGTGGTCGATGCGTTGGTGCCGCACCTGCACGACTTGCTGATCGGTGCCGGCTCGTTGCGCACCGACGACAGCGCGCTGTTTGGTCCCAGCTGGCAGGCCTTGTATGGCGGCGGCGAGACGCCGTACGCAGCGGCAGCCTGGTGGCACGAGGCCGAGCGCGAGCGCCTGCTGCAGCTCGGCGCTGAGGCCACCCCGCGCTACGTCTACCACCTGCCCACCGTGCACCAGCAGGCGCGCGAGCTGAAATCGCTGGCCGCGGTCGATCGGCTGCACTACGCGGTAAAGGCGAACACTCACCCGGCGATCCTGGGCGTGCTGGCGGAGGAAGGCTTCGGTTTCGAGTGCGTCTCGCCCGGCGAGCTGAAGTCCGTCCTGGCGCACGTGCCGGAGTCGGCGCCGTTGCTGTTCACCCCGAACTTCGCGCCGCGCGAGGACTACGCCTGGGCGCTGACCACCCGTGCCATGGTATCGCTGGATGCGCTGTATCCGCTGGAACACTGGGGCGAGCTGTTCCGCGGCCGCGAGATCGTGCTGCGGGTGGACCTGGGCCGCGGCCTCGGACATCACGAAAAAGTGCGCACCGGCGGCAGCGGCAGCAAGTTTGGCCTGCCGGTGGATCAGCTGGACGACTTTCTGCATCTGGCCGACGCGCATGGCGTGACGGTGCGCGGTCTGCATGCACACCTGGGTTCGGGCATTCTCGATGCTGCGCACTGGGGCGACGTCCACGCCCAACTGGCCAGCCTGGCCGAGCGCATCGGCAGCGTCAGCTTCATCGACATCGGCGGTGGCCTCGGCGTGCCCTCGCATCCAGGCGAGATGCGGCTGGACATCCCCGCGCTCGACAGCGTGCTGCGCGAGGTCAAGGCGGCTTATCCACACTATGAGCTGTGGATGGAGCCGGGCCGCTACCTGGTCGCCGACGCCGGCGTGCTGCTGGCGAGGGTGACCCAGCAAAAAGGCAAGGGTGCATTGCGCTACCTCGGCCTGGACACCGGCATGAACAGCCTGATCCGCCCCGCGCTGTACGATGCTTGGCATGAGATCGTCAACCTGACCCGCCTGCACGAGCCTGCCACCGCGCTGTACCAGGTAGTGGGCCCGATCTGTGAAAGCGGCGACGTGCTCGGCAGCGACCGTCGCCTGCCCGAGGCACAGGAAGGCGATGTGGTCCTGATTGCCCAGGCCGGCGCCTACGGCAAGGTGATGTCCAGCCCGTACAACCTGCGCAATGAGGCCGAGGAGATCATCATCGAGTGACGCCTCTGCCTCCTCTCCCCTGTCTCTTGATCACGCCTTGCATTGACGTAGAAGAGCCGGCGGGCAGTGCCCGCCCTACGGC
>JACDJC010002732.1_pt1 | contig 13475 bp, 9 predicted proteins | sample 7454191 | NCBI WGS metagenome assembly JACDJC01 (sample SAMN14253291, study PRJNA609438) | sludge metagenome | isolation source: sludge after 25d culture with pyrite and EDTA | collected 2018-12-20 | reverse complement strand
TGGTGGCTTTGAAGGTCAACCTGAGAAATCTGGCCAAGAATTGGCGTTTCTATGCGGAGTGGCAATTTGCCTCCCTGCTTGCAGCCATCGCCCACGCAGCAAGCTCACGCACCCACCGATGCATTATCGTCCCGGACAATGCACTGGAATTTATCGAGCATCCCCATGGATCACACCCTTGGCTGAACACTTATTTCGGCGCCGACTTCCTTGAAATCATAACTGGGGACATGGAGCAATTCAGTCGTCTGGAAAAAATTCGCCTACTGGCAAAATGGCCCGGCGCCCTGGATGCACTCAGAGTGTGCTGGGATACAGGCGCCATCCCCGAAGGCCATCTGAATTGTGGACGCTGCGCGAAATGCATCCGCACCATGCTTGAGCTTATGGCCTGTGGCCAACTCACCCAGGCAACAGTATCTCCATACACTGGGGTGACCGCATCAATGCTCAAATCCTTGCATATCGGGTCACGGGTTGAGCTGGAATATTACATTGAGCTGATATCGCCACTTGAAGAAATAGGGCGACGGGACCTGGCGAGCATCATCAAGCGAAAACTATGGCTATTCCAGACCGAGCATACACTTGGGCTTAATCACTTGCGCCCGTTTGCCAGGAAGCTTCTGAATAGAAGCTGACGCAAGCCTGCAAACACTCAAGGGCATGATCACAACGATGGCTCATCCTAGCAAGGACTCAGGTAATTTATGATGAAGTGTCACATCTGCGGGGCAGAAACCAGGATCGTATTCACAGCGGTGGTCTTCCATCGATACGAGACCCCTTATCACTACTGTGCAGAATGCGATCACATGTTTGTCAGCAAACCCACATGGCTTAACGAGGCCTACTCCGAAGCCCTTGTTGAGGAAGACACGGATGTTGCCGTCCGCAATATCTTTACTGCCCTGCGGCTCGCTGCAATCAACTACCTTGCCCTCGGTGACCGCGGGAAGGGAACGTATGTGGATGCAGCGGGGGGGTATGGTCTGCTTACTAGGTTGATGCGTGATTTGGGTTTCAATTATTTCTGGTCCGACCGCTATGCAAAAAACCTCTTTGCCCGCGGTTTCGAGTATGACGCTACACAGGGTGCCTGTTTGGCTGTCAGCGCGATCGAAGTCCTGGAGCACACGACCAACCCGCACGAATTCATACACCATATCCTGACCGATTATCAGTCCGACACCCTAATTTTCACGACCGAGGTTTTTGCCGACAACAGTCCACCTTTACCGGACGCCTGGGGTTACTACGCGTTCGACACCGGGCAGCACATCGCTTTTTTTTCGCGCCGGGGGCTGACGAGTCTGGCTAAACGGTTGGGCATGACTTACTACCCACTAGGTCGACTGCACGTCTTTTCGAAAAAAAACCTCTCGTACTGGAAGCTCAAATTGGCCAGCCACAAATTACTGGTCATTCCGCTCGCATTGGTTGCCGCCTCGAGACTTGGTTCCAGACGGGGTCGGGATCAGGCGATAATTCGCAACCGAGCAAACCGAACCTAGGCATAAAACGTGCTTTTAGACTCTCCATGATTCCCACGAACTCAACACCCCCTGCGCAATGAGCCTGGGAGACAGCATCCGCCACGGCGCCAAATGGGTTTTTATTGGCAACACCGGCAGCCAACTCATCAACTTTGTTCTGGGGCTGATTCTTGCGCGCCTGTTGATGCCGGCCGAGTTCGGCATGGTCGCGACGGTCCAGATTTTCACCAGCCTGGCCGGCTTCGTCGCCGGCGGCGGTATGGGTCAGGCGATCGTCCGCGCCAAGGAGGTCGGCAAGCGTGACTACGATTTGTTGTTCACGGTGCAATTCCTGATCGGCCTGGTCATTGTCGGCTTCTTCTTCGCGATCGCACCGTCGATCGGCCGCTGGTACGACAGCCCGCTGTATACCGATCTACTGAGGGTGTCGGCGCTGTCTTTTTTTGTCCGGCCGTTTTTCAACGTGCCCGGCAACATGCTGCATCGGGAGATGCGGTTCAAGGCAAAAACCACGGTTCAGTTGAGCAACCTGGTGGTATACAACGGCGTGGCCCTGAGTCTGGCCTGGCTGGGCTACGGTCCATGGAGCCTGATCCTGGCCGGCCTTTGCAGTGGCGCAGCCGGCGCGATGCAGCTTGCATGGCATGCGCGCTGGCGTCCGGGGTTGTGCTTTGATTTTTCACGCGCAGGCGAGTTGATGCGCTACGGCCTGCTGGCTTCCAGCACCAACATCGTCAATTACATACGCGGCCAGATCCCCACCTTCATCCTGTCGCGCACCCTCGGCCCCGCCGGCGTCGGTCTCTACAACAAGGGCGAAAGCCTCGCCAAAATGCCGCATTCCTTCATTACGGGTTCGGTCTACCCGACCCTGTTTCGCGCGCTGGCGGCCGAACAGGACAACCTGGACAAATCCCGCTATTTATTCTTTCGCAGCATCGCACTCGTCGCCGTCTACGCCACCCCGTTTTATATCGGGTTGCTGTGGCTGGCCGAACCCTTCGTTCGCGGCGTCTACGGCCCGAACTGGGTCGAGTCCGCAGGACCCCTCAGCATCCTGGTTCTCGCCTGGCCCTTCTGGCTGATGGGCAATCTCTCCGGAAACGTTCTGGCAGCGAGAAACTGGCTGGATCGCGAGCTGGCCGTGCAGATTGTCACCGTGATCATCACCGCGCTGGCGATCGTGATCGGGCTGCCCTACGGGATCGACGGCGTAGCCTGGGCAATCGTGTGCACCGCAGCGTTCATTGGCCTGTACCAGTATGGGCTGGTGGTGAAATGCCTGGGTGCGAAATTCTCGGGTTATCCGCTCGCGCTGGTTCCGGCTGCGGTGCTCAACAGTCTGCTTGCAGCAACCCTGTTTGCCACCGACCATTTGTTGCCCCAGACACTGCGAAGCAACGATTATTCCTATCTCGCGCTGATGGGTCTGGCGGGCGGGGCGGTCTATCTGATCGGCTTCCTTTACCTGCCGTTCGCAGCCCTTCAAACCGAGCAGCAAAGGTGGAAAAGTAAGCTGCGGCTGGCGGCAGAGCCCGCAACATGAAGTCCTGGACAAGGTATTTTTCGGAGAAGCACGCACAGTGAATCACAAACACTCCACTCGCGATCGCAGCACGCCTGCCGCCCGCAGCATGGGTCTCATCCTGGCAGTTGTGGTCGCCCTGGCGACCGGCTGTTCAGAGCCGGAAAAATCCCTCGATGTATTTGAAGACGTGACACGATCATCCGGCCTCGGCGACTACGTCGGCATGACCTACGGCGCGACCTGGGGCGACTTCGACGGAGATGGACGTGCGGACCTCTATCTCACCAACCACCTGAATCCGGCCAGGCTCTATCGCAATCTGGGCGCAGGGCGGTTCGAGGATGTCACCGCCGCGGTCTTTGCACACGACGATACGCTGGCCGACAAGCATGGCTCTGCCTGGGCCGATTTCGACAACGATGGCCGCCAGGATCTGGTCCAGCTGACCGGCGCGGTGAGGGGGGTGGGCGAGGAGCCGAAGCTGCTGTTCCATAATCGCGGCGACACGCTGGTCAATGTCGCAGGCCGACTCGGGGTGAGCAACCTGGACGGCCGCACGCGCATGCCGCTGTGGGTCGATCTCGACCATGATGGCCGGCTCGATCTCATCCACGGCGCGGACACGCGCCTCGACGACAAGACCCCGCCATTCGTCTACATGCAGGGCGAGCGCGGTTTCAGCGCAGCGCAAATCCCTGCATTCGATTCGCGTACGGTGCCGTTCTGTACGCTCGCCGACCTGACCGGAAACAACCAGCCCGAGCTGTTGTGCCGCATTGTCGGCAAGACCCGCACCGCACAGATTTTTGATCTGTCCGCACGACCGCCGCGTGATCTTGAGCTGTTGCCGGCCACCGCCTTCGAGGATGTGGCGGCAGCTGATTTCGACAATGACGGGCAGATCGACCTGTTCCTCGTGCGCAAGAACCCGCCCGGACCGATCGCCATCGGCCGGCCATCGGACAAGGCTTTCGTGGCCGACGTATGGACCACCAGGAGCAATGCGGACCAGCCGATGGGTTTCAGCTTCCGTTCGCAGGGCAAGCTGAAGCTGAGCGTGGCGTCGGGCAATCCCAATGACGTGTTCTCTACCGAACGCATCTACCTCGGCCCGCACGGCACGCACCCCGGCGGGATGACATTCGAGCTGTCGCCGGCAACGCCAGGCATCGCCGGGATGGCGCCGAATGTGCCGGGCGAAAAAGCCGGCGTGTACATCGGCTTCACTGCACCGGACAAGTGGGACGTGCGGATCACCGCAGCCGCTGACGTTCTCGCCGCCGGCACACTCAAGGATCAGGAAATCCAGCTCCGGGTGACGGGGACGAAACCCGTCACCAAACTTGAAGTAATCGGACAGACCACCGCAGAGGAAGCGCCGGCGCGGTTGTTCATGAACCGTGGCGGCAAGCTGGTGGAAGAAGGCGACGAACGTGGGGTCAACAAACGCCTGGTCGCCGGGATGAACGTGGTCGCCGGCGACTTCGACAACGACATGGATGTCGACTTGTTTGTACTCGCTTCCGGCGGCATCGGCCAGCAGGAGAACCTGCTGCTGCTCAACGACGGCAAGGGTTACTTCAGCGTCGTCAAAACCGCAGGAGGCGCCGGCGGAAGCTTGAATGGCGTCGGAGATTCAGTCACACGTGTCGATTTCGACGGCGATGGGTTTCTCGATTTGCTGATCGCCAACGGCGGCAGCATGGGGCGCAGCCTGGGGCTGCCGTCCGACGACGGCGGATACCAGCTTTTCCGCAACCGCGGCAACGGCAACCACTGGCTCCAGATTGATCTGGAGGGCGCCCGCTCCAACCGCGACGGCGTGGGCGCAGTCGTCCGCGTCACCACGGGTGGCGTGAGCCAGATCCGGCAACAGGATGGCGGGATGCATCACCGAGGCCAGAACCACAGCCGGCTGCACTTCGGACTGGCAAAGCATGCGCGGATCGATAAAATCACGGTGCATTGGCCGAGCGGGCTGGTACAGGAATTGCTGGATGTAAAAGCAGACCAGATACTCCACGTGAAAGAGCCTGGCGCGTAATTGGATCGCGACAACCGAATTCACGAACCATCAGGACACCCAGAGCAAAAATGGATGGGGGCATTGCTGCCTTGAGCAGCCGACAGCCAGCAGCAAGATGACAAGGGACGGAAACGATGTTTTTCAGGAAGAAGAAAAAGCCCAGCCATGAACAAGCCATGGACTGGTTCAAGCAGAAGATGGTGCCCGGCCAGGGCATCATCGTGCACACCAAACAGCCGGTGCCCTATCCCGAAGTGACGGGCTATTTCATCCCCACCCTTTACAACTGGGGAGAGAAGGAACTGGCGCGTACCTGCACCCGGTGGCTGATGTCGATCCAGCTGCCGGATGGCGCATTCCCGGCGCCCGACGGCGTGCCCTACACTTTCGATACCGCGCAGATCATGCGCGGGCTGTGTGCCGCGCTGGGCGACGTGGACGGCGCGGAAGCCTCGCTGCGGCGTGCCTGTGACTGGATGCTGGCGCAGGTTGATGCGAGCGGACGTCTGACGACACCATCGACCGAACTGTGGGGTGACATCGCCAGCGACCTGATCCATACCTATGCACTACCGCCGCTGGCCCAGGCCGGCAAGCTGCTGGGAGTCAAGGAATACGAAGATGCGGCGAATTTCGTGCTCGCCTATTACAAGCAGCAGCCAGACCTGGTGCCGTTCAACCGCCTGTCGCATTTTCATGCCTATGCCATGGAGGCCCTGTGCGAAATGGGCGAACTGGAACTGGCCGCCCGGGGCATGGCCGATGTGGAAAAGTGCCAGCGCCCCGATGGCAGCATTCCTGCCTATCCGGATGTCGACTGGATCTGCTCGACGGGTATCGCCCAGTACGCAATCGTCTGGTACACGCTGGGCAGGAAGCAGCAGGCCGACAAGGCCATGCACTATCTGGAACAGATTCAGAACGAGTCTGGCGGGTTCAACGGTAGTTACGGCAAGGGCGCCCAATATATTGCGGGTGCGGAGATCAGTTGGGCAGTGAAATATTTTCTCGACGCCCAACTTCTAAAAATGCGTGTGGGAGACAACCATGCTTAAGGTTCTGACAGTTTTTGGCACCCGTCCGGAAGCCATCAAGATGGCGCCGCTGATCGCCGAGCTGGAAAAATATCCGGGCCTGATCGAGAACAGGAACTGTCTCACCGGTCAGCACAAGGACATGGTGGCGCCGCTGATCGAGATGTTCGGCATCCGCGCCGACTACCATCTGGACCTGATGCGCGAGAACCAGACGCTCGAACACATCACGACAAGCGTGCTTTCCGAGGTCGGCCGCATCCTGCGCGAAAATCAATTCGACCTGCTGCTGGTGCAGGGCGATACCACGACTTCCATGGCGGCGGCTCTGGCTGCCTTTTACGCAGGGGTGAAGATCGGCCATATCGAAGCCGGCCTGCGCACCTTCGACAAGTACCACCCCTACCCCGAGGAAGCCAACCGCAAGATGATCGACGCAGTCGCCGACCTTTTCTTTGCGCACAGCGACAAAGCCAGGCAGCATCTGCTCAATGAAGGCATCGCCGATTCGGCGATCGCAGTCACCGGCAACACCGTGATCGACGCGCTGCTCGATGTATCAGCCCGTCCTTTCGAAATCAAAGGCTCCCCGCTCGACGCGATTCCGTTCGATACCAGGCGCATCGTGCTGGTGACGGCACATCGGCGCGAAAGCTTCGGCGGTCCGTTTGAATCGATCTGCAAGGGCCTGGCCGAACTGGCGCACAAGTACGCAGACGATATCGAACTGGTTTATCCGGTGCATCGCAATCCCAACGTGCGCGAGGTGGTTGGCAGACATCTGGCCGACCTGCCGAATGTTCGGCTGCTCGACCCGCTCGACTACCTGCCGCTGGTACAGCTGATGAAGCGCGCCTACCTGGTGCTGACCGACTCCGGCGGCCTCCAGGAAGAGGCGCCCAGCCTCGGCAAACCGGTGCTGGTGCTGCGCAAGGTCACCGAGCGTCAGGAGGGCGTCGAGGCCGGCACGCTCAAGCTCGTGGGCATGGACAGTGCCGATATCGTACGCGAGGCCAGCCACCTGCTTGACGACGCCGCCGCCTATCAGGCGATGGCGACGCGCGCCAACCCGTATGGCGACGGCACCGCCGCCGCCAAGATCGTGGCGCGGATTCTGGCGAGCGGCTCGCAAGCATGAGTTTGTGCGAGGCCGATCCCCGGTGTCTGCAAACCTGGACGGGATCTCCAGATCATGTTTGAGCGCTTAAAAGACCGGTTGGCCCCCCCGATCAGGGATCACCGCATCTTCTTCCTGCACATCGCCAAGTGCGGCGGTACCTCGATCTCGAATGCGATCGCGAAATGCTACAAACCGTGGCGGCCGGAAAACGCTCAAGGCGTGGTCAATCTGAATGAACAAGCCGCGCGCTTTGCCGAGGAACACTCGGTTGCGGGCTATCGCCATGTGCGCCGCGATCTTCTCAATTACACGATGGCGTTGCCGGAGGTGAAATGCATAAGCGGCCATTTTCAATACAGCAACGTGGCGCACGAGGCTTTTCAGGACCGCTGGCACTTCGTGACCGTGCTGCGCGACCCGGTCAAGCGATGGTTGTCGCATTATCGCTACAACTCGACCCGGAGCCGAATCACCCTGCCGATCGAGGAATTCATTGAAACCCGGCAGGCGCAGTCATTCGGCCGTGCATTCGTGGACGAGATTACCGAAGACCTGGACAAAGACACCCTCGGCATCGATGAACTGATGCCGATCGCCCTGGCCCGCTATCGGAAATTCTCCGTCCTGGGGACGATCGAGGATACGTCGGGCTTTACACAACAATTCGAGGAAAAGTTTCGACGTAAACTCTACATCCCTCACTTGAACCGGACGCCCGAACAACGGGGGCCAGAGGGCATAACGGAATCCATCCTGCAGCGGATCACCGAGCTTTGTGCGCCCGACATTCGGCTGCACAGCGAGCTTTTTCCCAACAACCCCACCCAGCCTGGCCCGCCATAAACGGGTGATTCGCGGGACGAGACGCTTGATACCGAACCACCATCATCACGGCCATCGACGCTGACACGCCGGGCTCATCCGGCCGCCTGCCGGCCAATTTCTATCGAGTGGCGATTTCAACTCATGCACAGCACCCAACTCAACGAACCTCCGGTTGTAAGCATCGTTCTGCCCACCTACAAGCGGGCACACGTATTGCCGTTCGCGATTCGCAGCGTCCTGGCGCAGACCTACCCCGACTGGGAACTGATCGTGGTGGACGACAACTCGCCGGACAACACGGCGGCGGTCGTCGCCTCGTTTGCCGATCCGCGTATCCGCTACGTGAAGAACGATCCGAACCTCAAGCTGCCACGTACCCTCAATCGTGGCTTCTCCCTCGCGCGCGGCGATTTCCTCACCTGGACTTCGGACGACAATCTGTTTGCCGACAACGCTATCGCGAAAATGCTTGAACGCCTGCAACAGGAGAACTGCGATTTCGTCTATGCGGATTACTGGCTGTTCTCCAGGCAGAATGCCGAAGGCCAGCCTCTGGACCTCCATCACGACCGGCTTTCCGATCGGGTGCAGCTCGAAAAGGGCAACCATATCGGTGCCTGCTTCATGTACACACGCAAGCTGTATGAGGAAATCGGCGAGTACGATCCCGAGCTGTTTCTGGTCGAGGACTACGACTATTTCATCCGCGCTTCCCAGCACTTTCGTCTGTGCCACATCGCAGAGGCGCTGTACTACTTCCGCCGTGACGACGACACCCTGTACCTGTCGCGCTTCGCCGAAGTGAAGGCGTCGGATGTGCTGGTACGATACAAAAATGGACTGTTGAGCGAGGAAGGTCTGCTGAATGCGGTGGTCGGACTTCTGATACGGGACATGGACGGGCTTGCGAACCCGTTGCTGCGATGGACACACAAGCTGGTCAGGGATACATCGTTCCGCCTCGCCCGCTTGCACCTTGAATTTACCACGGCGTATCTGCGCCGGAATTCGCAGGCTGAAGTCCATGCGATCCTGCAGGCCTACGCCTCGAAACAGGCGACATTCGGTGAATCGCGCGACGCCTTGAAGCTTTTGATGACCAAGCTGGGGCGGATCGCTTATGTTCGGCCCTGACTCATTTCAGGAAACAGGCAAATGTTCCGATTGTTGAGCGATGCATTCAGGGGCCCGGCACAGGCGCGAGCGGCGCATCGCCAGGCCTTGCTGCAACAACCCTGCATCTCGTCCGGCGTCGCGCAGCTTCAAATGCTGTCTCCGTCAAATGGGGCGGATGACCCCGAGGCACCCATTTTTCTGCTGTCCGCCGGCTGGCGCTCGGGTTCGACCCTGCTGCAACGGCTGATCATGTCCGATTCCCGAGTGCTGATTTGGGGTGAGCCCTACGACGAATGCGGACTGATCCAGGTGCTTGCCGACAGCATGAAGGCGTTTCGCCCCGGCTGGCCGCCGCAGGAATATTTTTACGACGGCACCCCGCCGGATCAGCTATCCGGCGAATGGATCGCCAACCTCTTCCCCTCGCTGGAGGATTGGCGCAGCGGCCAGCGAGCCCTGTTCGACACGATGTTTGCCGAGCCTGCCAGACGGGCCGGTGCAGCGCACTGGGGCATCAAGGAGGTCCGGCTCGACGCCGCGCATTGCGCGTATCTGCGCTGGCTCTATCCGAAGGCACGCTTTGTATTCCTGTATCGCAACCCGCTGGAGGCGTACCGTTCCTACTGTCGCTACGGACGGAGCTGGTACGACATTTTTCCGGATCGGCCGGTATTCACCCCGACCGCATTTGGCTTGCATTGGCGCAAGCTGATGCAGGGATATCTGCGGGATGCCAAGGCCCTGGATGCGCTGGTGATCAGGTACGAGGACCTGGTGGCCGGGCGCGCACCGCTGGAGCAACTGGAAGCCTATTTGAATATCCGCATTGACCGCAGCGTGCTGAAAGCAAAGGTCGGCACTTCGGAACGTGGGGGTGAGAAAGCTCGCGTGAGCGCACTCGAACAATGGTTGCTCAGACGAGCAGTTGCGCCGGTGGCTGAATCGCTCGGCTACAAATGGTAGGCCAAACAGGGGGAAGTGAAGAACTCCGAATTTCGCGACGTTCCACAAAATCGATCAGCCATGCAAGCCTCCGTCATCGTCTGCACCTATAACCGCGCCGACTCCCTGCGGGATACGCTCCGTGCCCTGCACGGTCAGCACGCCTCCCCCTCGCTGCAATGGGAGGTCATCGTCGTCGATAACAATTCGGCGGATCGCACGCGGGAAGTCGTGGAGTCGATTCAGCGCGAATGGCCGTTGCTGCGCTATGAATTCGAAGGCAGGCAAGGCCTCTCGCACGCCCGCAATCACGGAATTTTCTCGGCTCGGGGGGAGGTGCTTCTGTTTACCGACGACGATGTTCTGCCCGAACCCGAGTGGCTGGAAACCACGCTGGATGGTTTGGCAAAATATCAGGCCGACGCCTGTGGCGGCTACATCGCGCCGATCTGGGAAACGCCGCCGCCCGCCTGGCTCACCGAGCGATTTCACGGTTTTCTCGCAGTCCGCAGCGAGCGGGATGACGACTATCCGATACAGTCTCCATCCCAGGCACCGTTCGGAGCCAATATGGCAGTAAAGAAATGGGTGTTCGACCAGGTCGGAGTTTTCGATACCAGCCGCGGCCGCAAGGGAAGCACGCTGGCAAGCGGCGAGGATGGCGAGATGTTCGAGCGGATACTGGCGGCCGGCCTGAAGGCGGTCTTCCTCGGGCAGTCTCGGGTCCACCACAAGGTTGAATCCTTTCGCCTGACCAAGCGCTATTTTCGCCGCTGGCGGCTCCAGACCAGCCGCAATATTGCACAAAGCCGCGGACTGGCGGGTGAGCGCCGCGTGTTCAACATTCCTCTTTACGTGTTCCCCCAGTTTCTGCGTGCCGTCATGCGTATGCTTTGGGGGCACATGACCCAGCCTCGCGACGAAGCATTCAACCGTGAAATTGTCGTTTTTCATTTTGTTGGCCTGATCCAGGGCCTTTACCGCTCGCGCTGACCTGTGGCCCATTCGGTTACCGTCCTCATCTGCACCCATAACCGCGCCGATCTGCTGGAGCGGGTGCTGGCTTCGCTCAATGCAGTCAAGCGCCCGGCCATGCCGGTGCAGATTCTGGTCGCGGCCAATGCCTGTACCGACGACACGGTTGCGCGAATGCAGGCCTATCAGGCGCAGCAGGCCGACCGCGACTGGCTGCCGCTGCGGCTGATCGAGGTGCCCACCCCGGGGAAGTCGCATGCGCTCAATCGCGCGATTCCCGATATCGATACCGAACTCACCGCCTTCGTCGACGACGATCATCGCGTCGATGAAGATTATCTCGTTGCCATCGAACGGGCTGCGTCGACCTGGCCGGACGCCGGCCTGTATTGCGGCCGCATTCTTCCCGACTGGGACGGCAGCGAGCCGCCCTGGGTCCATGACGAGGGGCCCTACCGGATTTACCCGCTGCCGGTTCCGCGTTACGACCAGGGCGACCGCCCCAAGACCATCACCGCAGAAACCGGCCCGATTCCCGGTGGCGGCAATCTGGTGGTCCGCCGCCATGTATTTGGACTGGCCGGCCAGTTTTCCACCGAACTGGGCCCGCACGGCCACGACCTGGGGGGCGGCGAAGACAGTGAATACGTGCTGCGCGCCCTGGTACGGGGCGAGCGCTGCCAGTACGTGCCGGACATCGTCCAGCACCACTACGTCGACACCGAGCGCTTGCGGCTCGGCTATCTGCTGAAAAAAAGCTATCAGCGCACCCGCTCGACCGCCCGCATCCACGGCAGCGGTTCGGTCCCGCTGTATATGTGGCGCAAGCTGGCTGAGTACGTTTTTCAAGGCCTGTTCAGCCTGTCTCTTTCCAAGCAGCGGTTCTACTGGGTGCGCACCGCGGCGGCGCTGGGCGAGATACGGGGCCGCAGCGAATCCGGGCACCGGGGCAAGAATCTGGCACTGCCGCCCGACCGCGGCATGTTGCTGATCGAGGCGCTGGCCCTGCTCACCGCCTCCAGCGGCCTGATCGCCTGGTTTGCCAGCGGCGAGGCGCGCTGGGCCGGGCTGTTGCCCGCACTGGCCGTCGCGGGTCTGGGCACGGTGGCCCTGCTCAGCAAATCGCTGCTCGATTTTTCGCAGACCGGGCCGCGCATTCGCCAGGAAGTGCTCACGCACTATCGGCGCTATACCCTGTTCGCCCTGGCGCGCCTCTCGGCGTGGGCGTTCGGCCTGATGCTGTTCAGCGGTGGCGCGGGGGTACTCCTGGCCTTCATGTTCAGCACCGTGTCCGGCGTTGCATGGTCGACCGGACTGGCGCTCGCCGCCGCTCTTCTGGGTGTCCTCGGTGGGTTCGTGCTGCAGTTCATCCGCAAGCTGCGGTTCAATCCCGGCCTGCTGGTGGCCTCGATGCACTATCGCATCAGCCGGCTCCACTGGCTGTGGCGCGGAATGACGCCGGTGCGGATTGCGCGCATGCAGTCGCTGGCGACGGGGCTGGCCGGGCTGCTGTTCGCGGCGGCATCCTGGCAACTCGCCCAGGAAAATCGCGTGGGCGACCTGATCGCGCTGTGGGCGGGCACGCTGTTCTTTGGTGGAACGATCGTCTGGGCCGGCTGGCAGCCGCAGGCGCGGGTGCCGCGCAAACTGCCGCTCCGTGCGCCGGGAACATCGCCCAATATCGTGATGATCGGCTCCGATACCCTGCGCGCCGACCGCCTCGGCGCGCTCGGCTACCGCCGCGCGCTGACGCCGAACATCGACCAGCTGGCCGCCGCCGGCGTGCTGTTTGCGAACTGCTACGTGCCCTGCGCGCGAACCGCACCGAGCCTGATTTCCATGCTGACCGGCACCTGGCCGCACACGCATGGCATTCGCGACAATTTCGCTGACGACGAGAACACCCGGCTGAAAGTCGACGCGTTGCCCACGCTTCTGAAACAGGCCGGCTATCGCACGGCCGCGATTTCAGACTGGTGCGGTGCCGACATGGGAAAATATTCCTTCGGTTTCGACTACGCCGATCTGCCGACAGACCAGTGGAACCTGAAATACCTGATACGCCAGGGCCCCAAGGACTTGCGCCTGTACGTCTCGCTGTTTACCCACAACCGGGTCGGCCGCCTGCTCCTGCCGGAACTGTATTACCTGGGCGGGGTGCCGCTGACGCAGCCGCTGGGGCGCCGCGCCCGGCGACTGGTGTCGCGGCTGGCGGAGAGCGTGCAGCCGTTCTTTCTCAACGTCTTCTATTCCACCACCCATCCGCCTTTCGCTTCGGAATGGCCGTGGTATACCCGTTTTGCCGACCCGGCCTACGCGGGTGAATCCAAGTTCGCGATGGCCCGGCTCACCGACCCGTTCGAGATCATCCGGCGCCAGGGCGCGCCGAAAGAGGAATTTGACCTCGACCAGA
>JACDJC010002727.1_pt1 | contig 13491 bp, 9 predicted proteins | sample 7454191 | NCBI WGS metagenome assembly JACDJC01 (sample SAMN14253291, study PRJNA609438) | sludge metagenome | isolation source: sludge after 25d culture with pyrite and EDTA | collected 2018-12-20 | reverse complement strand
CCCAATTCAGTGGAATCCAAAACCAATGCTAACAAACGGGCACTCATCAAGCGATACCCTGATTGATTATCGAGAATTTTCTGACGCATTGCCCAAGAAAAAGCCCAACCCCCCACTGAATTGGCGATTTTCCTCACCAGGGGCATTTGACGGAAATCGCGATAGCCAATGATTAAATCGGTCTTGTCTTTTTCATACAAATTAATGAACCGATCCAATTCATCGGGATCGTGTTGCCCATCCGCATCCATAGTAATCACATAAGCATACCCCTGCTTGATAATCTCCTGAAAACCACGCACCAAGGCCGCCCCTTTTCCTTGATTGGGAATTTGGCGGTAGACGACAGCCCCGGCCCGTTCAGAAACGACCGCGGTCTCATCGGATGAGCCATCATCCACAACGATAATCGGTAATTTGTCACCAATTTTCTGAATGAGCGATTGTATATGTCGCTGTTCGTTATAGGCTGGAATTAAGATACAACCCGCTTTTTTTTCCATCCACGCACTCCTTGTCTTCTTGTGTTGAAGCGTTCTGCTCTTTGGAAAGAAGGATCGACGCTGAGTAGTTCTATTTTTATTATACCGGCAGGATTAACAATAATGATAAAAACACTGGAAAATTGCCAAAAAAATGGGTAGTATAGAGTTGGAGTGCTGGTTCAGGCATTTCGTGAAAAACTTCTTTTTTTCAATCTTCGGCAATAAATAATTCGACCCAGTGGCAGGTTAAAATGAAAAACTATCTGAAAACTTTGATTGTGCTTTTTTTCGCAAGTTTCATTATTACCATCCCCACCCAAGCCCAAACTTCAACCGATATCCGTGAAATCAATATCAACGTAGATACCGTCATTGCGTCTGGCTTTACCCAGCCCGTGCAGGTCACGCACGCCGGGGATAACAGCCAACGCTTATTCGTGGTCGAACAGGGCGGCCGGATAAAAATCATTCATCCAAACCGCTCTATTTCTACCTTTTTGGACATTGACCCGCGCGTTCTAACCGGAGGGGAACGTGGTCTCTTGGGGTTGGCTTTTCATCCCCAATACACCAGCAATGGTTATTTTTACCTGGACTACACGGATAATAATGGGGATACGATCATCTCTCGTTTTCAGGTCAGTGCCAATCCTGACATAGCCGATGTGAATTCCGAACAGGTTTTGTTTAAGATTAACCAACCCTACAGCAACCATAACGGCGGCCAGCTTCTGTTTGGCCCGGATGGCTATCTGTATATCGGCATGGGGGACGGCGGCAGCGGCGGGGATCCACAAAATAACGCCCAAAATCTACGCACCCCCTTGGGCAAGATGTTAAGAATTGATGTCAACCAGGGCAGTTTGTATGGCATCCCGCCCAGCAATCCGTATATCAATACGCCCAATGCCGATCCAAGAATCTGGGCTTGGGGTTTACGCAATCCGTGGCGCTTTAGTTTCGACCGCTTGACAGGTGATCTATATATTGGGGATGTGGGACAAAATGCCTGGGAAGAAATTGATTACCTGCCATCCGGCACACCTGGGGGCACCAATTTTGGTTGGCGCTGTATGGAGGGCACCCATGTCTACAATACGGACTCCCCCTGTGATTCGGCCGCTCACCTGGCAACCTTGACCCCACCGATTACAGAATACAGCCATGACGTTGGCCGCTCGATCACCGGTGGTTTTGTTTACCGTGGTTCATTAAACCCAGGTTTACAAGGCATTTACTTCTTTGCGGATTATGTAAATGGAAAAATATTCAGCCTGCAAAAAAATAATGGCAGCTGGGTACAAATCATGGAACTCAATACCGGCTTTTTAACCAGTGCCTTCGGCGAAGATCAAAATGGAGAATTGTATGTAGTCGACTATGGCGGCAGCATTCGGCGGCTATCCGGTGCCAGTCTTTCCCCGCCCAACTTCGATACAAGTACGATCACGGTCGATAAAACGCAAGCTAATCCCAATGAAATCCTGACCTATACCATCCACATCACCAACAGCGGGGAAGCTTTAAATACTCAAGCGACCCTCCAAAACCCCATTCCATCAAAGGTGACGGTTGTGGCAGGTTCCTTAAGTGCCAGCAGCGGCACGATTAATGACAGCGACCCGGCCCAAATAAGCTGGAGCGGTAGCGTCGGGCAAGAGTCGACCGTCACCCTCACGTATCAAGTGCGCGTCAAACCGAATGTCGATGGTTCGGTAGTCAACCTGATCACGATTTCTGGCTCGGAATTTCCAACCGTTCAAACGCATGCCCTCACCTCCGTCCCGCGCCCGGTGATCAATACCACCGCCAATGATTTTATCCTGCCCGGTACACAGCCTGGATTGCAAGAAGCACTGATCGATTCGGTCGACTGTCAAACCTGCCATTCCGAGCCGATTTACGACCTGTGGCGCGGGTCGTTGATGAGCCAGGCCGGACGCGATCCACTCACCTGGGCTGCTATTTATAATGCCAACGCTTACGCCCCCAACGCCGGGGAATACTGCCTGCGCTGCCACGCCCCAAATGGTTGGTATCAGGAGCGTAGTGATCCGGCCGATGGCAGCGTGTTAACGCCCCAAGACATTCGCAATGGTGTCAGCTGCCAATTGTGTCACCGCATGGTGGATGTAGTGGCTTCACCCGACGATGAAGCCCACAACATTGACTCGCAAATTCGGGCCGATTTAAAAAACCCACCGCCCAGCGATCATCGCGGCAGCGCGATGATCATTCTGGATCCCCGTGACCGCAGGCGCGGGCCGTTTAACCTGGCGGATGCCTTTTCATTTCACACAGCCTACCAAACCGATCTACTGGGGCAAAGAATGGACGCCTGGAAAGAGGCCAGCTTATGCGGATCGTGTCACAATGTAGATAACCCCATCTTATCCTGGGATGCCGGTCGAGACCAATATTGGCCGAATGCTACCGATGCACCCGCCGCTGATTTTTCAAAAGGTGCCCTATTCCCCATCGAACGCACCTTTGACGAATGGGCAGCCAGTGATTTTGCCAGTTCAGCAGGGGTCGTGCGCCCGAATTTCAGCGGCAACCAGCCCGATCAAACCGTGCGCTCTTGTCAGGATTGCCACCTACCCCGCACGAGTGGGTATGCCGCCCAAACCGCATTTAATCCGGTCTATCGAGACTGCCAAAATGGCGAATGTATCGGAGAACATAGCTTTTTTGGGGCGAACAGCTGGGTGCCACAATTATTATTAAATCCAGATTGGCGGTTATCGGCGCAGTCAGATGAAGCTCTTTTAAATAACACCATACTGGGCTCAAAAAACTTTGTCAAAAAATCCGCTATAGTCGAAGTTGAAATCCAAGAGGGCAGCGGCACAAAGACCGCTGTTGTAAAAGTCACAAATCTAACCGGTCACAAACTGCCAACCGGTTACCCTGAAGGCCGCCGCATCTGGATCAACTTAATCGCCAGAGATCAAGCCGGGCAGATTGTGTATGAATCCGGACGCTACAATTGGAACACCCATCAATTAATCGAAGACACGGACATTAAAGTTTACGAAGCCAAACAAGGCCTTACCAATGAGCTTTCTCAATCCTTTGGCATCACTTCCGGCCCAAGCTTTCACTTTATCCTCAACAATACCATCCTGAAAGATAACCGCATTCCGCCGCAGGGAGTCACCCAGGCTGAATACGCAGCCATCGGACTCGCCCCAGTCGGGGCGGTGTATGCGGATCATCAAAATTGGGATGTAACCAACTATAATCTACCAGCGGAAACCGTTTCCGTGACAGTCCGGCTGTATTACCAGACCGCTTCCAAAGAATACATCGATTTTTTAGAAAATTATGGCGGGTATGATGGTGCCGTACTGAAATCGCTCTGGTCACAAACCCCATCCGATCCGATTTTAATGAACATCGTTTTTTCGCCGCAATACGACAGCCGCTTGCCCATTATTTTTAAAAATTAAGAACGGAAGAAGGTCAGCGTTCACTACATCGGCACCCCCACCTTATTCATCACCGGCACATGGAAGGAAGCCATCATGCTGCATAATCCATCTCACTTAAAAAATGTCATTCAAACCGCCTTCCCTGGCTTGGCGACAGAAGATGCAGATCAAATCATGAACGCTGGGCGGACAAAGGTTTTTCCGCCCAACACCGCCTTGTGTATTGAGGGAGCGTATGAATCGACGTTCTATATCATATTGGCAGGTCAGGTTGCCGTTACAAAAAATTTTAATGACCAGGAAGAGCGGTTTTTAAAACATCTCAACCCGGGTGATTTTTTCGGCGAAATGGCGATCATTCACGATGCACCCCGTGCCGCCACCGTGACCACTGTCAGTGAAACAACCGTAATGGAAATTTCCAAAGAGACTTTCACCACCTTCCTTGAGTCGTTTAACACGGTTTCAATTGCAGTTATCCGTGAAGTCTCCCGCCGGTTAAGGGAAAATGACGAGATGGCCATTGAAGATTTACGGGTGAAAGCCAAAGAGGTCGCTGTTGCCTATCAAAAATTAGCAGAACAAGACCTGGCCCGTCGCGAATTTTTGACCACCATTGCTCATGAATTCCGTACCCCCCTGATGGCAGCTACCGGCTATTTACAGATTATCCGCACCGGCATGTTAAAAGGAGAAGGACTCCAGTCGGCCATCGAAACGGTCGAAAGAAATATGAAAGAAATCATTACGTTAACGAACAATATTCTCTTCCTGCAAGAATTGGATCTCATTCTCCCAGAATTCAAGGAAACCGATTTGGGAACGGTTTTAGCCGCGGCAATTGAATCGCAACGCAATCATGCTCAACGGCAGCGTGTTGGAATTTCATTGAAAATTGCCCCTGATTTACCGTTGATCAACGCCGACCCGCCCAGCCTGGAAAGAGCCTTTATTGCCATTTTAGAAAACGCTATTAAGTTTAGCCCGAATGGCGGTGATGTGATCGTCAGCGTTAACCAAGCGGACGATCAACTTCAAATCATCTTCCGTGATTGTGGGGTGGGGATTGCCGAAAAAGATTTGCCTCACATTTTTGACCGCTTTTACCACCAGGAAAAAATAGGCAATCAATTATTCCGCGGCATCGGCCTGGGGTTATCTATTACCAAAGAAATCATCAAACAACATAAAGGAAAAATTACTGTCACCAGCCAACCAGAGCAGGGCAGCGAATTTGTGATCAAATTGCCGGTATAAACGGTTTTTTCTCTGTGGCTTCCCTGGGCACTGTGGTGACAGGCTCTATATATTTTGTTGGGCATCGTGCCAAAGAGGGTCATCCTGCGCCAAGGTAGCCTTCCAACCGGCGTACATCATAAACCAAGCCCTGCACTCTACACGCCCCATGGTGATATTATTCCTCTCCCTTCGCGGAAATTAGCCCAATTCGCGGTTTCTTCTCTGCGGCCTCCATCGGCTGTGTGGTGAAAACTTCATGCAGCTTAATTTAACTGCCTCAAGAAACCCTTTAACCTACTATAAACCCGATCTATTTTATCGACTTTCAGTTTTGTATACACAATTGTCCAAAAAGTACTTGCATCTTGACCCGTTTTCAGCTAAAATGTGTTTAATTGTGGAGATAAGTGGGAGAAAGTGGAGCGCCGGGCAACCGGCGTTCCGCCGTTAATGGAGTAGTAGAACTTATGTTCCTTGGAGAGTACGAACACACAATCGATACAAAAGGCAGAATGACAATCCCGGCAAAATTCCGTGATTTGCTGGTGGATGGTGCTTTCGTTACAGTAGGGTTCGATCATAATTTGATGGTTCTCACCGCTGATATTTTCAATAGCCTGTATGAAAGAATAAATGCCATGAGTATTACCAACGAAAACGCACGCTCCTTACGACGGTTAATGTTTTCCCAGGCCGTTCAAGTGGAAGTAGATAAAGCCGGGCGCATCTTACTGCCGGCCTTCCTGCGGGAACGCATCAACCTGGATAGCCAGGCGATTGTAATCGGTGTTGGCGGTTATTTTGAAATCTGGAATCCAGAAACCTGGAAACCACAGTCTGAAGCTCTATTTAACGGAGCGGCCAACGCACAGCGTTACGAAACCTTAGAGCTTTCATTATAACCCCAGCTATGAAAGATGACACGCCCTCCCCTCATCAATCTGTACTTTACCAAGAGATTATTGATGCACTCGCACCCCATCCCGACGGATTTTATATCGATGCAACACTAGGAGCCGGAGGACATGCCTGGGGAATCCTGAACGCAGCCGCACCTGGCGGGCACCTGCTGGGATTAGACCTTGATCCTCAGGCGCTGGAAATTGCAAGCCAGCGTCTTTCTGTATTTTCAGACCGTGCCGTCCTGCGCAAACGATCCTATCAATATATGCAAGCGGAAGCACATAAACTGGGTTGGGGTCAGGTCGATGGGATCATCATGGATCTGGGTGTCTCCTCCATGCAGCTGGACACCCCCGAGCGTGGATTTTCTTTTCGCTTTGAAGGCCCGTTAGATATGCGCTTTGGTGATGAGACCAGCCTAGATGCCGCCCAACTGATCAACACCGCCAGTGAAAGTGAGTTGGCAGACATCATCTGGAAATACGGCGAAGATCGGCTTGCCCGCCGCATCGCCCGCAAAATTTGTGAATCCAGACCGATCAGCTCCACCCTGGCCTTAGCGGAACTAATTGAAAAAACAACACCGCGTAGAGCAAACGCTCCCCATCCGGCCACCAGAACCTTTCAAGCCCTCCGCATTGCCGTTAACGAAGAATTAAAAACGGTGGAAACCAGCATCCCACAGGCCATCGAGCTATTAAAACCAGGTGGTCATCTCGCGGTCATCTCGTTCCATTCTTTGGAAGACCGCATTGTAAAAACCATTTTTCGGCAGGAAAGTACAGATTGCATTTGTCCTCCCAGACAACCCGTATGTACCTGCCAGCACACCGCCTCCATCCAAGTCGTCAATAAAAAACCTATTGAACCAACCGCAAGCGAAAAGGAAAATAATCCTCGCGCACGCAGCGCAAAACTACGGATCGCAAAAAAGCTGATATTGGCATGACAGTTGCAAGAATGAATGATTAAGAATCTACCGTTAGCAGGTGAACCATGAAAAATAAACTAAAACAAGCCTACAAACAAAAACCCTGGCGCATCCAACTTCAATGGGTCGGCCGAATTCTCCTGATCTTGATCATTGCCATCGTCGCACTCGTCTTCCATTTAGAACTCACCACCCAAGCAGCCGAAGCCGGCACAGAAATCAGAAATTTAGAAGCAGAACGCGAATCCTTGATTCGGGACATTCACCACAATCACACCACCGTCGCCATGCTTACCTCAACCTCCGTCATGCAGGAAAGGGCCGAAGCAATGGGTTTCCGGCCGGCAAGCCAAGCAGAAATCGAGTATCTCTTTCTCGATGAATACATCAACAAAGAGCCCGAAATCTTCTTACAGAAAAGCACCCTCAATTTCACCCCAGCTGAGCAGATCAAACCGCCTTACCTCCAATCAATTTGGGATTTGGCTTTTTCCGGCACAATTTTTTATTTAGAAAGGGGGGGCAAATAATGCAAAATCCACCCAACAGCCGTATTCTTCTTGTGGCGGGCATTCTCATCCTCCTCTTCGGGGTGATCTTTTCCCGAATCGTTTATATTCAAGTTGCCTTATCAGACCAGGCCAATGAGCGAAGTAGGCTACATACCATTAAAGATAAAAAGTTTAAAGCCGTGCGCGGAAACATCTACGATCAAGAAGGAAACATGTTGGCCGGTAACGAAAAAATATATGAGGTCGGCGTTGAGTTAAACCAATTGAAAGACGCTACCCTAGCAGAAAAAGAAGAAATGGCGCGGTTTTTAAGTTCAATTATGAATTTAAAAAAAGAAAACATCCTTTCCGCACTTAATATCGAATATGTGGAAGGAAAAGTCGTTAATGCAACTATCGCTCAAAATATTGATGCTGAAGTAATCGATCAAATTGCCCAGATTGCAGAAACAAATAAATTGTATAAAGCAATCAACTGGATCCCAGAATTGGGTCGCTGCTATCCAGAAGGCTCCTTAGCAGCCAACATTCTTGGATTCTATGCCACACAAGGCTACTACGGCGTAGAAGGCAATTTTGATAATATCCTTACCAAGCCTGCCGTCGAAACCGAAGTAAATGTATTACCCTATCAACCTATGGAAATCCCTGAAATTCCTCAGGGTGCGAATATTATGTTGACCATTGACCGTGAAATTCAGTCGCGTACTGAGCAGATTTTGGACGCAGCCGTACAAAATAATGGAGCGGCCTCTGGCACGATCATCGTCATGGATCCACGCGATGGGGCGATCTTATCCATGGCTGTCACCCCCCGCGTGGATCTTAACCAGCCTGCAGGTACATTCCTGAGAAGCTTTGAAAGTGTCGATTCACAAGGCCAAAAAATTGAACTTCCCTATAACCGCGCTATTTCAGCAACCTACGAACCGGGCTCTGTTTTTAAAGTCCTCACCATGGCAGCTGCGATTGACGCTGGCGTGGTCACACCGGATACGCCCTTTACCGATCTGGGCTATTACCAGCTTCAAGGTGCCGAAGTCTATAACTGGGATTATGGTGCCTGGGGCCCTCAGACGATGACCACCTGTATGCAGCACTCCTTAAATGTATGTTTAGCACACGTTGCTGGATTGCTTGAAACAGACCCTTTTTACAGCTATATGTACGCCTTTAATATTGATCGTAAAACAAATATCGATCTGGCCGGCGAAGCAATCTACCCATTTTTATCCCCGCGCAATCCTGCGCCATTTGACCCCGACATAGATTCACGCAAATGGGATCCACAGATGTTGGCCCGTCATTCATTTGGCCAAGGGGTAGCCGTCACCCCCATCCGTATGATCAGCTCGATCTCTGCCTTGGCGAACGAAGGCCGCATCATGGCACCCCATGTCGAAAAAGCCATCATTCAGGGCGAGAAAATTCGCTATTATTCCCCGAATATCGTTGCCACCCCCATCAAACCTGAAACGGCCCGCACCATGACCGAGATGTTATCGATCTCCTTAGAAGGAGAATCATCCGATGCCCTGGTAGAAGGTTACCGCGTCGCCGGTAAAACCGGTACCGCTGAGATCGCCTCATTTGGGGGCTACACTGAAAGCTTAACCAATGCGTCTTTTGTGGGTTGGGGCCCGGCCGATGACCCTGAATTTATTGTCTATATCTGGATAGAAAAACCAACCAGCAGTATTTGGAGTTCAATCGTTGCCGCCCCAGTGTTTAGCGATGTTGTCGAAGAATTAGTGATTTTATTAAACATCCCCCCGGATGAAATTCGTTTACAAATGGCAAACCAATAAAGGATTCTATGCTTAATTTGGCTGATATTTTTGAAGCACTCACCCATCACCGACCGCAAACATCGATACCGATCGACGGTGCTTGTATCGATTCACGCCAAACCGCCCCATCGAGCATGTTCGTCGCTTTGCCTGGCGAAAACACAGACGGCCACCATTACCTTGCCGAAGCATTCCAGCAGGGGGCCCGCATTGCCTTGGTCCAAACTGATACCCATAACCAATTTGAAACCGTTGACTTAAGAGCAGGCCGCCTGCCCAAGACCTTGCCAGATTTTTCAGCCCCGGTGTGTTTATGGGTCGATGATTCACTAAAAGCCCTGCAAGAGATTGCCCGTTTTTGGCGTAACCGATTAAAGGTGCGTGTGATCGGCATCACGGGTTCTGTCGGCAAATCCACCACCAAAGAATTGGCTGCCGAAGTCCTCAGCCAACGGTTTCGCACCTTGAAAAACGCGGGCAACCTGAACAATGAAATTGGCTTACCGCTTACCATCCTCAGACTAGAGGAAACCCATCAACGCGCCATATTGGAAATGGGCTTTTACGTCCCCGGAGAAATTCAATTTCTATGTGAAATTGCCAAACCCGAAATCGGTGTAATCACCAATATTGGGACAGTGCATGCCGAACGAGCTGGCTCGCAAGCAGCCATCGCACGCGGCAAAGCCGAATTGGTTGCATACTTGCCTGAAACCGGTGTCGCCATCTTAAACGCGGATGACCCCTGGGTGGCACCAATGGCAGAAATAACAAAAGCCCGCGTCTTCACGTATGGCTTGGATTCAAAAGCAGATTTATGGGCCGATAAAATCGAAGGGTTAGGCCTACAGGGGATTCGTTTCAGACTCCACTATCTCAACGAAATTCTTTACCTGCGTGTACCTTTAATTGGACGCCATTCTGTCCATACTGCCTTAAGAGCGGCAGCCATTGGCTTAGTGGAAGGAATGACCTGGCAGGAGATCATTCACGGGTTGCAGCATGGACACACCCAACTGCGATTGGCCGCTGTTACCACCAATAGCGGCGCATTAATTTTGGATGACACCTACAATGCCTCGCCCGATTCCATGTTAGCTGCCCTGAATCTGTTGGGTGAACTACAAGGCCAAAAATATGCCGTACTGGGTGAAATGTTAGAATTAGGCCAATACGAACAACAAGGCCATGAAATGGTGGGGGTCCGGGCGGCCCAGATCGCAAACCGGCTGATCACAGTGGGCGAACGAGCTAAAATGATCGCCAAAGCAGCCCACAATGCCGGTTTGCCGCAAGAAGCGATTACCTGGGTTGCGGATGTGCCAGCTGCCATTGATTTATTAAAGGGTACCCTGAAGGATAACGATGTCGTTCTGATCAAAGGATCCCATGGATTACACATGGAACGCATTGTAGCTGCACTGGAGGCCACCAAATGAACGATACACCTATGGCATTGGCCTTAAGTGGCATTAGCTTTATGATGACAGTCATCTGGGGTCCGCCCTTATTAAGAATCCTAAAACATTTTAAAATCGGAAAGTTGATCCGCGTCGAAGGGCCGGACTCTCATATCAGTAAAATGGGCACCCCCACGATGGGCGGGGTGATGATCATTGCCCCGGTCATTTTGTTGACCTTGTTATTAAATGCAGCCTCCCTGCTGGGGTTAAATGTCCTCGGGCGATCGGTTCTGGTACCCTTAGGTACCTTACTGATTTATGCCAGCCTCGGCATGCTGGATGATTGGGAAGGCATCCGCGGCGCCCGTTCCGGCTTGGGAATGCGTGCCCGTACTAAGTTCTTCCTGCAAGTCATTATCGCTGTTTTTATCAGCTTGACCCTCAAATATATCTTGGATGTACCGGAAATGTTTTGGCCTGGATTTCAGGGTGAGGTCACGTTGGGCATTTTTTATGTGCCACTCGCCGTTTTTATTATCGTCGGCATGTCAAACGCCATCAACTTAACGGATGGATTGGATGGGCTAGCGGGACTGATCTCTGCCACTTGTTTCATTGCCTTTGGCGGGATTGCCCTTTTACAAGGGCAAATCTTCCTGGCACGCTTTTGTTTTACCTTGGTCGGCGGGTTATTTGGCTTTTTGTGGTTCAACGTCCACCCGGCTCAATTATTTATGGGAGATACCGGTTCATTGGCCTTGGGTGCAACGCTGGGTGTGGTGTCGTTGATGACGGGACAGTGGCTTTTATTACCCGTGATTGCCATCATTCCGGTCAGTGAAACCTTGAGCGTTATGCTGCAAGTATTTTTCTTCAAACTGTCGGGCGGACGTCGTTTATTTAAAATGGCCCCGCTACACCACCACTTTGAATTAAGTGGCTGGAGTGAAACCCAAGTTGTTCAGCGTTTCTGGCTGGTCAGCCTGGTCGCATCCATTATTGGCATTTCGATCACACTGGTGTAATCATGCAATGGACTGATAATCATATTCTCATTATCGGTGCTGCCCGTCAGGGTCTCGCTTTAACCCGTTATTTGATTCGTCAGGGAGCCAAAGTCACCATAAACGATAACCGCAGCGCTGATCAATTACAATCTTCCATTGCCGCATTGGAAAATCAATTGGTTGTCTGGTCGCTGGGCGGCCATCCCCTTTCGCTGCTGGATACAGTCGATTTAATTTCAGTTTCCGGTGGTGTGCCACTCGATCTGCCGCTTTTAATAGAAGCTGGAAAACGCGGCATTCCGATCACGAATGACACCCAAATCTTCATGGAAATTGTGCCCTGCTCGGTGATGGGTATTACCGGATCGGCTGGAAAGACCACCACCACTTCGCTGATCGGTGAAATTGCGCAGTGCGCCTTGCCTGAAACACAAACCGCCTGGGTCGGTGGAAATATCGGAAAACCGTTGATTGATCTGGTTGAAAAAATCAAAAAAGAAGATCTCGTCATTTTGGAATTATCCAGTTTTCAGTTAGAACAAATGACCATTTCGCCCCACATCGCGCTGATCACCAACGTCACCCCCAATCATTTAGACCGGCATGGTACCCTGGCAGCCTATATTGCCGCTAAAACGCGCATCCTCGATTTCCAGCAGCCAAGTGATATTGCCATTCTTAACCGCGATGATGCCGGTGCCTGGAACCTAAAAGATAAAGTCAAAGGGCAACTTCACAGCTTTAGCTTTTCTCCCCTGCCACTTGCAGCGGATGGTGCCTTTGTAAAAAACGAAGCCCTTTTTATTCAAAAAAACGGCGAACAAACCAATATTTGCCATAAATCGGAGATTAAACTACGCGGTGAGCATAATATCATGAATGTGTTAGCCGCTTGCGCCCTGGCCCAAGCGGCTGGCTTCTCCGCGCAGGCCATGCGCAGCGCAATTCTCGATTTTAAAGGAGTCGCCCATCGCCTGGAGTTTGTACGCACCTGGAATGGCGCAAAATGGTACAACGATTCAATTGCCACGGCCCCGGAACGCACGATAGCCGCCATCCAGGCCTTTGAAGAACCGCTCATTTTGCTATTAGGCGGAAAAGACAAGAATTTGCCTTGGGATAAGCTGGCACAATTGGTGCATCAAAAAGTAGACCACGTGGTAATTTTTGGTCACGCCGCCCAAAAAATTAAACAAGCCTTATATCTGGACTCAACTTCAGAACGACCCTACAGCATCACCTGTTGTAAAAAAATGCTCGATGCAATGCAGGCTGCCAAGCGGATTGCAAAACCAGGCCAGGTTGTTTTATTATCCCCCGGCGGCACCAGTTACGATGAATTTATTGATTTTGCGGAACGCGGAGAGAGGTATAGAGAATGGGTACACAAACTTCAGTGAACAAACAACATAAACCGTCTTTTTCCCTATCGATTGTATTTGTCGGTTTTGATATTCCCTTGTTTTTAACGATGTTCACATTATCTATACTGGGGTTGGTGATCCTGTATTCAGCCGCAATGCCCGATGCGATTAAGAATGATTATCATCCGATCGAAACCGCACTCAAACAAGGCCGCTGGGTTGTGCTGGGTTTAATTATTGCGTTCATTATCTCACTGATCGATTATCGGAAATTACAGCGGTGGATTATATACGCCCTGGCTGCTGCCATCTTCGCATTAATCATGGTGCTTGTGGTCGGTGAAGATATCAATGGTGCAACCCGGACTTTGTTTAAAGGAAGTATCCAACCCGCGGAAATAACCAAAGTGATTCTTATTCTAT
>JACDJC010002726.1_pt1 | contig 13493 bp, 11 predicted proteins | sample 7454191 | NCBI WGS metagenome assembly JACDJC01 (sample SAMN14253291, study PRJNA609438) | sludge metagenome | isolation source: sludge after 25d culture with pyrite and EDTA | collected 2018-12-20 | reverse complement strand
CTCCGATCCGCGGTCCTATTTCAACCGCTACGCCAAACTGTCCGACGAGGAAGCGACCGAGCGGGCGCTGTCGCTGTGGAACGGCATCAACCTCGTCAACCTCAAGGAAAACATCCTGCCGACGCGGCCGCGCGCGACGCTGATCCTGAAGAAGGGCAGCGACCACGTCATCGAGACCGTGTCGCTGCGGCGGCTGTAGGGGCCGGCGGGGAGAGGTTCGCGCCAGTCACCCCGTCGTCATGGCGGGGCATAGCCGTTCGAAGAACGGCGTTGCTTCGCTCCGCCTATGACCCCGGCATCCACGTCTTGGGATGTCTATTTCAAGAAAGACGTGGATGCCCGGCACAAGGCCGGGCATGACGAACGCGAGAATCCGCTTAAAGTGGAAAGTCTTTAAGGTGGATGACCGGGTCAGGTCCGGCCATGACGCATCATGGTGTGATGGTCTTTGCGCGCCGACGCGCGCGTCTGGAAAGGCAAGCAGCCCTCACGCCGCATGCCGCGTCGCGTCCGCCCCGAAGTGGTCGAGATAGCGCGCGCTGATGGCCGACACCGGCATCACGATCAGCACGTCGGTGGTGCCGAACTGGTGGTCGATCACCGCGCCGTCACCGACGAAGGCGCCGAGCCGCAGGTAGCCCTTGATGAGCGGCGGCAAGAGGCGCAGCGCCGCCTTGGCGTCGACGGCGTCCTTCGCCATCCGGTTCATCTCGACCCGGCGCGCGGGATGGGCGCAGGCACGCCACGCTTCCGGCGCCGGCGCGAAGTGGTGCAGGAACGACAGCGGCAGCGCGAGGCGGTCGGGATCGGTGCCGTTGAGGCTGGCGCAGCCGATCATCACGTCGAGGCGGTGGCGGCGCACATAGGTCCACACCCCGTGCCAGAGCAGCTCGACCGTGCGCTTGGTGCGGTAGGGCGGCAGCACGCAGGAGCGGCCGAGCTCGAGAAACTTCAGGCCGGCGTGCCGGCGCATCAGGCCACAGATGTCGAACTCGTTGTCGGTGTAGAAGCCGCCGTGGCGGTCGGCGACGTCCTGGCGCAGCAGGCGATAGGTGCCGACCACCGGCTGCCTGCCGCTCATCGAGGGCTTCGCGGCATGGTCGATCACCAGCAGATGATCGCAGATTCTGTCGAAGGCATCCTTGTCGCGCTGCGCGAGCAGCGTCGCGGCGTCGGCGATGGCGGGGCCGTTCTTGTAGAACACCTTGTAGCGCAGCTTTTGCGCGCGCTTCACCTCGCCCTTGGTCCGCGCGAGGCGGACTTCCAGCGAGCCGATGCGGCCGAGCGTCGGCGACGCCAGATGCCGCGGCGAAGGTCCGACGGCCTCGCCGGGTGCGTGAATGCGGAAGGCGCCGAGCGGCGCCCGCAGGACGCCGCGGCGAAGGGGGAAGCGGGTGTCGCGCATGATCGTCCTCGCGAGCGCGGGCCGCGATCGATTCGCGACGGCGCGGCTTTGCTGCCGTCACCAAGCACAGGCGTGATACGGATTTATGACGACGGCGGCGTCAGGCGGCCACGGTGCGCGCGGCGGCGATATCGGCGAGCGCGTCGGCGAGCTTGTCGCGGTCGAGCGGCTTCACCAGGAAGCCGTCCATGCCGGCCTCGAAGCAGGCGTAGCGGTCGTCCACCAGCGTGTTGGCGGTGAGCGCGAGGATCGCCGTGCGCCGCGCGCCGCAGCCGGCTTCGCGGGCGCGGATGCGCTGCGTCGCCTCGATGCCGTCGAGCTTCGGCATCTGCACGTCCATCAGCACCACGTCGTAGGGCGTGCCGGCGCCGTCGGCGGCGAGCCAGGATTCCAGCGCCGCCTCGCCGTCGGTGGTCACCACCGCCTGATGGCCCAGCCGCTTGAGCAGCGCGCGGATCAGGAGCGCGTTGATCTCGTTGTCCTCGGCGACGAGGATCGACAATCCGGGCCGCGCCAGATCCGGCGTCGCGGCGATCGGTGCGATCGGCGCTTCGGCCGCCTCGTCGGAATCGGGAATGTGCGGCGCCAGTGCCGCCGGCTGCGCGGTGAGACGCGCCGCGAGCGAGGCGGCGCGCAGGGGTTTCACCAGATAGCCGGTGAAGGCGGTCATGGTCGCCGGCTGCATTTCGTGGCGCGCCGCCGGCGTGACCATGGCGATGCGGTGCGCGGCGTGGGTCAACGCCGCTTCAGCGAGACCGCGCATGGCGGCTTCGCCGATGCCGTGATCGACCAGCACCGCGTGCCAGGCGCGCTCCGGCAGCAGCGCGCGCGCGACGGAGGCGTCCGCCACGGTGCAGGTCGCAGCGCCCCAGCGCTCCAGCCGCCGCGCCACCAGCGAGGCCTCGATGGTTTGCGGCGCCACCAGCATGATCGCCTTGCCGGCGAGTTCGGGCGCGACGAAGGCGGGCGGCGCACCGTCGCCGCGCCCGGCGACAGCGAGCGGAACGGAGACGGTGAAGGTCGCGCCGCAGCCTTCCGCGCTCTCCAGCGTGATGCGTCCGCCCATGCGCTTGACGATGCGCTCGCTGATGGCGAGCCCCAGTCCGGTGCCGCCGTAGTTGCGTGCGGTGGCATCGGAAGCCTGCTCGAACTCGCGGAAGATGCGCTGCTGCGCTGCCGGCGCGATGCCGATGCCGGTGTCGCGCACCATGAAGGCGATCTCGCCAGGCCAGATGCCCGGCTCGACGATCAGCGCGACGCCGCCTGTCGGCGTGAACTTGATGGCGTTGCCGGCGAGGTTGAGCAGCACCTGGCGCAGGCGTGCGGCGTCGCCGACGACCTCCGCCGGCAGCCGCTCGTCGACATAGGCCGCGATCTCGAGGCCGCGCGCCTGCGCGCGCGGCGCCAGCAGTTCGGCGATGTCCTCGATCAGCGCGGGAAGCGCGAAGGGCCGGTGCTCGAGGTCGATGCGGCCGGCCTCGATCTTGGAGAAGTCGAGCAGTTCCTCGATCAGCGTCAGCAGCGCGTCGCCCGAGGTCTTCACCGCCCTGGCGTAGGTCGCCTGCTCGGCGGAGAGCGGCGTGTCGAGCAGGAGCCCGCTCATGCCGATGATGCCGTTGAGCGGCGTGCGGATCTCGTGCGACGCCATGGCGAGGAAGCGCGACTTGGCGCGGTTGGCGGAGTTGGCGAGATCGCGCGCCTCGGCCAGCGCGCGCTCGGTCTCGGCGCGGTCGGTGACGTCGCGGCCGACGCATTGCAGGTCGGCGGGCCGTCCGGCGTCGCCGCGTACGAAGCCCTCGCGCCAGGCGATCCAGCGCGGCCCCCACGGGCTGTCGATCTTCTGGTCGTGGACGCGGGTGCCGTTCGGCTCGACCGCGGCATCGCCCTGCTCCAGCACCGGCAGCGTGAAGCGCGTGCCGGTCAGGGCTTCGCGCGGCTGGCCTGCGAGCGCGCAATAGGCGTCGTTGACCGAGGTGATGACGCCGTCGCCGTCGCGCAGCACGATCAGGTCGCTCTGGGATTCGAACAGGCTGCGGGCGCGCTCCTCGGCCTCCTTGAGCTCCCAGTTGCGGTCGGCCAGCGCCTCGTTGTGCAGCGCGAGCCGGCGCATCTTCCGCCGCATCCAGCGCAGCCGCATGCTGAGCGTCGCCAGCGCGAGGCACGACAGCGCGAACAGGAAGCTGACGCCGAGCGCGAAGATGTGCGGATTGTAGCCGGCGGCCTCGCTCCGGCTGCCCTGGACGAAGCCATAGGCGCCGGCAAAGGCCGCGAAGAAGATCATCGCCGAGCGCAATACGGCGCTGATCCGCTGATGGCGGCGGGCGATGCGACGAAGCCGCAGACCGATACGCAAGCCCCGCCCCATGGTTTTCCGCTCCGTTGGCTGGATCATGTCTGGACCGTTCCGCGCGAACCTGCGCGAGGATGGAGCGCGGATGTTGCGAAGTGCTTGAGGGAGCGTGGCTGCGGTCGGCGGCGCTGCGGACGGGGTTGACGAAAGGTTAAAGCGCCGCGGTGCGCTGCGCCGTGACTTTGCGTCCGGCGCCGACCACCAGCGCGGCGGCCTCCTGCGCGGTGAAGGCGCGCGAGCGGACGAAGATCCGGTAGTCCGCGCCGCCGTCGCGCGACAGGTAGATCACCGGCTCCGCCGCGGCATGACGGGCACTGATGCCGACGAAGGAGGTGCGGCCGTCAGCGGCGCAGCTTTCGGCTCCCGCGGTGGCGATATCGTCGATCACGGCGAAATCGGCCATCTCCGCGCTGTCGACGATCTGCACCCTGACCGTCGCCATGGCCGGATCGTCGGTGAAGGCGACATGCAGCCCGCCCTGCCAGGGCATGACGGCGATCTGCATCGCGCGCTCGCCGACGGCGATGCAGGGCCGCGGGCCGGAAGCGAAGCCGCCGCCGGCGAAAACGCCCGCCAGCAGCAACGGGACGGCGGACGCCAGGATCTTCAGACGCGACATGATACGCAACTCACGAAACGATGGTTCGCGAAGCGTAAACGAAGATCATTACCAGAGCGTTGTGAGGCCGGGCGCTGTGAGGCGAAGCCGTGTCACGCCGCGCGGCGCGCGTCCTCCGCGAGCACGCGATAGGACAAGGCTTCCGCCAGATGCAGCCGCCCGACGCTTGCGGCGCCTGCGAGGTCGGCCAGCGTGCGCGCCACCCGCAGCACGCGGTGATAGCCCCGCGCCGACAGGCGCATGCCGTCGGCGGCGTCGCGCAGCAGTTTCAGGCCCTGGGCATCGGGCCGCGCAACCTCCTCCAGCACCGTCGCGGGCGCCTCGGCGTTGGTGCGGATGTGCGGCAGGCCGATCGCGGCGTAGCGCGCAAGCTGGATCGCGCGCGCGGCCGCGACGCGGGCCGCGACCTCGGCCGAGCCTTCCGCGGGCGGCGGCAGGATCAGGTCGGCGGCGGTCACCGCCGGCACCTCGATGCGCAGGTCGATGCGGTCGAGCAGCGGGCCGGAGATGCGGCTCTGGTAGTCCGCGGTGCAGCGCTCGGTGCGGTTGCGCTTGCAGGCATAGCCCGGCTCGTAGGCCTGGCCGCAGCGGCACGGATTCATCGCCGCCACCAGCATGACGCGCGCCGGATAGGTGACGCGGTGGTTGGCGCGCGCCACCGCGACCTCGCCGTTCTCCAGCGGCTGGCGCAGCGAATCCAGCACGCGGGCGTCGAACTCCGGCAGTTCGTCGAGGAACAGCACGCCGTTGTGGGCGAGCGAGATCTCGCCCGGCCGCGCGCGCATGCCGCCGCCGGTGAGCGCCGCCATGCTGGCGGAATGATGCGGCGCGCGGAACGGCCGCCGCGCGGTCAGCGCGCCGTCTTCGATCTCGCCCGCCACCGAGGCGATCATCGACACTTCGAGCAGCTCGTTGGGCGACAGCGGCGGCAGGATGGAGGGCAGCCGCGCCGCCAGCATGGACTTGCCGGCGCCCGGCGCGCCGACCATCAGGAGGTGATGGCCGCCCGCGGCGGCGATCTCCAGCGCGCGCTTGGCGCTCTCCTGGCCCTTGATGTCGCGCAGGTCCAGGGAGACGGCCTGCGGCGCGGCGATCCGCGGCTCGGGCCGCGACAGCGCCTGAGTGCCCTTGAAATGGTTGGCGATCTGGATCAGCGAGGCGGCTGCGACGATGTCGAGCTCCGGGCTCGCCCACGCCGCTTCCGCGCCGCAGGCCGCCGGGCAGATCAGCCCCTCGCCGCGGGCGTTGGCGCCGATCGCCGCCGGCAGCACGCCGGCCACCGGCGCGATCGAGCCGTCGAGACCGAGTTCGCCGAGCACGGTGAAGCCCGCCAGCGCGTCCGGCGGGATCGCGCCGATGGCGGCCATCAGGCCGAGCGCGATCGGCAGGTCGTAGTGGCTGCCTTCCTTCGGCAGATCGGCGGGCGCGAGATTAACGGTGATGCGGCGTGCCGGCAGCGCCAGTCCCGAGGCGATCAGCGCGGCGCGCACCCGCTCGCGCGCCTCGGAGACGGCCTTGTCCGGCAGACCGACGATGGCGAAGGCGGGCAGCCCCGGCGCGACCTGGACCTGCACGTCCACCGCCCGCGCCTCGATTCCCTCGAATGCCACCGTGGAAACGTGCTGGACCATCGCTGCCTCGCCCCGCAAGAGCCTAGCAGGAACTTCGGCCGGCGCAAGAACATTCAGAGAACATTGCCCGCAGCCGACTGGGGGCCGCCGGCACGCCGCGCGGGACGGCTTACGCCGGGGTGCGCAGGCCGCTCGCGGTGTGGTCGGGCACCAGGGTCGCAGCGCTCGCATCGATCGCCGCCGGTTTCGGCCGCAGGCGCAGGCCGAATACGTGCGGGAAACGCATGATCTCGATGTCGAAGTCGGCGGTGATCATCGGCATGGCGGAGGTCGCGAATTTCGGCGCGTAGAACCGGCCCCACAGGTCGATGCCGGCGAACTGCGGAAGCTGGTTAAGCCGCAGGTTGCCGAGGCTGCCGTCGTAACGGAGCAACTGCCGGGCGCGGTCGTTCATCATCAGCACCCAGCCGTCGGTGGTGTGGCCGACGTCGTTGGTGATCGGACAGGCGATCACCATGGCGTCGGGCGCGGTGCGGAACAGGTGCTCGTAGACTTCGGTCTGATGGTCGATCAGCTCGGAATAGATCAGCAGGATGGCGCGGTCGTCGCCGAGCGGGATCGGCAGCACGAGGCGATGCCAGATCCGGCCGCTCTGAGCCAGGGTGCCGGTGAAGCGGATGAAGGCCGGCGCCATGCGCCGGGTGACCTGGCGGTAGATTTCCATGAATTCGCGCCGGATCGGGTGGGAGCTGGCCGACAGCAGCGAGCCGGTGAGGACGCGGCCGCCGATGGCCTCCTGGAAGGCGGCGCCGACGTACATGTAGGCGAAGTCGTCGCCGGCGCTGACCATGTAGATGGAATTGGGCCGCAGGTCGAAATCCGATTCCTCGGTCAGCCGGGACAGCGTCAGGCTGTTGGTTTCCTTGAGCGTTCTCCACTTCGCCCAAAGGAATTCCATAGCTGCGGTGGTAAGTTCGCGCGGTATCGACGTGCCGTTGAAAACCTCGATAGACATATCCGTGCCCTAGGCCGAAAAGCCCGCAAGTTCCGCTGCGGAACCGGGCCGCCAACAGATTGGCAAAAGGTCGTCAGCAATTGATTAAGCGAAGCTCATGGTGCGGTGCGAAATCAGGAGCGCCGGGCCGCGATCGCGTCCCAGATGCGCACCGCGATGTCCGGGCCGCCGAGCCGGGCGATGGCGCGGATGCCGGTGGGCGAGGTGACGTTGATCTCGGTGAGCCAGCCGTCGATGACGTCGATGCCGACGAACAGGAGGCCGCGCGCGCGCAACGCCGGTCCGAGCCGCTCGCAGATCTCGCGTTCGCGCGGCGTGAGATCGGTGGCGGCCGCAGCGCCCCCGCGCACCATGTTGGAGCGCAGGTCGTCCTGCGCCGGCACGCGGTTGACCGCGCCGGCGAACGCGCCGTCCACCAGGATGATGCGCTTGTCGCCGTGCTTCACCTCGGGCAGGAAGCGCTGGATCACCCACGGCTCGCGGAAGGTTACCGCGAACATGTCGTAGAGCGAGCCGAAATTCATGTCGTTCGGCGTGATGCGGAACACCGCGGCGCCGCCGTGGCCGTAGAGCGGCTTCATCACCACGTCGCCGTGCTCGGCGCGGAAGGCGTTGATCTCGTCCTTGTCGCGCGAGATCAGCGTCGGCGGCATCAGGTCCGCGAACTCCATCACGAACACCTTCTCCGGCGCGTTGCGCACGGAGGCGGGGTCGTTGACCACCAGCGTGCGCGGATGAATCCGCTCCAGCATGTGGGTGGTGGTGATGTAGGCGAGATCGAACGGCGGGTCCTGCCGCAGCAGGATCACGTCGAAGGTTTCGAGATTGACGCGCGCCGCTTCGCCCAAGGTGAAGTGGTTGCCCTCCTCGTCGCGCACGGTGAGCGGCTGCACGGTGGCGATCAGGTCGGTGCCGCGCTGGGAGAGCCGGTCCGGCGTGTAGTAGGACAGCGCGTAGCCGCGCTTCTGCGCTTCCAGCAGCAGCGCGAAGGTCGAATCGCCGCGGATGTTGATGCGCGCGATGGGGTCCATCTGGACGGCGACCTTCAGCTTCATCATCGGACTCGATCCTTGCGTTTGGGTGGCGGCAATCTGGGCGATTTGGCGCGATCTTTCCAGCGCCATTCGCGGCGCCTTTTAATCAGGGCCGGCGTCGAACGCCGCCGTCAGGTGGCGCGGCAGCGCTTTCGGCGCGATCAGCACCGCGTCGAAGCGCAGGTCGAAGGCGGCGTGCTCGGGATGCGCCATCAGCCAGGCCTGCGCGGCCGCGACGATGCGGCTTCGTTGCCGCGGCGTCACCGCATAGGCTGCATCGTCGAGGGTGGCGCGCGCCTTGACCTCGACGAAGGCGATGAGGCGGCGGCGCTGCGCCACGATGTCGATCTCGCCATAGGGCGTGCGAAAGCGCCGCGCCAGGATGCGGTAGCCCTTGGCGACGAGGTAGAGGCCGGCGCGGCTTTCCGCCGACAGGCCGGTGCGGAAGGCCGCGACGCGCCCAGGTGCGGCGGTGCGCGCGGCCGGCGGCCGGTGCGGCTCGTCATCCTGCGTCATCGCCGCTCCGCGGATGATCCCTGGCAAGTTCGAGCGCGCGGGCATAGACCTCGCGGCGCGGCCGCCTTGAGAGTTCGGTCGCCTGCGCGACGGCGTCCTTGACGCTGCCGGCGGCGAGCGCGCCGCGCAGCAGGGCGTCGAGCGCCGCCTCGTTCATCACGCCGGCGTCGGCTGCCGGCGGCGCAACGACGAGCACGAATTCGCCGCGAGTCTCCAGCGCGTCCGCCCCGGCCGCAAGATCGGCGAGTGCGCCGCGGCGCACCTCCTCGTGCAGCTTGGTCAGTTCGCGGCAGATGGCGGCGTCGCGATCGCCCATCGCCTCCGCCAGATCGCGCAGGCAGTCCTGCACCCGCGCGCCGCTCTCGAACAGCACCAGCGTGGCATCGATACGAGATAGCTCCGCAAGCCGCGCGCGCCGCGCCGCCTGCTTCGGCGGCAGAAAGCCTTCGAAGAAGAAGCGGTCGGTCGGCAGCGCCGCGACGCACAGCGCGGTGAGCACCGCGGAGGGGCCGGGAATCGCGGTGACGGCAAAGCCCGCGGCTGCCGCCTCGCGCACCAGCTTGAAGCCCGGGTCCGAGATCAGCGGCGTGCCGGCGTCGGACACCAGCGCGACGGAGCCGCCTCGCGCGAGGCGATCGAGAATCTTCGGCCGCATGGCCGCGGCGTTGTGCTCGTGATAGGGCAGGAGCGTCGTCGCGATGGCGAAGCGCTCCATCAGGCGGCGGGTGATGCGGGTGTCCTCGCAGGCCACGATATCGGCGCCCGCCAGTGTTTCCAGCGCGCGCAGCGTGATGTCGCCGAGATTGCCGATCGGCGTCGCCACCAGGTAGAGCCCGGGCGCGGCCCTGGGGGCGCTCACGCGCTGTCCGGCGATGGCGAAGCTGGGGTCCGCGTCGGCGGCGGGCGTGACATCGGCGGGGCGGGGAGCGGATCGGGTTTTGGCGCGCATGCGCCAATCTAGCGCCGAACGCCGCCGCCGTCTTGCCCGCGAGGGGCCGTTCGCGGCCATGCCACACGCCTGCGCATGGCCGAAAAGCTTTTGCTTTGGTTAACTTCTCGTCGACAATATGCCTGAATCCCTTCTCGGACCCGATGGCGCATGCGCGCGGGTCCCGAACGGACGGACGAAAGAGACGCGATGGTCCACTGTGTACCCCCGAACCGCAGCGCCGGCGCCACCCGCCGCAATGCCTTGGGTCTGATTCTGGGCGCGCCGCTCATGGCCGGCTGCGCCGGCACGCCGTTTTCGGGCGGCGGGCTGTTCTCCGGCGAGCAGGCGCCGGGGCCGGGCGGGCCGCCGCAGCAGCCGTCGGCGCTCGGCACGGGCCAGATCAAGGTCGGCCTCGTGCTGCCGCTGTCCGGCTCGGGGAACGCCGGCGTGGCGGCGCAGTCGATGCGCAACGCCGCCGAGCTTGCGCTCGCCGAGTTCCAGAACCCGAACATCCAGCTTCTGGTGAAGGACGACGCCGGCACCGCGCAGGGCGCCCAGCAGGGGGCGCAGCAGGCGCTCGACGAGGGCGCGGAGATCATCCTCGGGCCGCTGTTCGGATCGTCGGTGCCGGCCGCGGCGGCGGCCGCGCGCGGCCGCGGCGTGTCGGTGATCGCGTTCTCCACCGATTCCAGCGTCGCCGGCCGCGGCGTCTATCTGCTGTCGTTCCTTCCGGAATCGGACGTCAACCGCATCGTCGAATACGCCGCGAGCACCGGCAAGCGCTCCTTCGCCGCCTTCCTGCCGGACAACGCCTACGGCCATGTGGTGGAGGCCGCCTTCAAGCAGGCGGTGGCGCGCCGCGGCGGCCGCATCGTCGTATTCGAGAAATACGGCAACGACCGCGCGCAGATGCAGGCCCCCGCCGCCACCGTGGCGCAGGCGCTCGGCAGCGCGGATTCGCTCCTGCTAGCCGACGACGGCGAGATGCTGGTCGCCGCCGCGGACGCGCTGGTCGCGAACCGCGCCAACCTCAAGCGCGTTCAGCTTCTCGGCACCGGGCTGTGGGACAATCCGCGGGTGTTCGCCAGCGCCAACCTGCAGGGCGGGCTCTATGCCGCGCCGGACCCGGCCGGCTTCCGCAGCTTCTCGTCGCGCTACCGCGCCAAGTTCGGCCAGGAGCCGGTGCGCACCGCGACGCTCGCCTATGACGGCGTCGCGCTGGTGGCGGCCCTGGCGCGCACGCAGGGCGGCCAGCGATTCGCGCCGGAGGTTTTGACCAACGCTTCGGGCTTCGCCGGCATCGACGGCCTGTTCCGGTTTCGCAGCGACGGCACCAACGAGCGCGGGCTCGCGGTGATGCGCGCCGGCGCGAACGGCGGACAGATCGTGGCGGCGTCGCCGAAGAGTTTCGGGGCGTAGCGCGGCGACAGCGCTCAACTTCGTCATTGCGAGGAGCGTAGCGACGAAGCAATCCAGCTCTTTCCTTGTAGCTCTGGATTGCTTCGCTTCGCTCGCAATGACGATGTGCGCGTCTACGCCGCCAGATCGGCGACCACCGCGTCGAGCAGCGGGAATCCGGCCATGGTGACGCGCACGCGCCCGTCGGGATCGACGGTGATGGCGCCTTCGTCGCACAGCATCGCGATCCGGCGCGGATCGAGCGCGCGCCCCGACAGCGCGGCGTAGCGGCGGGGGTCGATGCCTTCCGCGAGCCGCAGCCCCATCAGGAGATATTCGTCGGCGCGCTCCTCGCTGTTGAGGCGCTCGTCGGTGACGACGCCGTGGCCCTGCGCCTCGACGCGCATCAGCCAGCTTTCGGGCCGCTTCTCGGTGGCGGTGGCGTGGCGCGCGCCGCCGATGTCGAGCCGGCCGTGGGCGCCGGGGCCGACGCCGGCATATTCCTGGCCGCGCCAGTAGACGAGGTTGTGTCTGCATTCCGCGCCGGGGCGGGCGTGGTTGGAGATTTCATAGGCCGGCAGGCCGTGCGCGGCGCAGACTTCCTGCGTCACGTCGTAGAGCGCGCGCGCCGCCGCTTCGTCCGGCGTCTTCAATTTGCCCGCCGCATGCAGGCCGAAGAACGGCGTGCCCGGCTCGATGGTGAGCTGGTAGAGCGACAGGTGCTCGGCGGCTTCCGCAATGGCGAGCTCAAGCTCGTCCCGCCACATCCGCGGCGTCTGGTCGGGGCGCGCATAGATCAGGTCGAAGGAGTAGCGCTCGAACGCCGCGCGGGCGATCGCCACCGCGTCGCGCGCCTCCTGCGCGGTGTGCAGGCGGCCGAGCCCTTTCAGCGCGGCGTCGTCCAGCGCCTGCACGCCGAGCGAGACGCGGTTGACGCCGGCCGCGCGATAGCCGCGGAAGCGCGTGGCCTCGACGCTGGTCGGGTTGGCCTCCAGCGTCACCTCGACGTCGCGCGCCACAGGCCAGTGCCGCGCGATGGCGTCGAGGATCGCGCCGACCGTCCGCGGCGCCATCAGCGACGGCGTGCCGCCGCCGAGGAAGATCGAGGTCACCTCGCGGCCCGGCACGCGCGCGGCGGTGGTTTCGATCTCGCGCACGAAGGCGCGGACATAGCGCTCTTCGTCGATCGGCGCATGGCGCACATGACTGTTGAAGTCGCAATACGGGCACTTCGACAGGCAGAACGGCCAGTGCACGTAGACGCCGAAGGCGGTGTGCGCGGTGGACGGACGCATGGGGTGCGATGCCGTCACGGCCGCGTCGCGTCCCGGACGCGCATGTGAGCCTTCAGCGGCCATCGAGGCAGATCTCCGCGAGCTTCACGAACGCTTTCGCGCGGTGCGACAGCCCCATGCCGAGCGGCGGCAGGCCGTGCTTCTCGATGCTGGTCATCTCGCCGAAGGTGCGGGCAAAGCCGTCCGGCAGGAACATCGGATCGTAGCCGAAGCCGGCGGTGCCGCGCGGCGGCCATACCAGCGTGCCGTCGACGCGCGCCTCGACTTCCTCAAGGTGCCCGTCGGGCCACGCCACGCACAACGCCGAGACGAAATGCGCCTTGCGCTGCGCGCTCTCGCGCGCGCCGCGCTCCTGCAAGAGCCGCTCGATCCGCGCCATGGCCGCGGCGAAATCCTTGCTCTCGCCGGCCCAGCGCGCCGAATGGATGCCGGGCTGGCCGTCGAGCGCGTCGACCGCAAGCCCCGAATCGTCGGCGAAGCCGGGCAGCCCGGCCGCGTTCGCCGCCGCGGTCGCCTTGATGCGCGCATTGGCCCGGAAGGTCGTGCCGGTCTCCTCCGGCTCGGGCAGGTTCAATTCGCCGGCGGAGACCGCCTCCACGCCGTGCGGCGCCAACAGCTCGCGCATCTCGGCGAGCTTGCCGGGATTGTGGGTCGCGATCACGAGGCGGCCGGTGATTCGGCGGTGCATGATGAATTCTATCGCGGTTCGTGGGTTTGGGAACAGGCGTCATTGCGAGCGAAGCGAAGCAATCCAGATCGGACTTGCGGCAAAGAAAGGCTGGATTGCTTCGTCGCTTCGCTCCTCGCAATGACGGAGCTTATGTCACGCCATCGCGATCTTCTGCAGGCTCACCAGCCGCGCGATGCCGGTCTGCGCCAGCGCCATCAGCTTGAGGAATTCGTCCTGCGTGAACGGGGTCTTCTCGGCGGTGCCCTGCACCTCGACGAGGCGGCCGTCGCCGGTCATCACGAAATTGGCGTCGGTCTCGGCCTCGGAGTCCTCCGCGTAGTCGAGGTCGAGCACCGGCGTGCCGTTATAGATGCCGCAGGAGATCGCCGCCACGTTGTCGCGCAGCACGTTGTCGGCCTTGAGCATGTTGCGCGCCTTCATCCAGGCGAGACAGTCGGCGAGCGCGACCCAGGCGCCGGTGATGGAGGCGGTGCGGGTGCCGCCGTCGGCCTGGATGACGTCGCAGTCCACCGTGATCTGCCGCTCGCCGAGCGCCACGAGATCGACCGCGGTGCGCAGCGAACGCCCGATCAGGCGCTGGATCTCCACGGTGCGGCCGCTCTGCTTGCCGGCGGACGCCTCGCGGCGCATGCGCTCGTGGGTGGCGCGCGGCAGCATGCCGTATTCGG
>JACDJC010002721.1_pt1 | contig 13505 bp, 10 predicted proteins | sample 7454191 | NCBI WGS metagenome assembly JACDJC01 (sample SAMN14253291, study PRJNA609438) | sludge metagenome | isolation source: sludge after 25d culture with pyrite and EDTA | collected 2018-12-20 | reverse complement strand
TTATTGATTCGGCCTGATGAAGTTTGAAGTGATATTGAAAGCCGACTTGCCCCGGCTGTGTGAGACAGTGCGGGAGGACGAATCAATAACCATTAAAAACAGCGTTCTATTGAGGCGGCCCCACGAACTGACCGACTCAAGGCAACGCAAGAAACATTTTACGGGTTCAAACATCACCTGGCCGCCTCAATAGGCGCGTCGAACGACACGCAGGCGCAGCGCTTCGTGTGTCCGGCCGGCTTCATGAATGGTAAAGGCGCGCATGTCCGCTCAGCCGGTAACACGGACAAATCGGCGCGCCGCGCGATAGCCGCGCATCGCCCGCACCCCGCGCAGCACCCATAATCCGGCGACGAAATAACTGCCGGTGATGAGTAGCGACTGCCGATGATCGCCTTGGGTGATCCAGCTGGAAGCGCCATAGGTCAGCGGGCCGATGATCGAGGCGAGCTTGACCGCCAGTCCCCACAGGCCGAAAAATTCGGCCTGCTGCGCCGGCGGTGCCAGCAGGCCGACCAGGGCGCGGCCGGCCGATTGCGACGCGCCCATGCACAGCCCTGCCAGATTGGCCGCCAGCCAGAACATGCGCTCGTCGGGCGCGGCCCAGGCCAGTCCCACCATCACGATCCAGCCGAGCAGCGTCAGCGCAATCGCCCGCACGTGGCCAATTCGATCCTGCACATGGCCGAATACGAAGGCCCCGAATGCGGCCGTGACGTTGACCACCAGCACCAGCAGAATCGTCCGCTGGGTGTCGAAATGAAACACCTGGCTGGCGTAGATCGCCGCCAGCGTGATGACGGCCTGGGTGCCCGCCTGATACAGCACGGTGCAGACCAGGAAACGCTTGAGGTCGGGCAGACGTTCGAGGTGGCTCAGCGTGTGTCGCACCTGCGTCCACGCACTGTTCACCGCACGACCGGGCTGCGGGGTGGCGCGCTCGCGCAGGATCAGCAACGCGGGCAGGCTCGCCAGCAGGAAAATCGCCGCGGTCATCAGCATCGTCACCGGCACGAAATCGGCGGCGCCCTGCCCGTGCCCCTGCGCCCAGCCGATATACGCCAGGCTCGCGCCGAGCGACACCAGCCCGCCGACGTAGCCCAGCGCCCAGCCCCAGCCCGAGATGCGGCCGAGCGCACGCGGCCGTGCCAGCTCGGGCAGGAACGCGGCGATCAGGTTTTCGCCGGTGCCGAAAAAATAGTTGGACAGCACCAGCGCGACGACGGCCAGCGCCAGCGCGCCCGGCGCGGCAAAATACAGCATCGCGGTGAAGCCGACGCAGCCCAGCGTGGTCAGCCACAGCAGCCTTTTCTTGCTGGCGTGAGCGTCGGCCCAGGCGCCGACCAGCGGCGCGCTGAGCATGATCAGCGCATAGGACACCGACAGCGACAGCGTCCAGGCAAGGGTCGCCCACGGCGCGTTACCGGCAACGACGGCGACGAAGTAGGCGCCGAACACCGCGGTGATGACGACCGTGGTGTAGCCCGAATTGGCGAAGTCATACATCGCCCAGGCCCACACCTCGCGGCGCGGCACGCCGGGTTGAAGCAAAGCATTCATTTATCGAGTGGCATCCGGAATTGAGTGTTAAAAATTGAGGCCGCAGGCTTCATGGCGCTGGAGTCCTTGGTGAACATGCAGGGGCCGGGCTCGACCCGGAACGGCCATAGGCGCCAGCGAAGTGCCGAAGTCTGCCCTGTGTTTTCAACAAAATCCGGCTCATACCAGACGGCTCGAATGTGGGACAGTTGGCTGGCCTAAGCGAGCAGTCAAGCGCGCCTATTCAGCCCCGGTGCAATGCATCCGATCCCGCTTTATCCGCTTACTGCTTTTGTTTCCGGCTCCAGAGTTCCTCACACGGTGCCGGGTGATCGCGGATATCCGACACCTTCTCTCCGCCGAAACCCCACTTTCCTTCTGCCGCATATTCCATCAACTGTCGCCGGCGATTCTTGCTGGTCCAGCTGCCATGCACTCCCTTGGAGTCCGGCTTGAGGTAATCCCGCATCAGAGCGGCAACGAATTCCGACTCCGTTTGAGTGTTCTCATCGTGCCGTAGCGCCAGGTCATGTTCCAACTCACCCGATGGCGTGAAATAGGCACCGTTGCCGAACAGAAGTGCCGATAAACTCAAAAGATGGTCAACGGCCGAATCCTCGGTGAGCAACTGCAGGACCTCATCGATATATGAGGCATCCGTTTTCTGGAACACGATGCGGCCTCGTTTGAAGTCGGCCTCGGTCGGCGGCACGAGCTTTCCTTCATCGTCGTTCAAATTGAATTTCGCTTGTGCGGTCAGGTTCGTGAATGACGAGGTCGATACCAACACGCCACGCACCCTGAACGTCCATTCCTCGCCCTCAAACTCCACTTTTTGGCCGCTTGCCGCCAACTGCCGCTCAACCACATGGGGCATGAACAACGTGGAAACGATCTTGTAGTCCGACCAGCCGCCACCCGCACCCACTGTTAACCCCTTGGGGTCGACGAAGCCGAATATTTGCGTGCGCGTCTCGTAGTCCACGATCCAGACGATGAAGTCGGGGTAGAACCAGTCTGAGTCATCCACCCGCAACCGAAAGGACTCATCACGCTTCTCGATATTGCGTTTGAGCCAGATTTCCTTGTTCCCCCATTTAAGCGGTGTCTTGTCGCTCTTGGGGTGATTGCCTGCTGGATACAAACGACGGATCAGGTCGCGAACAAAGGCTTCTTCATGCTCGTCCAGCTTGCCCGGCCCGACATCAATGTCATCCTGACGAGGTGAAAGCAGCAAGGGTTGATACACGCTGCCCGATGCAAGGACTTCGATGGAACCCTGGGGCTCAACAATCAATGGAAGATTGTCGATATCCGGACAAGAGAGCGAGGCTCCAAACAGTCCGCTCTGCACGGGCTGCGCTGGTTTTTTGCTAGGCATTCAGGAAGTCCTTGTAATACTGGTCAGGAATGCCGCTCTCTTGCGCCGTGATCAGAGCGTAGCGACTCTTCCGGTTTTCTTGTTTTCGATACGCGCCTTCAAACAGGCGTCGAACCACCGTGGCTGCTAAACGATTGAGGCGCACAAGATCAGTGGATTCGCGCACATTCAACATGCCCGGCATGCCAAAAATCTCGTACTTCTCGCTGGCCAATGCGCTGTCGATAGCCTGGCGGTCGAAGGCAAAATTCCACCAGCGTTGGGTACGCTTCCATTCCACCATTTCGCGATATACCCCGTCGCGATCCAGTAACGCGGCCCACTGCTTAAATTCAGTAGTGATGTCCTGGCCGACGACCCCCTGCAATGCCGACACATTGCCGTCCTTGAGCTTTGAAGTGGCAATCGAAGCCGTCAGCGATACCTTGATTCGGTTGATGCCCGTGAGCCACCCTGCACCCATTGCGGACACTTGGAAATCAGCAGCCGGTGGGGCAATGGCGCGAACGGATTTCAGAACCGGCGGCGTGTGCTTGCGAACATCACACTCGATTCGTTTTGAATCCGGCACGCCATTGTCGATGAGGCTTTGCAAGAACGTATCGAGGTAGCCCGATTTCAGGCCGAACACGTAGGCTGTCTGCAAGGGCGCAAGTTCTGCCGGTGGCTTATCCAGTCGCTTGCCATTTCCACCCACGCCGGCAAAACGCACCACGCGCCCAAACATCTGAATGATCAACGATCCCTCGCCCTGTCCGAGACGCAGCAGTGTCAGGCTGGAGGCACGGAAATTATCCCAACCCTCGGCAAACCGCCGGGAGCCAATCAGCACATTGAGGCCGCTGCCGGGTGCATCGAGCGCGGCAAACAGCGAACTCGACATCGCGTCATCCTCTACAGGCAGCTTTGCCGATTCCAGTGCCTTCTTCAGGCCAACGGCATCACCGACGTTAACCACGCCGTAATAGTGAGAGGTGTCGCCGCGCAGCAGACCCAATCCAAGTTCGCCGGTTGCTGACTTGATGATGCGCAATACGGGCTTATCACCTTGTTGCCAGCCGAAACAATCGGCGAGTACCCGTTCGGCCAGGGCATGGGCATTCCAACCGACGGTGGCCTGTCGCACCTCGGCGGGCAGCATGTCGGCCCCCACGGTTGTTGCTGCCAGCAACTGGCTCACGCTCTCGGCCAGCTTGGCCGGCAGCGCCAGCATGGTCGAGAGGTAGGTCAGTACATCAACAACGTCCGATGTCTGCTGCTTGTCGTTTTCGTTTTTCAGGCTGCCAATAACCGAGAGGCCGAGCAGCACCCAAAGCGGCGAAGCCACCTGCAAACCGAGACTGGCCGCTGCCTGCTTCCCCTCAGCCGAACGGAAGCACGCCACCTGGTGCCAGTAGGCCAGCAGCGCTGCGGTCATGGTCTGCCGTTGTGCTGTGACGCTGGCATCCTCCTTGGCCTGCACCCGCACATGCCAGAAGTCCTTGCCGTACCGATCCTGGTGAAAACGGTCATACGCGTAGTCGAAAATGACTGCCTTGGCATAACGATCGAAGGCATGCTCGCCTTCGGCCACCTGACCAAAGGTGGCGGAAAACTCAATCAACAGCCCCTGATGTGCCGGTGTCAAAGCATCAATGCCGGCCAAGTCGGCTTGCAAGGCCTTCCATACACTGGCCTCGGATTTTTGCCCCTTGTGCCCCTCGTCAACGAACACCAGATTGCGTCCGTCGGCAAACACCGAGGTCGGCACAGTCACCCCATCGCCTTTCTTCTCGGTTGCCAGCTTGTTGATGTCCAGCACAATCACCGCATCGGGCGGCAAACGCCCCATCGATGAGGCATCACCATCCATCGGGTAAGCGAATACCTCCCAGGCCGACAGTTCACGCAATTTGTCGGCGTGCTGACGGGTCAGTGATTCGGAGGGCGTAATAACGATCAGCCGATCCCAGGAGCGACGTTTTTCCAGCAATGCCAGACAGGCATGCAGCACATGCGTCTTGCCTGCCGCCGTCGCCATCCAGAAAGCGGCTAGTTGCAAGTCGGCCTCGACGAATTCCGTTACTGTCTCGCCCTTGGGCGCGTGCTCCTCAAGGTAGGCGTTCAAGCGAACGAGGAAGGCCGCCACATCATCCAGTTGGGCATGCACCCAGTGGGAAAACAGCATCAGGGCCAGATACTGGGCATACCGGGGTGCAAAGCGCACCCGACTACAGGCGAGTCTTACCTCGCCATCCAATGCCGATAAATGAGCGGCATCCCCGGTGCACACCGAACTGATGGCTTCCAGATACTTGCCATCGGTCAGACCATGGGCTGCGCCGATGTTGTTCTCAACGGTGCGCAACTGCGTCATCGCCGCCGTCAAGGGAATGCCCAATTCAGCTGCCAGCGCATCGCGCAAGACCAGTGCCGCTTTCAGCCGGGCATGGCCAGATCGCTTCGCCACTGCCATTACGGCCTCCCGAACTGCGCCGCAAACACCGACTCGATGGCTTCCAGGCTGTCGCAACCTTCGAAGCTGAGGCCGGCCGGGTCGTTGGTATACACACGGTCAGCCGGATGCTGCGCCAGCTTGCCGGCCACCCATTGGGCGGAATCCTTGGCTGTGCAGTCGCGGAAGAACACCGCCACCGATTGGCCGCGCCGATTGCGGCCGACGATCACCACGCCTTGCGATTCCCGATACAGGCGGCTGATGTCCATGCCCAGCAGGTATGGGATGCTCTCTACCAGATCGACCTCGCAGAGGCGAGCCTCGCCACCGCCCTCAACTCGCCTTAACTGATAGCCGAAGGGGGCGACAAAGCGCTCCACGCCGCAGTAAAGGGCGCGCGAAATCTTGTTCAGGCGATAGCGCAGCGCGAAAGCGTGGTCTTGGAAAAGAAGTTCGCCCGAATCACCTTCGTTGATTTCGGTGTCCAGACTTTCAAGCGTGTCATCGTATTGTTCAAGTGATTGGACTCGGACAAATGCCCCGGAACCATTAATTGTTTCCGCACTACCATCCTTCCAATCCAAGGAAGCGCCGACTTTCTTTACCCTGTTTAGGGTTACCGAATCAAAGTACTTGTTAGTCTCAATCAGAATGAACTTTCGCTTTCCGCCGTCATCTGCATTCATCGCCATAACAGCGTGTGCGGTCGTCCCTGAGCCCGCAAATATGTCAATGCACCAGCCTTCGTCATCTCGCAGACCGGCCACTTTGAGGCAATCCTGAACGGCAAGGAATGACTTGGGGTACGAAAAGGCACTATTGCCAAACAGTTTCTTAACGATTGCCGTACCGTACTCTGTAGCTGAGTGGCGAGCGTCCGACCATACGGTGGTTGCTTGAACTCCTTTTTGGTTCGGCCTGTATTTGAAATACACCCACCGTCTTCTGGAACGATCATCTTTAACTTGAAACTCGTCTGGATTTGCTGTGACTTCATCATGCTTCCAGCGCCAAGTCTTCTGATTTCCATCCTCATCAATGGGGTAAACAACCTCTTCACCTTTCTTTGGCTTCTCCTGAAGCACCCATTCCTTTTGTTCTTCGTTCCATGTGATCTTCGGTATTCGAAGCGCTGTTTCTGTGAGGAAGATTGGGTAATACAGCCTCCACCGAGCTGAGCGATCAGAATTAGAGCCCTGGCGACGGAAATTCATCCATTCGAAAACCCCTTGATCATCAGATTCCTTATAGCGTTCTTGCTGCTTCGCAGTGCGTTCGACTTTTTCTAGAACGCTTGAAGGATCATTTCTGAAGAAGATCGCGTACTCATGCGCGATAGCGAGACCTGTCTTGGTTGGCCTTCCCCGTGGATTGGCGCGAATCGCGACAGTGCCGACCCGGTTATCTACGCCAAAAATCATCTCCATAATCGTGTGTAATTCTCGCTGCTGATAGTCATCAATTGTTGCGCACGCAATACCGTCAAGCTGGAGCAGGTTTCTTGAAAGCCCGAAGCGATCGTAAATCAGTGCTGCCCAAGATCCTTTTCTGTAGCCGTTTTTGTAATCAATTGGACCCGCATCCGTGTTGTACGGGGGGTCTGCATACAATGCCTGTATTTTTCGATCATATTTCTGCTGAAGCACATTCAGCGCCTGCCAGTTGTCTGACTGAATCGCAACGCCATCCAACGCATCGTCCAGAGGTGTCGCCGCTGTCACCGCTTCCAGCATGGACCACTTGAACTCCGCATCGAGATTTCGCGTATCGATGGGCAGTGGCAAATACTGTTCAGTGGCCGCCGTGGCCAGATCGCCTTCGGTCTTACGGATGCAGGCTGATGCTTTGGCGTAATCGCCGAGACCCAAGTCCTTCCACTCCGCCCGCTGCTTCTTGACGATGGTGCCAATGTTCTGCGCCAGCCATGCCGGTGCGTAGCGTTCCAAACGGTCAAGGGTGATGACATAGCGGGTTTCGAATACCAACTTCTTCTTTTCCCACAGTGCCTTCTGAAAGTCTTCCAGAGCGGCCAGGAAGTTGATGACATGCCCGCCAACCTCGCGCACGATGCGTGCCACCTTCATGACGCGCTTGGGCAGATCGGTTTGCTGATTAGCTCCGGCAAGCAACTGATCGACATCCAGCACTTCAGTCTTGAGAAAAATATCGAGGTCTTCGGATAGCGCTTCTTTCAGCCGTTTATGGATGAAGAAGTCGCTCTGGTTGCGGGCCATAAAACGGCCTAGCCAGCGGCGGATGTCCGCGCCACTTTCCGCCGTCCCGCCAGCGCCGGCTTTCTGTACAGCGGTGACAATCTCGTCTTTCTGTTTCTCGGTTTGCGCGCCCTTAAGGTACTTGAGGCAGACCTTAATAATCTCGCCATCCTTGGTCGCGGCATCCAGTTCATAGTGAGCTTTGTCATTTGGCTTCAAGGCCGACCGGGTGGCTTGCAGGGTCTCGGAATCGACGGTGAACAAAATTTGCTGTCCGTTGGCAAGGCGCACCGGGAAGTCGGTGAAGATGTCCCCCGACTTGATGTAGTACATGTCCTCCGTGGCCCAGTGGAACTCGGTGTCCTCGCCTGTGGATTTGACGTAGCGAGCGCCACCTTTGCCGTAGCGCCGCTCGACGATGAAGTCACCGTCCTGGTAATGCCGGGAGAAGAATTGGTAGAGGCGATTGAGCACCTCGGCTCGATCTTGCTGCACAGTTTGCTGGCTGACCTGGGTCTCGGTGCGGCTGCGGTATTCAGCGACCAACCCCTTGAGGACTGGAAAACCCTCCGCTTGCGCGAGAGCGGCCTCACGTTGATCTTGTGTCATGCCGGGCTTCAAACCCAACTGCTGCTCCAAATCCTTAAGGCGGAATTTATCGTCGGCCTGCGCTTCATGCCCGAGGGTCCCGAAGGCAGAATCGAGTAATTCCGCCAGTCGGCCGCCTTGCAGCGCTTTGGATTCCTTGTCGGCAACAATCTCGCCAAGGAAGGCGTGAACTTCGCGGTTATGGCGGCGAATGACACGGTAGAGACCAAAATCGAGCGCTTCGGCTTCATCGAGTTGGAAGAGCTCCGTCATTAGCTCGACAAAACGGGTTTCCATCTGCTGCCGTTGAGACGGCAAACTAGCTATTTTGGACGTTGCGTTCGCCATTGGCGTTCCTGTTGTTATCGTGAAAATACACGTTATCTGCTTTTATCGTCGAATTACTCGCGGGCTATGGCGCCATTCTTACTCAAAACCGGACGATTGAATCGTAGGAAAGAACCTACTTCACTTACCGCCGCCCTCCTCGGCCTGCTGCTGCAGCGCCCACATGTGGGCGTACATGCCATTCTTCGCCAGCAACTCGGGATGGCGTCCGCGCTCGACGATGCAGCCGTTTTCCATCACCAGGATCTCGTCGGCCTCGTCCACGGTCGACAGGCGATGAGCGATGATGAGCGTGGTGCGGTCGCGGGCGATTTCCTGCAATTCGGCCTGGATCGCCTTTTCGGTCTTGGTGTCGAGCGCCGAGGTGGCCTCGTCCAGGATCAGGATGACGGGGTTTTTCAGCAGGGTGCGCGCTATCGCCACCCGCTGTTTTTCGCCGCCCGACAGCTTGAGGCCGCGCTCGCCGACCACCGTGTCCCAGCCCTTGGGCAGGCTTTCGATGAAGCCGAGGATGTGCGCGGCGCGCGCGGCTTCGACCACTTCTTCGCGGCTGGCGCCGGGGCGGCCGTAGGCGATGTTGTAGTAGATGCTGTCGTTGAACAGCACGGTGTCCTGCGGCACCACACCGATGGCGGCGCGCAAGCTGTCCTGCGTGACCTGGCGGATGTCCTGGCCGTCGATGCTGATGTTGCCGGCGCCGACGTCGTAGAAACGGAACAACAAGCGCGCCAGCGTCGACTTACCGGCGCCGCTGGAGCCCACCACCGCCACCGTCTTGCCAGCTGGGATGCTGAAATCGACGTCGTTCAGGATCGGTCGGTCGGGGTTGTAGGCAAAGCACACGTGCTCAAACTTCACTGCGCCGGTAGTCACCTGGAGCACGTGCGCATCCTTCGCGTCGGCGACCTCTTGCGGCCGCTTCAGCAAGGTAAACATGCGTTCGACGTCGGTGATCGATTCCTTGATCTGGCGGTACATCACGCCAAGAAAATTCAGCGGCTGGAACATCTGCAGCAGGAAGGCGTTGACCATCACCAGGTCACCCAGCGTCAGCGTACCGAGGACCACGCCATTGGCGGCACGCAGCACCATCAGCGTGATGCCGATCGCAATTACCAGCGCCTGCGCTGCGTTCAGCATGCCCAGCGAGCGCTGGGATTTCAGCGCCATTCGCTCCCATTCGATGAGACTCTTGTCGTAGCGTTCGGCTTCGTATTTTTCGTTGCCGAAATACTTGACCGTTTCATAGTTCAGCAGGCTGTCGATGGCGCGGCCATAGGCTTCGGAATCGAGCGTGTTGGCGCGCCGCACGAACTGCGTGCGCCACTCGGTGATGGTGACCGTGAAGCCGATATAGGCCGCCAGGGTGATCAGCGTGATCACCCCGAACACCCAGTCGAGCTTGACGAACATGATGCCGGCGACCATCAGGATTTCGAGGATGGTCGGCGCGATGCGGAACAGCAGAAAACCGACCAGGCTCGATACCGCTCTCGCGCCACGCTCGATGTCGCGGGTGATGCCGCCGGTCTGGCGCTCCAGATGAAAGCGCAGCGACAGCGCATGCAGGTGCTGCAACACCGCCATGCTGATGCGCCGCACCGCCCGCTGGGTAACCTTGGCGAAAATCACGTCGCGCAGGTCGGAAAAAGTGGTGCTGGAAAAGCGCAACAGGCCATAGCCGAGAATAAGCGCCAGCGGCAACACCAGTTCGGGGCGTGGCCGGTCGAGTGCGTCGATGATTTCCTTCAGCACCAGCGGCACCGCCACTGCAGCCAGCTTGGCGCCGATCAACAGCGTCAGCGCCAGCAATACGCGGCCACGGAATTCCCATAAATAGGGGAACAGGCGGCCGATGGAGCGCAGGCTGGGTTCACCAGGTGGAGGCGGTGCGGCGTGGGAATGGGCGTGAGGATGCATCAGGTCGGGTAGAATCGGGGCTGTAAATTTTCTTGTCCCGATTCTACAGTCCATGCGCGGTCGATGCCGATGCAGACTGTCACAACCATGAATCTCTACGGTATTCCGAACTGCACCACGGTAAAGAAAGCGCGCACCTGGCTCGACGAGCATGCGCACGCTGCCGATTTTCACGACTTCAAAAAACAGGGTGTGGACCCATCGTGGCTGCGTAATGTGGTCAAGCAGACGGGCTGGCAGGCACTGCTCAACACGCGCGGCACCACCTGGCGCAGGTTAAGCGATTCGGAGCAAGCCGCGGTCATCGACGAGGCCAGCGCGATCGCGCTGATGCTGGCCCACCCCAGCGTGATCAAGCGGCCGGTGCTGGAACTCGGCGGGAACTATCACCTGGGTTTTGCCGAAGACCAATATCAAGCCCTGTTCGGAGATTGATGCCCGTATGACCAACGAAACTATCGAACTGGCATGTGATCTGCTCAGGCGGCGCTCAGTCACCCCCGACGACGCCGGTTGCCAGGACTTGATCGTCGCCCGGCTGGAAAAACTCGGTTTCCACATCGAGCGCCACCGCCACAACGGCGTCGACAACCTGTGGGCGCGCAAGGGCACGGCGGCACCGGTCGTCTGCTTCGCCGGCCACACCGACGTGGTGCCGACCGGACCGCTCGACCAGTGGCTGTCCGACCCATTCGAGCCGACGATCCGCGACGGACAACTCTACGCGCGCGGCGCCGCCGACATGAAAACCTCGGTCGCAGCCTTCGTCACCGCCACCGAACGCTTTATTGCCAAACATCCCGACCCCCAAGGGTCGATTGCCTTCCTGCTTACTTCGGACGAGGAAGGCCCGGCGACCGACGGTACGGTAAAAGTCGTCGAAGCCCTCAAGGCACGCGGTGAGACGCTCGACTACTGCATCGTCGGCGAGCCCACCAGCGCCGCCGAATTCGGCGACACGATCAAGAACGGGCGCCGCGGATCATTGTCCGGCACGCTGCGCATCAAGGGGGTGCAGGGCCACATCGCCTACCCGCACCTGGCCAAGAACCCGATTCATCTGGCAGCGCCGGCGATTGCCGAACTCGCCGACACCATGTGGGACGAGGGCAATGCCTGGTTTCCGCCGACGACCTGGCAGGTTTCCAATATCCACGCCGGTACCGGCGCCAGCAACGTCATTCCAGGGGTGGTCGAGATCCAGTTCAACTTTCGTTTTGCGACCGCCAGCACCGCCGAAGGGCTGATCGATGCAATCAACGAAATCCTCGACGACCACGGTCTCGATTACGAGATCGACTGGAACCTGTCGGGCAAGCCTTTTCTCACCCCACGCGGATCCTTGTGCGACAAATTGAGCGAGGCGATCCACGAAGTCACCGGCATCACCCCGGGGCTGTCGACCTCCGGCGGCACCTCGGACGGCCGCTTCATCGCCGAGGTCTGCCGCGAGGTGGTCGAATTCGGACCGCTCAACACCAGTATCCACAAGATCAACGAGCACATCGCGGTGGAGAACGTTGAGCAGCTCGCGGCGATTTACCAGAAGACGCTGGAAAAACTGCTGTCCTGACTTGATCCGCGAAGGACGCGAAGAAACGCGAAGTAAAAAAAGACACGGGGTCCGAGCGATCAATAATAACGTTCGCGAATACGTCCCATCGAATGCGTCCAACTGCGGTTTCCAGGATTATTGCTGGGCGCGACCTGCGAGATTGACCACATCGCGGGTGCACGGTCATTAGCGTTCCAGCAGATCGAATTTGTCCTTCACCTTGCCCCACTCGTCCGCGTCCGGCAGCTCAGCTATTTTCTCGACAATCGGTTTCCAGATTTTTGCCAGCTCGACATTGAGCGCAATGAAGCGCATCTGGTCCTTGGGAACATCATCCTCGGCAAAAATTGCATCCACCGGGCATTCCGCGACGCACAAGGTGCAGTCGATGCAATCGTCCGGCTCGATAGCAAGAAAATTGGGGCCTTCACGAAACGCGTCGGTCGGGCACACATCGACACAGTCGGTGTATTTGCACTTGATGCAGCTCTCGGTTACTACATAGGTCATGGCGTTCTCCCGCGTTTTCCTGAGTCATATCCGGTTCCTGGCGGGATCGTCAAGATGGTTGTTCCAACGCCAGCGGGTAGGTCAACCGGCCGCCGACGATACGTGCCGGCGAGGTGAATGGATGCACCGTGCTGTGCGTAGCGTCGAGGATATGGATCACCTCGATGCCGCGCACCCGCAACACATCGGCGATCAGCGAGCGATGACAGCGCCACCACACTGCCTCGGCGCACATCATTGCGGTGCGTCGCTCGCTGGCAAGCGCCAGCAGCTCATCAAGACCTTCGGCAAACTCCGCACTGGCAAGATAGTCGGCGTAGCCGCGAAACGAGGCGTTGCGCCAGCCATCGTTCGGTGAATCCGGCTGCACCGGGCGGCGTCCGCCGAGCTTCGGCAACCACCGATATACGATGCCGTGCCTCGGCAGTGTTTCGCCCAACGCATCCTTCGCGAAATGCGGGTAGCGTCGCGAGCCGGGAAAGCGCCGCACATCGGCGACCGCATCGATCCGATAGGCGAATAGCAAGTCGAGAAACACCTCCAGCGTGCGGGTCGAATGACCGATCGTCCAGATCGCTTCGATTCCGGTGGTGTCGTATCCGGCGGGCATCGCTCAGGCTATCCGCTGCAACGCAGCACCCTTGTGCATCGCGATGTGATCGGTCTTGTCGCTGTGGATCTCGTACTGCGGATCGTCCGGGCTGCAATGATGCGTGTAGCCCTTGTAGATCGTGTCGCGCGTGTGCACCCTGATGATCCTGCCACTCACATGACCGGCCTCCGAGTTCCAGCGTACGTGGTCACCGACCTTGAATGGATGGCTCATGAACATGATCTCCGGTGATGACAGGCGCGGACCGCACTGCCTCGGCTGCCCATCAGCACGCCAGCAACGCCCTGGCACACGCGACGACGTGGTCGACGGTGAAGCCGTATTCGCGCAGCAGCACGCCGGCCGGGGCCGAGGCGCCGAAGCGTTCGACGCCGAGCATGTCGCCGTGCGCGCCGACGTAG
>JACDJC010002720.1_pt1 | contig 13510 bp, 12 predicted proteins | sample 7454191 | NCBI WGS metagenome assembly JACDJC01 (sample SAMN14253291, study PRJNA609438) | sludge metagenome | isolation source: sludge after 25d culture with pyrite and EDTA | collected 2018-12-20 | reverse complement strand
TTGTAGTATCAAAAATATCGTAGAAGGCACTCAGTATATCATAAACTGCCCCCGCGCCAAAACTTATAGCGTCGGCCAATACCGTGAAAATCGAAGGTATATTTTGGGCCAATACATCCATTTGAGTATACCAAAATTCGACAACGCCATGCACCAGCATAGCCAGTTTTCCCCGAATCATTGGTATTATTCCTTCGGCGAATCCAAGAATTTGTCGCCTTGCCGGATCAAGCACGTCGGCCCCAAATAATGTAGCCCCAAAAAGCTCTATTTTTAAGGGTTGCATCAAGCTAGGCAAATGTTGGTTCACCGATGCGATTACCACCGCGAACCCATGTAACAATACTTGAGCAACACCTTGATAATCAATTCCACTAATAGCCGTAAGTAGAACCGAGTTAATCAATCCACTAAACTGCACAGCGATATTGGCAATCGAGTTTAATATATATGGTATGGCGATCAACGCGCCACCTATAGCGGATTCGAGTGGCGTTTGAATGGCATCCCGAATGTTATACAATAATTCTTTGATATACGGCAAGTCGCCTGTGCCTTGCGATAATAACACTTGTAACACATCGTATAACCCGCCACCTGGAATGGCGGCAACAAAATTATCATAAACTGCCCGCAAATTGGTGGCAATCGTACCGATAATCCCAGTGTCGAATGAGCTTAATTGGAATAAAAGCGATCCAAATCCCAACAACACCCCGCCTAAACCGCCACCCAAACCAATCAACGATGCCAGCGCAGTAGTTAATGTGCCAACCACGATAGTAACTGCGCCCACTGCGGTAATGACTGGCCCTAATGCGGCTAGTAACGCGCCACCAAAAAACACCATAAATTTTTTCGCCGGAGCCAAAGCCTCAAAACTACTGGTGATTTGTAAAATAGAATCGGCAATCTTTTGAGCAACAGGCACAATAACCGGAAGTAATTGGCTACCAACCACAATTGCCAAATTAGTAAAAGTATTTTTGAGAATTTGTAGTTGGGATTCTGTTGTACTATAGCGGATACGGGCTTCTTCTAGCAAAGCATTACTAATCTCGACTTGCGTACCTTGTAGTGCAAATTGTGAGGTTGACAATTCGACGGCGCGTTGTAAAGTCTCAACACCACCCGCTAATGACAAAAGCGTTCTAACGCTTCTAATACCATCTAGCTCTAGGTCTTTTAACACAAGGGCCATGTTTTCGCCCTCTGCCGCCAAACCTTCTAGGAACTGAATAAAGACTTGCGCTCTACTGGTTCCGCCCTCCGCCCATAGCCTTTTTAATTCCTCAACACTTTGCCCTGTTAATCTAGCTAAAGTTTGTAACTTCTGTCCTGTGGCTGGCAACCCGTTTGTACCATTTAACACCTCTAATGGTGTTTGGAGTTCGGCTACTTGATTAGTGTAATCGGCTAGTCTGGCGGTGGCGACGGCGGCAGTACCAGCAGAAACGTTCTCTTTATTTAATGTCTCTTGTTGTTTAATGATTTGCGCTTGAGCCATTTGCAAATCAAGCGTCGCGTCAGTGATTTCTTGGGTATTGTCAATCACGCCACCGGCATTAGTTAAAATCGAATGAAGGGATAGTAAGGCGGCTTGGATGGATGAGCCACCGGCTTCAACTTGAGAACCTGTGGCTGTAATGGCGGCACCAATAGCCAACAAATACTGTACCGGAATGTCTAGTGCGCTAAATGTACCAGCCACTCTTACGGCGAAGTTAGATATGGGGCCTTCGGTTGTGGCTAGGTTATTCCCTAATGCCACTAATGCGCCCCCAACATTCAAAGCGAATGTATTAACTTCATCTTCCGCCACACCAAAAACGGCAACCAACCTACCGAGTGACAACGCGGCTTGTTCTGTTGACAGTTCGGTTGACACCCCTAACGCGGCCACGATTCTTGTGAACTCGACTAGGTTTTCCGCACTAATACCCAACTGACCAGCGATTTCACCGATTTTAGCTAATTCGGTAGCCGGGACGGGAATCTCTAAAGATAAAGAGCGGAACGCTTCTTCTAACTCATGTCCAACTTCGGTTAGGCGTTGCGAGAATGGGATTAACTCGATTTTTTCGAGTAATTGTTCTTGGCTAAGTCCGGGGAAACTATCCTCTAACCCATCCAATAATTGTTGGGTTGTTTGAACGACCCCATCAGTCGTTTTGGCAACGCCAGCAATAGCGGTTTCATATTCAATAGCCGCATTGCTAACTAACACCCCTAATGATAATAACGGTGTCGTAAGGGCTATCGTTAATTTTGAGCCTAAACCAACAAGGGCTTCGCCATAACCAGCAACAGACTGACCAAAGGCGGCAACCTGTCCGGCGACAGTTCCGGCCTCTTGCCCGAAAGAATTAACTTTCCCAGACATCTCAGAGATACCGGAAATAAAATTCCCATATCCTTCGATTACTGCTTCAATACCGGCTCTTTGTAAGGCCACCCGTCCCCCTATTTGGCCCGGTTACGGGCATCCTCTACGTGATTGGCAACGGCTCTTTCAAGCCGATAATGGGCAACCACGCGCTCCTTGAACCATGCGGGGTAATGGTCGTGATGCTCCCATAACCATAAATCTAAATTGGCCGCCTTAGCCGCCGCCCATTCCTCAAACAATGGCACATACCCTTCATTGGCATAATACTCTATGCCGGTTGCCACCCCACCTTTAAGCGGGTGACTTAAAAGGGGTACGCCGTGCCTTTGTAGGCCGAAACGTTTCTACTTCGGCTTGAACGCCAGCCTCCTGCACACCGGCTTGGAATCCTGGCAAATTGGAAATGATTGTCAAATCCTCAAGCGTGGGCGCGGCAATAATTTGTAACCACTTGACAAAAGGCATTGTTCCGTCATCACCTAAAAACGATAGAGTGGCCTTGAACTCATCACTATTATAGGTCATCATACCTTCTGGTACACTGACGATTTCTAGCCCAAAACTCATGGCTAGGTTTAATGAGGACATAGCAAAATCAACCTGCCATTGTCGTAAAGCGTCCAAGTAATCTGGATCATCTGGATTTTCTTCGTCGCGTCCTAACTCAGCAACAAACAAACGAGGTGGCTTCGGTTTCTTGGTTTGATGTTGGCGGGCGATATTGGCACCATAACCAACAGGCAACGGCTTGGCTTTTACAACTACTCCACTAGATAATGTTTGCATATTTTTCTAACTCCCAACCTATATTATATTATGCTGTTTCATAAGCCCCTATATCCGAGCCTGCTGGTGTACCGGCATCAATACAAGGTGATGTTAATTGCAAATGGAAGTCGCTGTTAGGAGCGTCAACAAACAGGGGATCAACTAAAATATCCGCGACATCACCAGTAATCCCAAAGTAGTTACCTATACTGTTATCGTATAAACAATTGTAACTTTCCACAAATGATAATGAGGGGAACGCCCCTAGTTGCCCCATACCCCGATAACAACGATAGGCAATACTATTCGTGATACTAACATTCCCCCCTGTATTCACCCCAAAGCCACTTGCAGGATAGACGGGTGGACGGTTATTCGTCTCTAGGTTGGCGGCCACACAATGATCGCATACCATATTAGCGGAAGTCGTGTCCTCATCGGCCACAAAGCCATAACATTCCACCGTATCGGTATCGTAGGTTAAATAGGCTAAACACCGACTAAATGTGCAAGTGGAACCATTGTCAGCGTAAAAGCCCATCCGCCCAAAATCTTTGGCTATGCACCCATTGGCCGTCACCGTTGCATCCTTCACCCGTAACCCGGCCTCATTCCCGCCCGTGAACACACTATCTTCTACCACATGCCCCGTGCCACCTAAAATATAAAGACACTCACCACTAGCATTGGCAATATCTTTGGTAATATCTAGGTTGTAACCGTAAAACGAACTGGCAGTAGCGGAAACCAAAATCCCTACCATCTTTTTACCATCAATCACCACATTAGAAATGGTGGAAACGTCATTCACCTCTATAGCATTATCGTTACTATTTGCTCCGTGCATATAGCGGAAAGTCCACCCGTCAACGTCCACTGCACCATCTAAAATCAGCCCGCTACTAGCCCACTGGATCGTCACATCGCCATCCAACAAGACATTGTTACCATTTACAGTGAAAACCTCTTGAGTGTTGCGAGTGGCGTTAATTTGCGACGGCACTCCACCACCAATGTTGACATAAAGTGTGCCACTCACAAAATAATAACTATTTGTTGTGGAATCGCAAGAGCCAAGTGATGTGGTTTTTGTTAAAGTAGTAGCACCGTTCCACACGCCAACTACTGCGGTATCAGTGTAAGCTGTTTGGTAAACATTGGTTCGCCCAGACGTTTTTGACCATGTAGTGTATTTGGCAGATGATGTAATAATAGGAGTATGCCCTGTATCACTTGTAATAGTCAAATTGTTTTGCGAGACCGTCATGTTGAACTCGTAATAGATAGTGTTCTCGGCCGATGAGCCGCGCAAACTGATGATACTTCCACTAGGTACAACGGATAATGCGTGTGTAATTGTCTGATAAGGGTTGCCAGTTGAGCCGTCGCCAGCACCATCGTCGCCATTTAGCCAATCAACATAATAAGTTGGAGATGATGGTGTTGTGTTTAGAATCCAACAGAAGGCAAGTTCGACAGCGCGTTTTGTGGGTGTACCGGATGAGATATAAAAGGTATAACGATCCTCTGGCCAGGGCGATCCAATAGTTGAAACAACATCAAACTGAGCATCGTAAGGCGCATCAATGAACCCGTTGGGGCCATCGTGGGCTACAACTTCTTGATTTGATGTAACGACAAAATCATCATCATACACAGTGTCGGTGTCCGATGTGTGATTGATGGTGGCATAACGTACTCTGGCGGCTAACCCACAAGCATTACTGGGTCTTATACCTAAGTCAATCTTCGCCGAAAATATATCGTTATTAGTTAATGTTATAATAATCAAGCCGCCATCAGTATAAGCACCTGCCACATTGCTAGACGAATCGCTAGGAACCAAACCGCCGACTGTTACTTCATCGTAAATATAATTCGTTGGCAGTGTGGGATGATCGCATGGTGTTATGGGAACCGGCGCAGATAGAGCAACACCAGCATAAACAACATTAGGGTCAACGGACGCAACTTGAGCCATATTCTCGGTTGTCACTTGTTGAATTTCTTGGAACGTCCGCCCACCATTTGTAGTGACGAATATCCTACCATCGTCAACCCCCAAATACCCAACACTTTTATTCACAAACTCGATAGACTTAATGGTCGCCATGTTAAACCCCCGTTCACTGTGTAGTAACCGGCACCTTCCGTACCAATTAACCACGTCCTCTTTGATAGCATCTTACAACTGTAAAGCGTCTGACCTTCCGCAGGCCCCTTGACGGTTGTTACGGTGTTTGCGTCATAACTATATATCACTGTATTGTTTTCGCCGCAAGCTATAAAGGCGTTGTTAGACAGAACAGATATATCAAACAACCGATAACTATATAACTCACCACCACCATATAGTACATCGGCCTCAGTGCCTTCAATGCGCCAAATAGCCCCGTTGTCCCCGCAACAAAAAACATATCGCGTCCCAACACCGTTAATAGCCGTTGGGTTGGCGAATAACCCGCCGTTGCTAAGTTCGATAATATCCCATTCGTAATTGTCAACTAGCAATGACGGAACATGAACGCGGTAAGCCCGCCCGCTTTCACTTTCGATAGCGTAATAGTAATCATCACAAAATTGCCCATCCATTGCGTTGCCTACGGCTTCCGCCGCTAACTCAGATGGGATGTGGACTTCGGTGTATGTGTTAAAATTATCATCTGACCAACACAGCACAGGATTACAGTAATCCCCGTTATTACCCACCAAAACAAATATCAAAGTTTCATCTATGGGGTAAATATCTATCGCCTTAACATAATCCGCAGTGTTACCGTAGACATCTGTAGTTTCAATGGTAATAGGGATGAGCAATGGCGGCCATGCCATCTCTGTAATCGCTTGCGCCGCAATGTCTATCGTTTCGTCTACCACCCCGTTCTCGGAGAGTGTGCCTATTTTGTCTATTGCGTGTCTCGTAATAGTTGCATTATGTAAAATAGTAAGTTTATCGAATTGATATGCTGATGGATCGCGGCACACCCCTTGTATGACATGAATATCAAAAGGGGTTTCCATTTTATGAAACACCGATGCTTGCCAGACTGCCCGACGTTGAATTGTGGCCGTTATTCCACTGGGCAAATTAAATTGTTGTTGTGGTGTCGTGATAAAACGGTTTGCGCCAAAGTCGTTGGGGATGATTGTACTTTCACCCCCGCCACGTTCAGATGAGATTTGAGAAACTATCGCCCGACCATAATAAACAGGGTCATGGTCAGGCGATGCAATAGTTAGCCATACCCTGCTCTGGCTAGATAACAATTAGACACCTGCGCCCTTTATAATCAACCCTGTGGTAGAGTTCTCACCTGTAAAATATACCAGATTTGGTTCGGCTTTGCATAACCCGATGCGTGATATGCCTGTATTGGTTGGCATATTGCCAACAAGATCGGGGAGAACTTTCCAACTGTTGCCACCATTGGTTGACCGATATGCCGCCCCCGCAGTGTTGGCGGCGTTCATGCCAACCATAAACACAACTGATTTGGTCACTGCATGAATATCGTTTATGCGGTACATCGGCACAGCCAATGACTGTTCACTCCAACTTGTACCGGTATTAGTCGAATACCACAAGTTGCCATCATCATCGCCGATGAGCCAATTATTCTCTGCCACTATGCGGCAACAAGTTAAATTCGTGGCTCCTACTGGATTGGTTTCAGTAAACGTTTGACCACTATTGATGGTGTAATATGCCGTTGATTCCTCAATAGCCAACACAACATTATCCGAATAGGCATGAATGTCCACGATGGCGGCACTGCCAACCGACCACGTTCTTGCAAAGGCCAATTGGGTCACTTTATGAATCCCGCCAGCATCATCCCCCACCCAAGCAACATTAGGTGAACTGCTCGAAATCGCAGTTAAATTGTCGCCCGGCCCTGCAATGGTTTCCCAAGTCTCTGTGCCTTGCAAAATATCAGGGATGTAGGCATAATAAATGTCAGGTAAATCCTCTGAAATGACGAACACATAACTACCCACCACTTCAATAGCAGTTGGGACCCCCGCAAAAGGTGAAATAATGGTTGACCCACTGGTGGCGAACCCGTCATCGCTAAAAACCATCTCAGCTTGCGCCGTGCCGGATGAAGCGTTATTGAATAAAACAAACACGGTTTCGCACCCAACTAGGTTGGATTCCTCGCACTCAGTACATTCGCGTTGACCATATACCGCTACACCAACCGGGATGTTGCTGGATACATTGTTGACATTGGCGAAGTTTAATTTAACCAACTCGTACACCCGCTCGGCACTCACTGAGATAGATTCTGTGGCGGCGGCACGATCATCAGAACTTAAAGCCCCGAAGTTCGAGACACTAATTTGGGTTGCACGTGCATCTTCAAAGATAAACAACTTTTCCCAATTGGTGTCATAGAGACGCGGGTCTTGGCACCGACCGATATGGGCCTGTGCATCAAACAAACACCCCAACCGAGCCAAGTTCAGCAAACTTGACTGGCTCATGGGCAATAGACCCTCCATATCGAAGGTCACAAAATCGGTAGCACCTCTAACGGTGTCAACGATGTTAAAACTGTCAAAACGCCCTTCGTCCGGTTCTTCGATTCGAGTTAAGTCACCAAAGGATTGTGACCAATCACCAAATCGTACCTTCCCTTTGTATTCGGGCGCATGGTGCGGTGCGGCACCGTTTTGGATGATCCACGCCCGCACAAAGCTATTTTTTACCACGCTATTTGTATTACTCATTGTTATTCCCCCACATGGCTATTATAGAAGCGTGTTGATTACTTGCTATATTATGTTAAACAATTCTGCTTCGATAGGACTGACGCATAGCAAACCACGCCCCACGATTAGCAATACCGAACTCGTTCTCCAAGATGCGAATAGTAGTTTGAAAACTTGGTTTTCCTTTTTCAACCTTGTCTAATTGATCCATCCATTGTGAAACATATTGACACTCGTTCCCATCACAACAATTGCATGGCTTTTTGTCCAGATATGCACATGCCAAAATAGCAATAATGGCTTCCCAGAACGGGTCTAATGTTCGCCCCTTTTGGTGTCCGCTATAGTAAAAGACTTCCAGTTTGTGTGGCTCAGTTAAACTATATGGGTTATAGGTGACATGACTTAGACGATGGTCAACGGCCGTCAAACATGATGTGGTGTAGGTCTCTTCACATTCATTACACGACGGCGGATAAATTAGTCTCACTTGTGTTTGTGATGTATCGTTATAAACACGGTAAACGTCCACGTCAGTTAGATAAATGTCGCCTGCCCCATCGAGCGGCTCAATACAATTTTCTTCAATAAGTTCTGGTTTTACCAAAAGCCATACCGGAATGATAATATGGGTACTGGTAGTGGTGAACGGCCTTATTTCCCATTCGTCGGCGGCTTCTTTGTCGGGGTAATACAACCTCACCTCGCTAATATCAACATCGGTAGGTAAGGCGATACGTGCGGATTCATTAAAGCCGTCATTGTCGCGGTCAAAGAAAGTCAACGTATCGGTGCCAATAAACGTTTTTACCCGTTGCCCGCCAGCAATAAATTTTCGTTTGCTAGTTTGGATGGTTTTCGGGTAGCCGCCTACTCTACGGGTTGTTTGATAGGAGAGATGATAATAATTGCTAGGGTACAATATCTCGCTATGCCAATCAGGAAACAGATTATAGTTGACATAACGAGACAAAGTATCTTCCGCGTACCGAATAGCGGCCGCCAATTCTTCCCGCGACACCGCACCACTTTGTTCAGGATATTGATACCAGATGTTGCCACACGACACCCCCGCATTACAATCCGGCAAAACAATCCCGTTAAAGTGATAACGGTTGTAACCCATACGTTTCGCCCAATCGTCTAAAGGGAGCCATGTATAAATATTTGCTCTAGCCATAATGTTTTTCTAACCAATCAGAAAAGAACCATGTTAATTGGGCTAACATAAACGGGCTAAGAACAACGGTGGTGATTTTCGGGAAAAACAACCACCCCATATAGACCAGAATCGCTACCCACACCGATAAACAAACGCGGCACCGAAACAAGTAAGCTATAGGATTGTTGCTAAGGCCAAAGATATTACCGTCATCATCATATTGATCGCCTAATATCCGATGTAACCAATGAAACGCCCGCTCTTGGGTAACGATTTGTACAATGGCGGCAATGGCTAGTACGCTAGTTAGGATTTGCGATAATTCTAAATAATACATTGCCCCTCACTCGCCTCTGGGTTAAAGCAACAGCATCACTTGGTGATACTTCGCCTTCGCCGATACCGATGCGCCGTTGCTTGTTGGTTGACGAAAATGTATACCGTTTGCCGCTTGCGCCCTGAACAGTATAAACTTTCATATTCCCAATATATTCTACTAAATCGCCACCACTTTCTATCACTGGTGCTACTAACGGGGTAGCTTTCTTTACTCCACCACCACAACCTCTACTGCACATATCTAATTTCCTCCCAGTGTACCACTTTTGATACCTTTCGCCAATTGTTTCACGCCCCGCCTTCCATGCTGGCAAATTAGTCCGGCGTAGACTTGATGCGCCGCGATAATAAAAAATTGGAGTTGTAATATGGGTGGCGCATAACCCATTCACAATATCTAATTTAATCTCGTAATCCCAATCCTCTAATGAACCCATTTGCTCATCAAACCCGCCAACTAGATAGTGGTATTCTTTGGGGATTAAACACGAAACAGGCCGCCAGGGTTGGTATAAAGACGATTGCTCTTTTTGTTTACCACGATATTGATCCCGTAGTTTATATAACTTGCCGTCCCACAACAAGTCACCGTAAACAATATGGGGGCATGTATGATAAGACTGCCACAATTTATCAAGGGCATGAGGTAACAAATAATCATCAGCGTCCAAAAAGAACAAAGCATCACAGGTGGCTACTTCAACACCACGATTACGTGCGAATCCTGCGCCTTTCTTGTCAGTATTGACAGTTGCGCCTTCTAACGGCTCGCCGGTATCGTTGACAATAATCACCTCACATTCTACCGATTGTTGGGCAACCGATCCGACAGCTTGAGGTAAATAACTTAAATGTGGTTTAGCCACCGGGATAATAACACTTATAAGGGGCATGGCTCGCAATCACTCCTTCCACCACTTAATTGTGCCATACGGTCATAATCAGTACAATTTTCGCGGATAAATTGTATCTTTTGTGCCAATGTGCCATGCGGGGGCTTTCCTTTGATGTTTTTGCCGTAATATCCTGCATGGTAACAAAGAGGCGTGCCGGAGAACTTGATAGGTAATGTGGTACTCGATTGAATACGTGATATTAAACCATCTTGTTCTGAAAAAACAATTGGAATGGTGCTTTGGGGGAAATGCTTTTTACAATAATAGCGCGGGCTACTGCAATACCCTTTGGCAATGTGCGGCGCAATATATTGGCGGATAATTTCAGGGCGGAATGATACCCCAATGCTCTGATAATGACCAGTAGTTAAGTAATCTTCGGTGGGCGGGTTTACAAGATGGTGGTTCTTGGATGCAATAGCACAAAATACATCTGGCGTGTTGGCTTGCTCGTGCCATGATAAGAAGCGGTGATGAACAAAAACATCTTCCTCTACCATAATGATTAGTTCGGGGTTCATGTTGGCGGCTTGCTCATACCCATTTAGCAAACTATAACTCTGTTTCCCTTCTGTACTGGTAATTTGGGGAGTGTAGTAGATTAAACGATTCACTGGATGTTGCTTGAGGAAATCGTCAATCACGATTTTTAAGCCCAGATCGTAACCGTAATCTAAAACAAAAAAATAAAGATACTCGGCATGATTTTCATTTTTAGCCAGGTAATCTAATGTGATTGCCAAGAACTCTGGCCGCCGATAATTGGGCAGTAATAGGATTTTCACGCTAAAATACTCCGAATTGTTGATACAAAGTTTTGGTGCCGCTCAACATATTGCTCTCGGTTTCCGTTGGACGGTTGACTGTTTAGCATATTCATTACTCCTAAATAAATGTTTTCGACATTGGTTGTATAATACTCGCCCATATTCAACCTTTTAACCGATGTGGGTTTAACTGTAAAATCGGACGTAAGTTCGCGCATCGGATCGCCATCCATTGTTAATATCGTAGCGTTACAACTCATAGCTTCGTTGATATAATGCCCGAATCCTTCTGCGTTTGATATACACAAATGGTATTGGTGTTGGTTCTGTAGGTGTTGCAAAGTGTTGTCATCTAAATAACCGTAGTGATAGATGATGTTTGGTGAAGTGATATATGGGCGGTAATCGTAAGAGGCACTATACAGATACAATGGTGGTAAGTCGCGGTATGTGTTCCAAGTTTCAACCAATAGTTTGGCGTTTTTATACTGCGAATGACCAGTAAAACAAGCCAATGTTGGGGTTCTGGTAACATCTGGTAGGTATCGGTCTGGGCTTGTGCAACCCACGTACTTCACATTCCAATCCTTGAACATACGGCAAGCGTGGTGAGTTTTAGCAAGAACTTGATAAATACGCGGCTTGAACCGCACCCAATTCATATCAAACCATTCTGGGTCGGGGTAGAAATAATGTTTGCCACCACGAGTTAAATACCCCTGACGTAACACTTCGCAGTGAATACTTTTTGGGTGACTACGGTATCGTGGATCGACTTTACGCCCATCGTACCAAATGCTGTTCGGTAGCAATTGGTGTAACATAGCACCTTCTCGTTCTAACCCCACCCCATTGCGCGGGCAAATAATCGCTATCATGTGTTTACTATAAATTCCTCATGCGGCACACCAAATCGCGGGATACCAATTGTGCCTTTACGGTTAAATAATCCGGCTACAATAGGCTTTGGTTTATACCATTTCCCCAAACGGAAAGTCGCCACCGCCCTAAATTTCACCCCGTCAAAGTAACCGTAATATGCCCCGTTGCCTAAGCCGAATCTGGAATTGGCTACAAATTCCCGTAATTCAGGATACTCTACCCCTGTGTTATAAAAACCCCAAGATTCTTTCCGCTCTAATACCATGACAGACATTGGTAAATCTGGCGGGGTAAAACGTACCCCTGAAACCCCACTTAAAGATGGCGCGGGGAATTGCGGGTATAGTAAGTTATCCGTTACAATAGACGTTTGCCAATGTTGTGATGTGATTAAACCGCACCACCACGTTGCCAGTGCCAACCCGTCATAAAATCCAACTGTTGCTTCGTGACAACTAGACTGTAAACATTTGGCGCAAACGGGCTTGCGTTCACGTGCAATACGTCGGTAAACTTGTACTAATTTCCAGTATCGAGTTATATACATGATTCCTCAATCTCGCGGAACAATCGTTCTATTTCTTCATCAGCATCATCGCCCAAATAAGCCTTTAACACATCCCAGTTGCTTTCCGATTCAGGCATAACCCATTGCCTACGCTGAGATTCGTATTGGTATCGAATCTTGCAACGCGGGGAAAGTATCGGGTAATTATTGGGCTTCCCATAAATCGTTAATCGGTAATTCCATTCGGGGTTTACATCGGTCGGCCACTGTGTTGATATTTCATCCCAGTTGTTTCCATGTAACACTAAATCAATCCAACGGTGTTCAAGTGTGTATGGTATATGTTGCCAAGTGACAGTATCGCTAACGGTAATCTCGACAAATCCATGTGGTGTGTCGTTAGCCTCGCCCCAATTTAGGATTCCGGCACTGCCTGGATAAACACAATTCCCTATAGTTTGTGGCTTATGAATATGCCCCATTGCCACATAATCAAATGATTCAAAATACTTTGGTGGAATTAAAAACTCTTTTTCCCCAAAATGAATAGGCCGATCACCGATGCCGATACACCCCTCAATTGAGGCATGAACACACCCGACACGAACCCCCGACTTGGGCGGCAATTCGGGTAAATTATGATTGTATAACCAGGGGACTGCTACGACTTCAACACCAAAATTACTATCTATAGTAAACTCATTGTACACTTTGATATTAGGTAGTGTGAGACTATCAAACTCCTCTAACGCATGAACTTTAACTTGGCTAGGGCTTTTATCATGGTTGCCTACGATAATAATACACGGTATACCGGCATCAGATACTCGCCGCATAGTACGGTGGAATACATCTTTGAACTCAGGCGGCGGTGTGCGATTGTCATACACATCGCCAGCACACAAAATCAAGTCGGCAGAATTACTAATCGCATAATCAATCGCTTGATGAAAACACTGAACGGATTCTTCCCCACCGTTTAGGTGTAAATCGGCTATATGGATTATTTTCATATAACCGATTATCAACGACTGTTACATTATGTCAAGCCCAATATGGTGTGATGTTTACCAATCCGTTTTT
>JACDJC010002718.1_pt1 | contig 13520 bp, 11 predicted proteins | sample 7454191 | NCBI WGS metagenome assembly JACDJC01 (sample SAMN14253291, study PRJNA609438) | sludge metagenome | isolation source: sludge after 25d culture with pyrite and EDTA | collected 2018-12-20 | reverse complement strand
CAACTGAACATTTCTCCGTCTGCCAGTATGATTTTTGTTTGGGGTAATGCTGACTGCAACTCATCAATATGTTTTTGTTGAAAAGGGTAGGGTTCAGAAGAAAGTAAAACCAGTTCCGGGTGTATTGCTTTTAGTTCTTCAACATTTATTTCCGGATACCGGATTCTATTTGCAAAAATATTCTCCAAACCTGCTGCTGCCAGCATGGAATGAATGAAAGTGTCGCCACCAACTGTCATGTAAGGTTCCTTCCAGATCAGGTAAGCAGTTCTTATTTTATTATCAATCGTCTTTAGCTGATCAAATTCAAATTGAATTTTTGCGTTCAGTTCTGTTCCTTCAACAGTCTTACCTACCATATTTGCAATGGAATGGATCATTTCATACGCATCCTCCAGGTTATTTACATCACTTACCCAAACTGGATACCGGGTTGCCAGTTCTTCTACCTGTTCTTTTATATTTTCTTCTTTATTGGCGATGATGAGGTCGGGATGCAACTGATGGATCAAATCCGTTTTTAATTGCTTAGTTCCTCCAATTCTTGTTTTGGTGCGGAACCATAGTTCCGGGTGTACGCAGAATCGGGTAATGCCGATTACTTCTTTGTCTAATCCCAGGTAAAACAATAATTCTGTTTGTGAAGGTACCAGGGAAATAATTCTTGCAGGAGTTTTCTCCAGGGTAATTGTTCTGCCTGTTTGGTCTATAAAAGTAGACATGCAGTATTTTACCGCAAATTAATGATGAATACGCTGTGTTGAAAAATGAAAAGTGGAAGGGAGAAAAAGGTTCACCGCGCCTCCTGCTAAATTTTAGTTTAGCAGGAGGGTTCCGGACGTAAGTTTCTTTCAAGGGGATTTGGACACGGTGACACTTGGTCGGTTTTCAAGGATCTCTTTTGGACTTCTTTGGTTTTTCGATCGGATCTGGACTTCAATTGGTTTTTCTGGAAATCTGGATCTTGTTGGTCTTTCTAAGGATTCGGTTTTTTAATTCTTCAATAAGTATTGGATGATTGGAGAACAAAAATAATTGGCAATTCATTAATAAAACAGAGCAAAATAACCTCTTTTTTTTACGACAGTTTTTACCTTTTTTATCGTAAAGCCGCCACTGCCAGGTTGCGGATTTACTCAGTTAATTTATCGTAGAACTACGAATACAGCCTGTACAACAGTTGCCAGGCTTATTTTAAAACAATAGTAAAGGTTTATTGCATTAGTTTCCCAATGCCTGGATAACATCATACTTTGTAACGATATGGTAATTGCCGGCCTCATCTTTAGCCAGCACCGCCCCATTTTCTTTATTAATCAGATGGCTTAGTTTCTCAACCGGTGTATCAAAAGCCACAATCGGGAAAGAAGGTTCGAGTACTTCCTGTACAGTTGAATTTTTTATTTCGGGGTTATCAAATATTTTCTGAAACAAACCTCCTTCGCTGATGGCACCAACAGAACCATTTTCATTCATTACAGGTATTTGTTCAATGTCATATTTTTTCATTAGTTCAACTGCTTCCAAAACTGTTTGTCCCGGTTCTACAGTGATCAAACGTTTGGTGCCTCTGGAACTTACCACATCGCGGAAAGTTTTTACATCGAGGAAGCCCCGTTCTATCATCCACTGATCATTATAGATTTTACCAACATACCGGCTGCCATGATCATGAAAAATACAAACAACCATGTCCTCTTTTTTCAAGCGGTCTTTCAATTGCAATAAACCCTGTATACAACTGCCGGCACTGTATCCGCAGAATAATCCTTCTTCTTTAGCCAGGCGTCTTGCCATCACTGCTCCGTCTTTATCGGTTACCTGTTCAAAATAATCGATCACACTCATATCATAATTCTTGGGTACAAAGTCTTCTCCGAAACCTTCGCTGATATAAGGATGTACTTCGTTCATGTCGATCTCGCCAGTACGAAAATACTTGGTAAGCAAAGAGCCATATACATCAATAGCCCAAATCTGGATGTTTGGATTTTTTTCTTTCAGGTATTGAGCAGTTCCGGTAATGGTGCCGCCTGTTCCTGCGGTACATACCAGGTGTGTAATTTTTCCATCAGTTTGCTTCCATATCTCCGGGCCGGTTGTTTCATAATGTGCCAAACGGTTGGCCAGGTTATCATACTGGTTCATGTGGAAGGAGTTGGGGACTTCTTTGGCCAGCCGGGCTGCTACACTGTAATAACTTCTCGGGTCTTCCGGTAAAACGTTGGTTGGGCAAACGATCACTTCAGCTCCGACAGCTTTCAGAATATCAGCTTTCTCTTTGGATTGTTTTTCTGTGGTAACAAAAATGCATTTGTACCCTTTTACCACTGCTGCCAGGGCCAATCCCATTCCGGTATTACCACTGGTTCCTTCAATGATGGTGCCACCGGGTTTCAGTTTGCCTTCTTTCTCGGCTACTTCCACCATCTTTAATGCCATCCGGTCTTTGATTGAGTTACCGGGATTGAAATAGTCAACTTTTGCTAACACCGTACAGGGAAGATCCCTGGTGATTTTATTCAGCCTGATCAAAGGTGTATTCCCAATTGTCTCGAGTATATTATTTTTTATATCCATAGTCTTTGTTGAATTTGCAAATTTACAAAACGATATCATCCTGATTCTAATCAGGCCAGTTAAAACCGCCTCCCTTTTCTTTATCAATTTCTTGGAATTGGGCCTTTAATAGCTTAGCTCTTGCGGCGATTAAAGCGGGAAACCCGGGATTGGCTTTGAAAAGTTTGAAGGTTTTTAATACCCCCTCTTTAAATAACAGATGGATACCTTTGTTATAATAAAGGTATTCGTCATATCCCGGGTAAGGGGTTTTGATAAACTGATCACCAAAGTATTTTTTACATTTCTCTGCATCATCTTCAAATCGGATGTTCTCATTAATAAGTACTTTCTCTGCCAGAGTATTGTCCGGTAAATAGGAAGTAACAATCATGCAGTTTACTTTGCCCTTTAACAGAAAAATTTTAAATATGGGCCATTTCCTGTTTAAATCATCATCCAGGACAAGGCATTTGTCAAAGCCAAGAACAAACTGGGTAATGCTGTCTATGGCCACTGTCCGGTTATGATGCCAGAAAGCGGTCATTTCTTCTTTGAATGTTTTTTCTTCCATCGAATCGCCCAGGATAGCTTTTACCTGTATTTCCGTCATCCCGATACTGATATCTCCGCAGCCAATCCCTGCAGTTACAGAAGTCGTTTGTTGTGCCATCAATACAAATGAGAAAATAACTCCAGCGAAAAGGGTGGTAATTTGTTTCATATGTTAAGCTCCAAAGCGGCGAAGATAAACTAACGCCTGTTACTTTTTGACTCTAAAATAAAAAGCCCCTCCTGATACCAGAAGGGGCCTACCGGACTTAATGATAATTTATCATCAAGCTTCTTTTCTGAATTGTTTTCTTTTATTACTGAAATAATTATCCAGTAAAACAAGCCCTAACAAGACATTGATCATCATAAAAGCATTGACCCATGTATTATTAAAGAATTTACTGTAGTCTATTTTGCTTAGTTTATCAGCAATGGCGCTGCTTTCACCTGTACTCCAATCCATTTGGCTAAACCCGTAAACAAGAATAGCAACCAGCATGGTCATGAAAAATAAACCAATACCCCAGATAATTCTTTTATTGATATAGGATTTGGTAGCGGGGGCAATATGCATTTTCGCTATCTCTTCCATCACATTTTTTGTAAACCGCATAGAGGGTGCCTCCAGCTCCGATGATTGAAGCATCTCATTTACCTCCAGCAGTTCACTGTATTTTGCTTTCCATTCAACATCTGTCTGCAGTAGTCTTTCTATGACTGTTTTTTCTTCCAGGGAAGAATGGCCATCAATAAACTCCCACAAACGTTCTTCGATATTTCGTTGCGTATTCATACAATTCAATTTAAATCTTTTACTTCCTGTGCAAAATGGGTTTCCATCTTTTCCTTTAATCTTGTTCTTGCCCGGTGTAACCGCACCTTTGCTGTATTAACCTCCAATCCCAGGATCTGTGCAATTTCTTCGAGTGACTGTTCACTTTTATAAAACAGTGTAATGATCTCGGCATCGTCAGGTCCCAGTAAACCAATAGCGTTATGTACCATTGATTGTCTTGATTTTTGTTCCACCAGGTTTGCCCTGAATCCCGAATCCATGCTGTCGGCTACCTCAAACACTTTTTCATTATCCAGCGAATGAATCTCCAGCTTCTTCTTTCTCAGGAAGCTGATACAGGTGTTATTTACAATGGTATATAACCAGGTGCTGAACTTAGAGGCACCCCGGAAGTCAGCCAGGTATTTATAAGCTTTAATAAATACATCCTGAGCCACTTCCTCAGCATCCTCCCTGTTTTTTACCATTCGCAGCGTTAATGTGAAAACGTAGTTCTGGTAACGGTTCACCAACCCGGCATATGCCTGGTGGTCACCACTTAGCACTTTGCTAATGAGTTCATTATCATTTAGTCCGGTAGACATCCTTATATAAGACTACACGATAAGTTTTTAGGTTACAATACAAATTACGATTAATTGTCCCTAACTCCGGAAGGGGAAATAAGAAAGTTTAGAAAAAGCTGTAACCGGGTTTCACCGGCTGTAGTCATAGTTATTGTAAACCGATTTGAAAAAAAGTTCCTGAAGGCTGTAACCCGGATCAAATACCGGTAGTCATAAAAGGACAAACAAACAAAAATTAATAATAATAAAAACTACCATTATGGACGCAGGAGAAGTTTTAATACCGATTACAATGTTTGCAGGAGGATTTGCAATGATTTTTGGTATTTACTATTTAAAAACCCGCCAGAACCTGGCAATGATTGAGAAAGGAATGAACCCGAAAGAGTTTGCTAACCGGCCGGCTCCTTATAAAAATCTTAAATGGGCATTATTGCTGATTGGGGCTGGTACCGGTTTGTTCCTGGCATATTTACTTGACAATTACATGCTACCAGTGGAGATCAACAAGTTTGGTAATCATGGTGACAGAAATGTACCTATTTACTTTGCCCTTATAGCCATCGGCGGTGGTCTTGGATTGTTTGGTTCTTACCGAATTGAAAAGAAATGGTGGGACGATAATAAAGACAAGCAATAACCTCACTACACACATTATCCGGAAGCAACAGCGAAAGCTGTTGCTTTTTTTATTTTGCAATTGTCTCCAATGCTTTTTTTACCATAGCATCATTGCTGTTCAGCACCTGGTAAAAACCGGCATTTCTCCATTTGTACCGGGCCAGCAATGCTTTTAATCTTTGCTGCACTAACTCTTTTTCTTTTCCCGATACCGATTTAAAGTTTATGGAGTCGGTTGCCGTGAATTTAACCAGGTCGTTCCAAATACCTTCGGTATTGTTAAAACCGGTGATGAAATCAGCTGTGGTGCTGTATTTATCAACCTGTAATTTGTTCTGGAGGTAATAATTGTAAACAAAGCTGTTGATATTGGCAGCAAAAGTGAGCCTGTTTGCCTTTTGTTGCGACACGCTGGTATCAATAGGAACAAAAATGGAGGGAGTGATGCCGCCGCCACCATACAATGTGTCACTGCATGCTGTGGTAAAACGAAATCCATTATGATTTTTCATAGAGTCAGCCGAAACCATTTCTCCGCTGCTGAACCGTTCCCATAATTCATCCATATATACTTTTTTACCCTTTTCGTAGGGTCGCTGGATACTGCGGCCAAGGGGTGTATAATATCTTGCTACCGTTAGCCGCATGGCAGATCCGTCTCTCAACTGGTACTGTTCCTGTACAAGGCCTTTGCCAAAAGTTCTCCTGCCTATTATGGTAGCCCTGCACCAATCCTGCAAGGCGCCGGCTAAAACTTCACTGGCACTGGCAGATAATTCATCCACCAGCAAGACCAGTTTCCCTTTCTCAAAAAGGCCGGGACGTTTGCAGCGGTATTCCCTTTTTTTGCTATTGACACCTTCTGTATAAACGATCAGTTTATCTCCTTCGAGAAATTCATCTGCCATGTCAACTGCTTCATTCATAAAGCCACCGCCATTACCACGCAGGTCAAAAACAAGACTTTGCATTCCCTGTTTTTGTAAAGCTTCCATGGACTGCATGAATTCTTCGTAGCTGCTTTCACTGAACTTTGTTAGTTTGATATAGCCGGTATTTTTATCGATCATATAAGAAGCCTCAATAGAGGGAACAGGTATCTTCCCCCTTGTAACGGTAATTGATTGTTGTTTTGCCCCTCTTATTACCTGTAAAATGGCTTTAGAGCCTTTAGGTCCGCGGATCAATGTTTTGATCTCATTAATGGAAACTCCTTTTCGTGTAAGTGATGAGTCATTCACCCTGGTTATTTTATCACCGATCACTAAACCGGCCTTATCGCTTGGTCCTTCAGGGAAAACGTAAACGACATTAACAGTATCACTGAAAATATTGAACTCTACACCGATCCCGTCAAAGTTTCCGGCCAGGTCCTCATTGGCTTCTTTTAGCTCTACCGGAGGCAGGTACACTGAGTGGGGGTCCAGTTCATTCATCATTTCCTGAATAGCACGGCCTTCCAGTGTATCTATCTGCACCGAGTCAACATATCGCATTTTTATCAGGTCAAGTGCTTCCTGCAGGGTACTGCGGCTGTTGGAAGAAAAAAAGCCCCTTTTTGAACCAGACTGGTCACTTAATTTAAAGCCCAGGAACATTCCACCTATTAATACCAGCGAAAAAATAAGCGGAAGCCAGACCTGTAATTTTTTATTTCCCATCATAAACCTTTATTCAGTAATTTGACGCAAAATACTGGATTTGAACGTAACAGAAGATGTCGCTCATCCAATTCAACAAATCTTTATATGCCAGTTGTAAAATTGATTGCAGACAGCGGGGCCACAAAAGCCGAATGGTGTTTACTTCAGAATGGCAGGAAAAAGACCATCATTACCCAGGGTATCAGTCCTTACTTTCTCAATACTGAACAGATAACCGATCTTTTATTGAAAGAGCTAAAGCCAAAACTGAAGGATACAAACATAGACGAAGTTTACTATTACGGTACAGGTTGTGCCAACCCGGTCAATGCAAGGTCTGTAAAAAAAGCCATCAGCAAAGTTTTTCAGCATACAAAAGTAGAAGTAACGCATGACCTGATGGGTGCTGCAAGGGCTTTGTGCGGAAGAAAAAAAGGAGTGGCCTGTATATTAGGTACCGGATCAAATTCCTGCTACTATGATGGGAAGAAGATCGTAAAAAACAGTCCGGGGCTGGGGTATGTATTGGGAGATGAAGGCAGTGGTGCCTACCTGGGCAAGAAAGTAATTCAATACTATCTCTACGGAACATTTGATGATGAGCTACGGGGAAGGTTTGATCTCACTTATACTACCAATGCGTCGGAGATACTGGAGAATGTTTACAAGAAACCTTTGCCTAATCGCTACTTAGCCGGCTTTGCAAAATTCCTGGCCGAAAACAGGGGCCATTATATGATAGAGAATATCATTGAGGACGGGTTGAATGATTTTTTCTTCAATCATCTTTGCAAGTACCGCGAAACATGGACCTTGCCTATCCATTTTGCAGGAAGTGTTGCATTTGGTTTTAAAGATGTGTTGCAGCAACTTTGCAACAGTTATGAATTTGAATTGGGCAGGGTGATGAAGAACCCGATGGAAGGTTTGATAGAATATCACAGTTAAAGAAAGGACACATGGCTTTTAAAAAAATTACTGAGCAATCAAGCAATTACCGTCACCTGGAAAAAATGGCAGTGGGTGAACTACTCACCAACATTAATAATGAAGATAAAACTGTACCGGATGCAGTAGGAAAAGCAATACCACAGATTGAAAAGCTTGCTGAAATTGCCAGTGATAAAATGCTGATGGGGGGACGGTTATTTTATATCGGCGCCGGGACCAGCGGCAGATTAGGAATTGTGGATGCCAGCGAATGTCCGCCAACTTATGGGGTACCTTACGGGTTAGTGATTGGAATTATTGCAGGTGGTGAAAAGGCAATTACCACTGCCGTTGAATTTGCAGAAGATGACAGAGAACAGGGTTGGAAGGATCTGCTTGAACATAATGTGTCAGACAAGGATGTGGTGATAGGGATTGCTGCCAGCGGTACTACACCCTATGTTATAGGTGCATTGGATGAATGCAGGAAAAGAGGCATCATTACCGGTAGTATCTCCTGTAATCCTGATTCACCAGTGAGTGCTGCGGCTGACTTTCCGATTGAAGTGGTGGTTGGACCGGAGTTTGTAACGGGCAGTACGAGGATGAAAAGCGGAACCGCACAGAAACTTGTCCTGAATATGATCTCGACAACTGTTATGATACAGTTAGGAAGGGTAGAAGATAATAAGATGGTAAATATGCAACTAACGAACGATAAGTTGGTTGACCGTGGCACAAAGATGCTGATGGAGAGAGTGAAGATCGCTGATTATGAAAAAGCGAAAGCATTACTTCTTAAGTACGGAAGTGTTAAAAAAGCAGCAGATTCTTTTGCAGGATAATTTTATTTTTCCTTTTTGCAGCGTATATTGTGCTCCTGATTCAAACAAGTGGTAAATACATCTAGTCATATCTCTTCTTCCCCGGTGATGAATTTCACCAGCACCACTATTATTACAACAACCCGTTAAGGGTTGTATATTTTCATATCAATACAAGGGCAGTTTGCTGTAAGATGACGGAAGTCACTTATCGCTTCACAATTTTCTAATCATTCAAAATTCAGGTCATGCAGGTATTAAAGTTCGGGGGCACTTCGGTGGCAAATGCAGAAAATATAAATAAAGTTGTTACGATTGTAAAGGAGTCGGTTAAAAAAGGAAAAACAATAGTAGTAGTATCAGCATTGGGAGGGATCACAGATTTATTACTGGGAGCGGCAGCAATAGCTGCAGAGGGAAATGAAGCCTACAAAGAAAAATTATCACAGGTTGAGCAGCGGCACCTGGACACCGTTAAGCAATTGATCCCTGTTGCACAACAAAGCCAGTTATTGAGCCTCGTAAAAAAATCATGTAACGAAATTGAAGATATCTGCAATGGTATTTTTTTGTTACGGGAATTAACTCCGAGGTCAAAAGACAGGATTGGTAGTTATGGGGAATGGATCTCTTCTCAGATCATTGCTGCAAAGTTCATTGCAGAAGGGCTCGATGCTGTATGGAAGGATTCCAGGGAATTGATTCTTACCAATTCTGCTTTTACTGCAGCAGAAGTGGATTTTGCGATTACGAATAAAAGAACAGGGGAGTTCTTTGCCGCAGCTTCTTCCACTCTTTTTATCTTACCCGGTTTTATTGCTGCTGACAAAAATGGAATAACTACAACTTTAGGAAGAGGAGGGTCTGATTTTACTGCTGCTATTATTGCTTCCGCTGTTACTGCATCCGTTTTGGAGATATGGACTGATGTCAGTGGTATGATGACAGCCGATCCGCGACTGACCAGTAATGCCCGGATCATTCCGCATATATCTTACCAGGAAGCGATGGAGTTGTCGCATTTCGGTGCCAAAGTTATTTATCCGCCAACTATTCAGCCGGTGATGGGTAAGCGGATACCCGTATGGGTGAAAAATACATTTGCTCCTGCTGATGCAGGAACATTGATCGAATCAGTAGCCACAAAAGATGGGGATATCGTAAGAGGTATTTCCAGTATCAATAATATAGCATTGATCAGCCTTGAGGGAAGTGGTATGATCGGTATCCCGGGATTTTCAAAAAGATTATTTGAAGCATTAAGTAGTGAAAGGATCAATGTTATATTAATTACACAAAGCTCTTCCGAGCATTCCATTTGCGTGGGTATTGATGCGCTGTCTGCAGCAAAGGCAAAACAAGCGGTAGATTCGGCTTTTGCCAATGAAATAGCGTTGGAAAAAGTTGAGCCGCTACAAATTGAATCAGCACTTTCTATTGTTGCATTGGTTGGAGAGAATATGAAAAGTCATCCCGGCATCAGTGGCCGTATGTTCAGTGCCATGGGGAGGAATGGTGTAAATGTAAGAGCTATTGCACAAGGGTCTTCAGAAAAAAATATTTCAGCTGTCATTTCTACCAACGATGTCCGTAAGGCCATCAATGTTTTGCATGAAGAGTTTTTTGAAACAACGTACAAACAGGTAAACCTTTTTATAACCGGAACCGGAAATGTTGGTGCAAAATTATTGGGTCAGCTACAGCAGCAACTTGAATTCCTGCAGGAGCAATTACATTTACAGGTAAGAGTAGTTGGTTTAAGTAACAGCAGAAAGATGCTGATTGATGAAGAAGGTATTGATATAAAAAATTGGAAAGAGAAGCTCGAAACAGGTGAAACGGCCAGCCTGCAAAAACTAACAGACGAAATTATCAGCCGTAATCTCCGTAATTCTGTTTTTGTTGATATCACCGCTAATGATAAAGTGGCCGGGGTATATGGTTTATTATTACAGAAAAGTATTTCCGTGGTTGCCTGTAATAAAGTAGCCGCCTCTTCAGCCTATAGTAACTATAAGAAATTAAAAGACCTTGCCAGGGAATTCAACAGCCAGTTCTTGTTTGAAACTAATGTTGGTGCCGGTCTTCCGATAATTGCTACCCTGAATGACCTGGTACATAGCGGAGACAGGGTACATAAAATCCAGGCTGTACTCAGCGGTACATTGAATTTTGTTTTCAATAATTATGATGGCAGCCGGAAATTTGCGGAGGTGGTAAAACAGGCCCAGCAGGAAGGGTATACTGAACCAGACCCGCGGCTTGATCTGGGAGGAACGGATGTAATGAGAAAAATAATGATCCTGGCCAGGGAAGCAGGACAGAAAATTGAGATGGAGGATATAGTAAATAATTCTTTTATGCCGGCGATTTGTATGCAGGGATCAGTGGATGATTTTTATGCAGCCATGCTGAAAGAAGAAGCGCATTTCAAAAAACTGGCAGCAGATGCGAACATTGCCGGATGCAAATTGAAATTTGTTGCCTCATTTGACAATGGCAAAGCATCGGTAGGTTTGCAGCATATTGATCCGAAGCATGACCTGTATCACCTGTACGGGAAAGACAATGTCGTTCTTTTTTACACTGACCGGTATAAAGAACAGCCTTTAGTTGTGAAGGGAGCCGGTGCTGGTGCTGAAGTGACAGCCAGCGGTGTATTTGCTGATATCATCAGGGCATCAAAAGTATAAAATGAAGAAAGTAAAAGTACATAGTCCGGGTACGGTAGCCAATATTGTATGCGGATTTGATATTCTTGGTCTTGCATTGAGTGAACCATACGATGTGATGGAAGTGATGCTGCTTGACCGGCCTGAAGTGATTATTCATAATAGGGACATTTTTAATTTGCCGACGGAAGCAGAAAAGAATGTAGCCGGAGTTGTATTATTATCGGTAATGGAGAGAATGAATAATACTATTGGATTTGAAGTTACTGTTGAAAAGCACATCAAACCAGGAAGTGGTATTGGCTCCAGTGCAGCCAGTGCTGCCGGGGCGGCAATAGCAGCCAATTATTTATTAGGAAATATTTTTTCCAGTGATGAAGTGGTGCAGTTTGCGATGAACGGGGAGAAACTGGCTTCTGGTGTAAAACATGCTGACAATATTGCTCCCTGTATTTTGGGTGGCATCAGCTTGATACGTTCCATTCATCCACTGGATATAGTTTCCATTCCGGCACCTGACTTATTTGTCACAGTGGTTCATCCGCAGATTGAAGTAAGGACATCTGATGCCAGGCAGATACTGAAACAACAGGTGCTCTTAAAAGATGCCATAAAGCAATGGGGGAATATTGCCGGCCTGGTAACAGGGTTTATGAAAAATGATTATGATCTGATAGGCCGTTCACTCGAGGATGTTATCATTGAACCTGTACGAAGTATCCTTATTCCCGGATTTGATGAGTTGAAAGTAAAATGTAAAGAGGCAGGAGCATTGGGTGGTGGTATTTCTGGTTCCGGGCCATCTGTATTCATGCTGAGTACAGGTGAATCAACTGCGAAAGCTGTCGGGCATGTGATGAGCCAGGTATATGAGCAAATCGGTATTGATTACAATATTTATGTAACGACTATTAATAAGAAAGGGGTGGAGGTGGTGAGCAGTGAGTAGCAGGATGCAGGTTTCTATTAATTTATTTAATGGTTTCTTCTAAATGAAATATTACAGTACAAATAAAATAGCAGGATCGGTTGATTTCAAAGAAGCAACGATCAGAGGGCAGGCACCAGATAAAGGGTTATACTTTCCGGAGATCATTCCATTTGTGGATAAGGATATGATCAGCAATATTGACAGCTATACAAATGAGGAAATCGCATTCAGGATAATAGCACCTTATGTAGGTAACGGGATTCCAGAAGACAGGTTATGGGAAATAGTAAAGGAAACAGTGAATTTTGAGATTCCGCTGGTGAAAGTGAATGATACTATTTCTTCCCTGGAATTGTTTCATGGCCCGACGCTGGCATTTAAAGATGTGGGTGCCAGGTTCATGAGCCGTTGTTTGGGATATTTTGTACAAGGAGATTCAAGAAAAGTAACCGTGCTGGTGGCAACATCCGGTGATACCGGTGGTGCTGTTGCCAATGGTTTTTATAATGTGGAAGGGATAGAAGTGGTCATACTATATCCATCCGGCAAAGTGAGTCCCGTACAGGAAAAACAATTAACAACACCGGGTAAAAATATTCATGCATTAGAAGTAAAGGGTACTTTTGATGATTGCCAGCAAATGGTGAAACAGGCTTTTGCGGATAAGGAGCTGACGGATAAATTATTTTTAACCTCAGCCAATTCGATAAATGTAGCCCGGTGGTTACCGCAACAGTTTTATTATTTCTATGCGTACAAGCAATGGGAGGAAAAAAATAACCCGCCTGTAATTTCTGTTCCCAGTGGTAATTTTGGTAATATCTGTGCAGGTATACTGGCCATGCAATCCGGCTTACCCGTAAAACACTTTATTGCAGCCTGCAATGTGAATGATATTGTAAGTGAATACCTGCAAACACAGGAATTGCAACCAAAAGAGGCCGTTGCCACTTTGAGTAATGCCATGGATGTAGGTAACCCCAGTAATTTTGTACGTATACTGGAGATTTTTAAGCACCAGTTTCCATTGTTGAAGAATATGCTATCCGCTTACACGATAACAGACGCTGAAACGGTATCAACAATCAGGGAGGTGTATGAAAAATATAATTATATTCTTGATCCGCATGGAGCTGTCGGATTTCTCTCTTTACACCGCTATCTTTTTGATCATCCCGGTCAAACCGGATTATTTTTAGAAACAGCTCACCCGGTTAAATTTCCGGAAGCTGTGGAAAGCAGCATTGGTAAACGCATTGAAATGCCAGTTGCTGTCCGGTCTCTTATGGATAAAGAAAAGCAAAGTGAATTAATCAAAGCTGACTATCAGCAATTCAAGGATTATCTTTTAAAATAAGATGCCTTTCTGATTATTGCTTTTCTACTTTATCACTTAGCTTATCTTTGCACCGAGTAGCAGGCT
>JACDJC010002712.1_pt1 | contig 13544 bp, 13 predicted proteins | sample 7454191 | NCBI WGS metagenome assembly JACDJC01 (sample SAMN14253291, study PRJNA609438) | sludge metagenome | isolation source: sludge after 25d culture with pyrite and EDTA | collected 2018-12-20 | reverse complement strand
CAGCACTCGACACCGCAACAGCGCTCTGAACTGGCCGCCCGGCTCCGCTGACCGACCAACCCAGCAGAACCCACAGCCCGGCGACAGGACCGAGACCGCCAGCCGCTGCAACAGCCAAGCCAATCACCCCGCCGCCAGCTTCCCGACACCCCGATCACACGTCGGCGAGACCACCCAGTCAGCCCGCGAACCCACCGCCGCAGCCACGAACCGCGATTTTCCGCGCCCTGCTAGGGGATGCAGCGTGCGGCCGGCGGGCGGATGGGCGGACGGGCCTACCTCGCTGCCCCTTTGACACAACGCGAGCTGCTTCAGTCGTCAGTATGAGCGACGTGCTGCTCGGAGCGTGTCAGCCACGAGCCGAGCACCATCCCGACCTTCAGATCGGGAGGGCCGCCAAGGCTGATCCCCGCCCCGACGGCACCTTGGCCCGGCTTCACACGCGTCCATCCCCCTGTCTGTCAGGGGAACGAAGAACCGCCAGCGGCGAGTCTCGACCTTCCACGCGAGCCTCATCGAGCCGCTCGACGCGTGGTCGTCTCGAGTCGAGACCGAGCGAGGCAGCGAAGGTTTGCTGTTCCCCGACGCCGACGGCGGGTTCGCCAACCGTCGCTGGTTCCAGCGTGTCTGGGCTCGGGCTGCTCGCGAGGCGGGCTGGCCGATGAAGCGCAAGACGGCGGCCGTGTGGCACCCCCACGACCTGCGTCACGTGGCGGCGTGCTGGCCGCTCTTCGACGTCGGGCTCGATCCGGCGGTGGTCGCCACGCTGCTCGGCCACGCCAACGCAGCGTTCATCCTCAGCCGCTACGTCGGCTTGCGGGGGACCTCGGTGCCACCGTCACCGCTGCCGCCGAAGACTGGTAGCGGAAGGTCGTGACCACCGGATGTCGCAAGAGTTGCTGTCAATCAGACCCTGATATGGGTACTCTGTGTCCAGAACGGTGTTCCAATGACAGCAGATGAGCCGAGGTCGATCCCATCCCGTCTGGCTCCGGTGCTCGAGGCGCTGGAGCTGGACCAGCCGCGCGTCGTCACTGCTGACACCCTCGCAAGCCTCGCCGGGGACCTGGGGACCGACACCGATGGACAACAGCTCGCATACGAGCTTCGTCGATTGGGCTGGTTGATCGGTCTGCGGACGAAGGGGGCGTGGGAGTTCGTCCCCGGGGCGCGCGCCGGCCGCTTCGGCGCTGGTGACCGGCACATCGAATTGCGCGCTGCGCTCGCCGTGGACTCCGGCTTCAGGGGTGCCCTTGCGATGGAGTCGGCCGCGGTGGCCCTCGGCCTGGCCGGACGAGTCCCGGACCGCGAGGTGCTGTGGGTTCCGCCCGGGTGCCGGGTGCCGAAGTCCTTTGGCGACTGGCGCGTGGTGCGGTTGGCGGTAACCGACGACGCGATCGCGCCCGTGGACGGGCTTCCCACGTGGCGGGTGGAGGCGTTGCTCGCCGGGATGGCGGTGCGCCCCGATGGCTTTCACGACTGGCCGAACGTCGGAGAGTGGCTCGCACGCGCGGTGTCGCAGGCCGACGCCAACTCGGTCGCTGGATCGCTCGTGGATGCCCCCCGGGCCGCATGGCTGCGGGCGAGCTACCTGCTCGCGATGGGAGGCCAGGAAGCCGCAGCCTTCGAGGTGTTCCAGCAAGCGCCTCCCGGTCGAGGGCCCGCCTACCTCGGTCCGCGGCAGAAGAAGGGGCAGTTCGATCGGCGCTTCGAGATCGTCGACTCCGTGCTCGCCCCGAGCTTCAGCGGCGTCAAGCCGTGAGGATCACGGAAGGCCACCTGGCTCGCCACTACCAGGGACGCAAGGGTGGCCGAGGTCCAGCGCTGCTCGACATCGCGCAGGACCATGCCCTCGCGCACCTTCACGCCGTCGGCCTGTTCGAGGCGGGTCTCGTGTTCAAGGGCGGCACATCGCTGCGGAAGTTCCGTGCCGGATCGGCGGGTCGGTTCTCGACGGACCTCGACTTCTACGCCCCGGACGACGACGTCACCCTCGCCACGATGGAAGCGCTCGCCGATGTCGACGTCGATGGGTTCGTGTTCCGCATCCCCGAGCTCGATGGCGATGGGCGGCGCGCGCAGTTGGAGGTCGACACTCCCTTCAGTCGTCCGGACATCGGTGCACGGATCGAGGTGTCGCAGCGGCCGCTGCTGCTTGCTCCGGACGTGCTTCCGCTCGTCGCTCTTCCCGTGCATGACCGATACGACGTGATTCTGCCGCCAACGCCGGTGATCGCGGTCGAGGAGGCCATCGCTGAGAAGCTCGCCCGCTTCCGGCGTGTGTCGCTTGCCCGTGACCTCTACGACCTCGCGTGGTTCGCCGACCGACTGCTCGACGAGGCCCTCGTGCGCCGGCTGTGGGTGATCAAGGTCTTCTTCGACGTCGTCGACGACCACCGGGGCGACCCGGCCCTGTCACCCGACGACGTGCTTCGCGATCGCGACAAGCGCGACTTCCTTCCCGAGGACATCGGCTACCTCACCCAACCCGTCGACCTGTCCGCTTGGCTCGCGACAGTGCTACGACGCTTCGCTTTCCTCGCCGACCTCGACGCCGACGAACTGCGGTGGTCAGCGTGCAACCCTGGCCATCGCCACCAGGTCGAATCGACCGGGCTGGCGGGTTACCGCTGAAGAGTCGGCGGTCGGCGCTCTTCGTCCTACGGTCGACGTACGTCGCCGATCGTGGTGCCGATCGGAAGAGCGATCACCGAACGCACCATCTCGATGAACTGTCGTCGCGTCATCCCGGAACGTCGATCTCGTCCATGACCGGAGTGTCGTCCGCGGACTCCTCGCGCTCGAGCGCCTCGACAAGCTCCTGGTCCGAATCCTTCTGGAGACTCCTGCGCTTGAGCTCGTTGTCGAGGTCGACGCCGTCGGCCTCGCGCTTGGCCTTCGTGCCCTGGTACCACGCCAGTCGCAATGCGACTACCGCAGGCACGAGGTGAGCGAACGTGTCGACGACGGCGTTGCCGGTCAGCTGGATGAGCAACGGACTCGACATCTGGAGCCGCGAGATGCGCACGATCTGCTCGCCGTCGCGATCGATCCTCGTCAAGGCGCGATCGAGGCTCAGTAGCACGTCGGAGACGGCGACCACGCTCTCGGCCTCATCCGGTAGGTCGAAGACCACGTCCGCCGAATAGCGACGCGGAGCATGCACTCCGGCACGTTGACCGCATCCAGGTCGCGGACACGACATCACGCGCCGGGCGCCCGCTGACCGCCGATCGGTGGGCACAATCGGGCACAAATCGCGGTGGTACCGGGTGGTACGGACCGTCGCCAGCCGTCACGACCCAGCACGCGTGACCGCCCCGAAAATCGCCGAAACCCTTGACCTGGCGCCGATTCCGGCGCCCTGCCAAGGGCTTCTGTGCTGGCACTCCCAACGGGATTCGAACCCGTGCCGCCACCTTGAGAGCGACCCCTGGGCCGATTTCTACGGATGGTGACGGACGCAGACGACTGCAATTCCGGGGTTCTCGCGATCGAACGAACAGCCACGAACCCGAGCGAATCGGTGCGGCCGCGGGTTTTTCGCGGGGCGCTCGCGCCGGGTCTCCAACGGTCTGAAGCTCTGACCACAAGTCCAGAGAGCGTGCCCCGACCGGCACATCTGCCGGCTTCAGTCGATGCCGAACCAGGCGGCGACCTTCTGCTCGTGGTTGGCGTAGCCCTCGCCGGACACGTCCACCACGACCTTGTCGATCGTGCCGCCGGTGAACGGGAACGGCGCCTGGTACTCAGGCGTGACCGCCGAGGCGCTGTCTCGGCCGACGCAGATGCCGTCGCCGGTGAGGCAGAAGTAGCCGGGTTGGGTGACGATCGTGGACTGCACGACCTGCTGGTCGTCGACGTAGAGGGTCAGGGTGCCCTCGGTGCCCGGCATCTCGGGGTTGGTGCTGGGACCCGACGCGGTGAACTCCGCGACGCACAGGTGTCGACCCTGGGACAAGGGGGTCGACGACACGACGTCCTGGAGGTGGGTGCCGACCCAGTTGAACGTGTAGCGCAGCGTGCCGTCCTTGACGTAGAGCGAATGTCCGCCGGGCACACCGCCGGCGGCCCAGATGACCCCTTCGACATCGTCCGAGGTGACCTCGACACCGGCGGCGATCGTGTAGGAGCGGCCGGGCAGCTGAGGTCCCGCCGACTCGGGCACGTCGCTGGCGCCCGGGTAGAAGACGTACTGGTCACGGTCCGGCGCCCCGTGCGGTCGGGGTGAGAGCACCTGCTCGAGCGCGTTGCGGTCGTCGATGGGCAGACCGTTGTAGATGCCCGCGTAGTAGAACCACAGGCCCTTCAGCTGCTCGAGCCGCTCGGGGTGGTCGGACGCGACGTTGGTGCTCTGGGCGCGGTCGGTCTCGAGGTGGAACAGCTCCCACTCGTCCTTGTCGAAGTTGCCCCAGCTCGACAGCGGCGGGTGCACGGTGCAGGCCAGCCAGCCGTCGTGGTAGATCGAGCGCTGACCGAGCATCGTGTAGAACTGCGTGCGCTTGCCGGGCACGGTCGGATCGGTGAGCGCTGCGGCGAAGCTCTCGCCCTCGATCGGGCTCTGCACGTGGCCCTTGATCAGCTCGGGCGGCTCGATGCCCAATAGCTCATAGACCGTCGGTACGACGTCGACCGCGTGGATGTACTGGGGTCGAGGGGTGCTGTCGGCCGCGATGCGTGCCGGCCAGGCGACGAGGCACATGTCGGCCACACCGCCCTCGGCCCCCGCCCAGCGCTTCCAGTAGGGGAACGGAGTGTCCAACGCCCACGCCCAGCCGGTGTTGTAGTGGTTGTTCGACGCCGGGGTGCCCAACTCGTCGAAGTGGGGGAAGGTCGTGTCGAACGTGTCGGGCACCCCGTTGAAGAAGCGCCACTCGTTGAAGCTGCCGTTGGGACCACCCTCGCCGCTGGCGCCGTTGTCGGAGGTCACCACGATCAGGGTGTTGTCGAGCTCGCCCGATTCCTCGAGGAAGTCGAGCACCTTGCCGAGACGATCGTCGTAGTACGAGATATAGCCGGCGAACACCTCGGCCATGCGCGTGAAGAGCTGCTGCTCGTCCGCGCTCAGCGTGTCCCATGGCCGCACCGTGTCCAGCTGGGGCCAGGGCTGGCCATCGGGGCCGGTGCACTCGGGCTCGCCGTGCGGGTTGATCTGCGACAGCTGCGTTCCCTCCGGGAGCAGGCCCAACTCGATCTGTCGGGCCAGGATCCCTTCGCGGATCGCCTCGTAGCCCTGGTCGAACACGCCCTTGTACCTGTCGGCCCACTCCAGTGGCACCAGGTGTGGTGCGTGCCCGGCCTGGGGGGCGAGGTACATGAAGAAGGGCTTGCCCGGATCGATGACCTTCGCGTCCTGGATGAACGAGATGGCCTTCTCCGCCAGATCGTCGGCCAGGTGGTAGCCGTCCTCCGGCCGCGCCGGCGGCTCGATCGGATGGTTGTCATACACCAGATCCGGGAAGTACGAGTTCGTCTCGCCACCCAGGAATCCGTAGAAGCGCTCGAACCCCCGGCCCAGCGGCCACCGGCCCTTGAAGGCGGCCAGGTTGCACTCCTCACCCGGGGTCAAGTGCCACTTGCCGACGCAGTAGGTGTTGTAGCCCTGCTCGGCGAGAACCTCGGAGATGAAGCCGTTCTCGAACGGGATGCGCGTCGAGATGCCCGGAAAGCCCGACGCGAACTCGGCGATGGTCGCCATGCCGTTCGACGTGGCGTTGCGTCCGGTCAGCAACGAGGCGCGTGTCGGCGAGCACAGCGCCGTGGTGTGGAAGTTCGAGAACGTGACGCCCATCTCCTGGATGCGACGCATGTTCGGGCACTCCACCGGACCGCCGTAGAGGTCCATCGTGGCGTAGCCCAAGTCGTCCCAGGTCAGGAACAACACGTTCGGCGCACCCTCAGGTGCCCTCGGCGCCAGATACGGCGCCCAGTCAGGCTCCGACTCACGGATGTCCAGCTCGATGCAGCCGTTGAAATGCTTCGGCATGGTTCCTCGCAGTGTGTGCCGCCGGGACGATCAACCCGAAGTCTGGCACGTCAGGTCAGAACGACTCCCTCGTGGCTCAGCCTGGATCCACCGATGTGATCGGTAGCTGATCGGCGCGTATCCGCGGAAAGTGCCCTTCGTGTTGCGACGATGGCGGTTCTCTACGCCTCCAGCAGTCGCAAACGAAAGGGCACCTTCAGAGTGAAAGCCTGCCAGAACCTCGACGCGGTCCGGGTGACCTTCGATGACGATCGTGCGGTCGCGAACGCTGGGCTGGTCCTGACCGCCACGACCGCGCAGCATCTCGGCTTGCTCGACGCTGCCCAGGACATGATCCGGCTGGATGGTCTGGGTGCGGCGAACGCGGGTGTGAAGGCGATGACGGTCATCGAGGCGATGGTCGCCGGGGCGGACTGCATCGACGACGTCGACGTGTTGCGGGCTGGATCGACCGCCAAGGTTCTGGGGCATCGGGTCGCTGCACCGTCGACGATCGCGACGTTCCTGCGCGGCTTCACGTTCGGCCATGTCCGTCAGCTCGACCGGTTCGCCGAGCACGCTCTCGCCGCGGCGTGGGCTGCTGGGGCGGGGCCCGGGGATCAGTCGTTGGTGATCGACATCGATTCCACGATCTGTGAGGTCCACGGCTACCAGAAGCAGGGGGCTGGCTACGGCTACACGAAGACCAAGGGCCTGCACCCGCTCGTCGCGGTCCGTGCTGACACCGGTGAGATGTTGCACATCCGGTTCCGGAAAGGTTCCGCGAACACCGGACGAGGCGCCGAGCGGTTCGTCCGCGAGACCCTCGCCCGGGCCCGCCGGGCCGGGGCGACCGGGCCGATCACCCTGCGCGCTGATTCGGGGTTCTGGTCCAAGAAGGTCGTCGCAGCGTGCCGAACCCATGATGTGCGCTACTCGATCACTGTTCGGCGTCACAAGGCGATCGTCGCGGCGATCGAGCAGATCTCCGAGACCGCGTGGGTCGACATCGCGTACACCGCTTCGGGTGACGCGCAGGTCGCCGAGTGCGCCTACGGCGACGGGCATCGTCTCGTCGTGCGCCGCACCCGCATCAAAGGTGATCAGCCCGCGTTGTTCGACCAGTGGCGGCATCACGCGTTCATCACCGACTGCGCGGGCAGCGCGGTCGACGTCGATGAGCATCACCGGGCCCACGCGGTGGTCGAGCTCGCGATCCGCGACCTCAAGCAGGGCGCAGGGTTGAACCAATGTCCGTCGGGAGTGTTCCAAGCGAACGCCGCGTGGGCAGTGTTCGCGACCGTCGCGCACAACCTCATGCGCTGGAGCCTCGCTTTGGGCAGCGGCGAACACGGCCCACGAGTCGCGAAGACCATGCGACGCCGCCTGTTCGCCGTCGCTGGACGGATCACGACCAGCGGACGGACCCGCACCCTGCACCTGCCCACCCGCTGGCCCTGGGCCGAACAGTTCACCGGCATCCTCGAAACACTCCGAGCCATCCCAGCACCGTCAGGCTGACCAGCCACCGCGGGCCGGCACACCGCAGACGCCCTTCACGTGCTGACAAACAACGACCCGCGACCGCAGCTTCACCGCGCCCCGACACCAACCTCCGGCCCCCACCGGCGAGCACCGCCAGCCGTCACGAACGATCAGCCCGTCCCACATGCCGGTCGGTGGATCCAGGCTCAGGCTACGTCGGAGATCCGCTGGATGTCCCGACCGTGCGCGGTGAGTGCCCAGATGATGGCGACGTCGAGGGCGATGACGATGGTGGCCCAGATCGGGTACCAGGGCAGCCACAGGAAGTTCACCACTGCGCTGAGCCCGGAGACGATGACACCAACGGTGCGCGCGGCGGCATTGCCGGTGAAGATGCCGAAGCCGGACACGAGGATGACGATCCCGAGGACCAGATGGATCCAGCCCCAGGTCGTGATGTCGAACTTGAAGGTCCACTCTGCGGCGACGGACGTCAGCGGAGGATCCTCATCTTGGCGAACCGATGAGAAGTCGCCTCACAGGGTCACCCGGGCGACGCCGGGTGCATTCTCGAAGATCGAGTCGGCGCTCAGCAGCGGCGCGCTGATGTGGCGGGCACTCGCCGCGATCCACAAGTCGGCGGCATGTGACTCGGCGGCCAGCGGGTGCCCAACGCGGCGACACTCGAAGCGGAGCTCGGCGGCCTCGGAGATCAGCGCGTCCGAGACCGGAACGATCGTCGTGGCTGCGATCGCGGTCTCCAACCGGAGCCGACGAGCATCGCCCCACCCCGCGACCAGCGCACCGAAGCGCAGCTCGGCGATGGTCTGCGCAGCAAGGAAGATGCTGCGGCCGCTCATCGCCCGGACGTGCTTCTCGAAGCGCTCCCGTCGCCGGAGCGAGAGAGACGCGCTGAAGACCCCGGTGTCGACCAGAACTCGATTCACGCGTCGAGGGCGGCGTAGAAGGCGTCGGCCTCGACGTCGGTGAGGTCCTCGATCAGCAGATCGTCGACCGACTCCAACACCGTAGCATCCTCAAGCTCATCCTCGGTCAGGTCGCGAGGGAGTCCGGCGGATCCGGTGGGCTCGGCAGGTTGTGCAGCGTCGCTCATGATCTGAACCTCATGGTCAAGGCTACTCCCCCTCGGCATAATCGACCCTCCGTCCGCACGATCGATTCCCTTCGATCAGGTTGGTCAGGGAGTGGCACAGACTGGCTTGTTCCGCAAGCGGAACAAGCTGCGGCCGGTCGCGACATGCTGACCGTCGTCAGCATGTCCCCGATCGGTACGAGCACCAGTCGTTTCGCGGTGATCGACGTCACACGACGACGGGGTGGTCGTCGCTCCAGGCACCCCACGGCGTGGTCCAGCCTGTCCGTCGATCGTCGTCCGCTCACGTTCGCAAGATGCGCTCTGCGCAACTTGCCAGCCTGTGCCGCTCCCTGACCACCTCCTCCACGACAGGCGCACTCCACCAGCCGACCAGCTTCACCGAGGCCAGTGGCGCACTCAGCCCATGAGCTGTGTCGTCCAGGCTGGCCCTCACGCCGGGTGGCGTCGCATGGCACGGTTGGAGCGAGCGAGGTCGGCGACCCCGACCATCGGCCTACCGCTCGCTGGCGGCGTCTCTGTGGACAAGCTCGTCCCGAGCACGCTGAAGTCGTTGTGCAGGAAGAAGTACCGGCGGTTCATCTCCGCCCGGCCGCCTGGAAGTGCGATCTGGACGTTGCCCGCTCGGTGTTCAGCCCGGACGGTGCCGACGACCTCCTCCACAAGGTCACCGACCGCTCGCAGGCTCACCTCGGTGGGTTCGAACGCCGTGTCGCTCTCTGCCCATTCTCCGGTCCACCGCAGATCCTCGGATGTCGGCAGGTTGGCCACCTCGCCGGGATCGCCTGTGAGATGGAACACGTGCTGTCGGGCAGGGATGCCGGGCTTGCGGTTGGCGAGGCTGTAGTCGTGGGCCAACGAGCAGCGGAGTCCGTAGAGCGCCTCAATCGACCCGGAATCGAGATCGGTGAAGTCGTAGAGCACGCGGTAGTTGTCGGGGGCATCCGCTTCTGTCCGTGATCTGGATGTGGGGGAGGCATGGCGCACGGCGCTGCTCAGCTGATCGACCACGCAGAGGTACCCGATTGCGCCGATCCAGCTCGGGGCGCCGTCTCCCGCCGCGAGCATCCCGGTCGCCACGTCGCGCCCTTGCAACGGCCGGCAGTCACGGAGGGCAGCGTGCAAGCTGGACTCCCGTACCAGCTGCGTGCCGCCGTGGTCGACCACGTCCGGCGGACCCAGGTAGCGGGTGAGTACCTCATGTTCGGTCTCGGTCTGCTCGCTCGGCATCCCCCGAACCTACGAGGAGCGGGTCCGGCGCGTCTCTGGCGCTCGCGGAACACTCGAGAACCCGACCTGATGGTCATCCCTGAACAGGAGCCTGAACACACGCCTGACCACAGGGGGCGATGGGCGTGGTCATCCTGACCATCGGCAGCCGACACGGAGAACTCCTCCTCGTCGCACACCCGCGGCGCGCATAGGTAGGACATGGAACAGCTGTCGCTCTTCGAGCAACCGCCGATCCTGCTCACGATCCCGGAGGCGGCGCGCATGTTGTCAATCGGGCGGACGCTGACCTACGAGCTCATCGCTGCCGGCGAGCTGGAGGTAGTGCACATCAACCGAGCCGCTCGCGTGCCGCTCGACGCGGTGCACGCATTCGTCGAGCGGCGACGGGCCGGCGACGGTGTCGGCGTCAGCCGGTAGCGTCCGGCCATGGCGTCTATCCGTCGACTCAACACCGCCCGAGGTGTCCGCTACGAAGTGCGGTGGCGACCCGCACCGGGCCAGACCGAACGCTCCCGGCGCTTCGACTCGCTGGAGCGGGCGAAGGCGTTCAAGTCGCAGACCGAGGCCGCCCAGAGCCGCGGCATCGCGTACGACCCGACCGGTGGGCGCATCCCGTTCCACCGCTACGCCGAGCAGTGGCTCGAGGGTCGGTCCTTGGCGCCCACCACTCGTGACAACTATGCCGAGACGCTCGTACGCCACGTGTACCCCACGTTCGGCGGCCCCCCGATCGGCCGGCTCACCCCCGACGAGATCCGCCGTTGGCACCGCCCGCTGCGCGAACGCATCCCGTCGACCGCCTCGCGCGCCTACCGGATCATGCACGCCATCCTCGCTACCGCCGTCGAGGACGACCTGATCCCCCGCAACCCGTGTCGCATCAAGGGCGCCGGATCCGATCCACACACCGAGCGCCCCTTCGTGCCCGCCGAGGTCGTCCTGGCGATCGCTGACATCGCCCACGCCCGGATCCGCCCGATGATCCTCGTCGCCGGGTTCGCCGGCCTGCGCTACGGCGAGCTGCGGGCCCTCCGACTCCGCAGCTACGACCGTCTGCACGGCACCCTGACCGTGCGGGAGTCGATCGACAAGCGCTCCCGCCGCAAGACGACGAAGACCGATTCGAGTCAGCGCACGGTCACACTCCCTCGCTTCGTGCTCGATGCCATCGATGCCCACCTGAGGGCCTTCGTCAGCGGCGACCCCGACGACCCGCTGTTCCCCGGCGAAGCAGGCGGCCTCATCAGCGATGGCTGGTTCCAGCGCGAGTGGCGTGCGGCGCGTTCGGCGCTCGGTCTGAACGAGGTGCACTTCCACGATCTGCGCCACGCCGCCGGCACGATCGCCACGCAGCAGGGGGCGACGATGCGTGAGGTGATGGCCCGGCTCGGCCACTCCACCACGTCCGCAGCGATCCGCTACCAGAAGGCGGCAGCCGATCGAGATAGAGCCCTGGCAGAACGGCTCGACGACCTGGTCGAAGGCTTGCGGACATCGGCGAACGGCGACGACACGAGGCCGGATCCAGCCGAGCGCCCCGCAGGGGCCGCGGGTTTTCCGCGGGGCGCGGACTTGTCGCGTCAGCATCAACCTGGCCCCGGAACCGAAGAATCCCCTGCGAGCGCAGGGGATTCTGTCGAGCACCCCCAACGGGATTCGAACCCGTGCCGCCACCTTGAGAGGGATCGGCAACGGCGATCACGGCGCCGTCGAGCGGGGCGCTTGCAGGGCCGAGAAGCCTTGTTCCACCTGGGTTCTCGCGCTTCCAGCCGTTGACCTCGCCGGGCCGAGGTGGGCACAATCTGGGCACAAACACGTCGAAGCTCCTGGGTGTGTGATCTGGTGTCGTCGAGCTTCCTTCTGTCTCTGGGCGTTCGTGCCCGAAGGAGGAAGTTCCGACATGGTCGCCAGCCGCCGCTACCGCAAGCCCCTCGTGTCGTTCGAGTTCGGCACCCGCATCTACGCACCCACCGAGGCCGAGCCGCGCTACCGGGTGGTCGCTCCCGGAGTCGACGGAGCCCGGGTGAGCCAGAAGTTCACCACCGAGAACGCGGCACGCCGTCGGGCTCGCGAGCTCGAGAAGCTCCAGTCGTCCTCGGCGATCACACCCGGTCGGCTGCCGGCGCCGTCGACAGTTGGCGGGTTGATCGACCGCTACGTCGCGAGCCTCGGGTCGCGCTCGACCCGCTACGCCGAACGCCAGGAGTACCTGCTGCGCATGTGGGTGCGGCCGGTGCTCGGTGACCTGGCGCTCACGGCGTGGTCGCCCGCCGACTCTGAGGCCGTGCTCGACCGGGCCCGCAAGCAGCTCGCTCCGTCGACGGTGCAGAACGTCGGCTCGTCGATGCGGGCGCTGGTCACGTTCGCCCACAAGAACCGGTGGCTCGCACGCGACGCCGACCCGATGTGGCTCGTGCGCTACAGCCCGAGTGCCGAGGTGCAGGGCCAAGTCGTCGGGTTCGTCCCACGCTCGTCGCTGCCGACCGACGAGGAGTGCAACCGCATGTTCAAGGCGCTCGACACGGCCGGGCACCCGGACTGGGCGCTCGCCATGCGGCTCAAGCACCGTGCGGGTCTGCGCTGGGGCGAGCTGATCGCGCTCCGTCCCGTCGACGTCGACTTCGATCCGCAGCGCGTGATCCGCGTCCATCGGGCCGTCGAGCAGTCACGCCAGGGACTGGCCATCAAGGGCACCAAGAACCGCCAGCGGCGGGTGACGACGTTCCCCGCCAGCCTCGTCGAACCGCTCGACGCGTGGTCGTCTCGGGTCGAGGCGGAGCAAGGCCCCGAGGGCTTGCTGTTCCCCGAGGCCGACGGCGGGTTCGCCAACCGCCGGTGGTTCCAGCGGGTCTGGGCACGGGCGGCTCGGGAGGCCGGCTGGCCGATGAAGCGACCGACCGCAGCGGTGTGGCATCCCCACGACCTGCGACACGTGGCGGCCTGCTGGCTGCTGTTCGACGTGGGCCTCGACCCGGCGGTGGTCGCCACGCTCCTCGGCCACGCCAATGCAGCGTTCACGCTCTCCCGCTACGTCGGCGTGCGTGGCGACCTTGGTGCCACCGTCACCGCTGCCACCGAGGACTGGTAGGTCGAGTGCCGTCGGTCCTCAGAGGCGAGCGAGCAGCTCGGCCGTGATGAGGACGGCCGCGGCGTCGATGTCGTAGTCGGCGGGCATCTCGGTGAGCGCGGTCAAGTCGCCGCGGAAACCGGGGTGAGACACGTGCTCGGCCAGAGTCGCTTCGGCCGCGGCACGGTCGTACCCCTCGGGCCGGTACGGCGCGAAGCACGCGACGATCTCCGCCGGGTCGAGGTGCATCTCGGTCAACGCCAGCCATAGGTCGAACAGATCGCGGCCCTTGCGGCGTTGGTGGAGCGCCCGCAGCTTGGTCGCTACCAGCTCTGGTGACGTGAAGGTCTGCACGTCCGCCCGGCCGCTCCACCACGGCGATTCAACGACGTACGGGATCCGCACGAGCGGTCGGGCCGGGCTGGTCTCGTAGGTGTTGATCTCGACCTTGATGCGCATCCGAGCGCCAGAGGCGAACTCACTTCGGAACTGAACCTTGGGGTGCTGGGTCACCTGCGTACGGGCCTCGAGGCCGACCACGCCGCCAACTTCGCGCAGCGCGTCGAGCACAGGGCCGATCCCGGTACTGGTCACCCGCACGTAGTCGAGGTCCTCGCTGTAGCGACGAGGGGTCGTGAGGTGCAGCTTGTGGAGGCAGGTGCCTCCCCGGAACACCAGCT
>JACDJC010002711.1_pt1 | contig 13547 bp, 14 predicted proteins | sample 7454191 | NCBI WGS metagenome assembly JACDJC01 (sample SAMN14253291, study PRJNA609438) | sludge metagenome | isolation source: sludge after 25d culture with pyrite and EDTA | collected 2018-12-20 | reverse complement strand
GGACGGTGAAACGCTCCCGCGCCAATGATAGTAGGCAGCTCGCCTGTGAAAGTAGGTCATCGTCAGACTCCTTATACCGCCCCATCAAAACGATGGGGAAAACAAAACCCCCTCACACACCAGGAGGGGGTTTTTTATTGCAAGATGGGGCATTGACCTTCGACTCAATGACCGACCAGCGTATGTAATCGCCCCGTACGTGCGTCATGGTTCTCCAAGCCCTGGCAATTTAGTGAGGCCGTCAACTATTTGTTCAATTAAATCAAATGTGTTTCATGCTTCTACAACTTTAGTTGTATAGCTTGCCTTCCGTGTCGCGGGTACATTTTGCGCGTGAACAGTTCGTTCACGGAATCTTTGACCAACACATGGGAGGAAGTATGAAAAAACTGATTGGCAGCATCTTGGTGGCGGCGGGATTGTTTGCATTTCCCGTTTTCGCTGCGGTGAATATCAATACCGCAACACAGTCGGAACTCGAGGCAGTCAAGGGCTTGGGGCCGGCCAAAGCGAAGGCCATCATTACCTACCGTGAATCGAACGGCGGCTTCAAGACGCTCGATGAACTGGATAATGTGAAAGGCTTTGGTAAAGCCAGTGTCGACAAGCTGAAAGGCGAGCTGTCGGTGGGTGCTGAAAAGACCAAACGATAACAGGCTGCTGATAAACCGGCAGCGCGCGCTGCCGGTTTATCAAAGGGCCAGACGGATGTAACCGGATCCCTACCGGATTGGCTGGCCTCGGTATCAGTCCGCGCCGGCAAGTCGGGTTTGCCAGCTTGAATGAACAACCCTTTACCTGGTTGAGCAAGGTTACGGAGCCAGCGTGATTTCGGCCGCTGCCAGTATAATCCTCAGCTTTGCTGGCCGCCCCCCCTCCGCATGTCTATCCTTGCCACAATTTTGCTCGTAACGGGAGCAGGTAGTTTACTGAGCCTGGTGCTGGCGGCGATTCTGGCATTTTCTGCGCGCCCGCAGTGGGTGCCGGTGCTGGTCAGTTACGCGATCGGCGCACTGCTGGGTGCCGCGCTCCTGGAAGTTTTGCCCGAAGCAGTGACAATGGGCGGCGACATCAAAACCGTCGCCAAGGCTTTGCTGGGCGGTATTCTGCTGTTTTTCCTGCTGGAAAAGCTGGTGCTGTGGCGGCATTGCCACGCTGAGGTCTGTGAAGCGCATGGCAGCCCGGTCGGCAGCGATCATGATCATGGGCGGTCGGGTTTGATGATCACGGTGGGTGACACCTTTCACAACTTCGTTGACGGGCTCATCATCGCGGGCGCATTTCTTGTGGACTACCGGCTCGGCATGGTGACGGCGCTGGCGATCATTGCACACGAGATTCCGCAGGAAATCGGCGATTTTCTCATTCTGCTGCATTCGGGCTATACCCGCACCCAGGCGCTGCTGCTCAACTTTCTGACCGGCGTGGCGACACTGATTGGTGCGCTGGTCGGGTATTATGCCTTGTCCATGCTGGAAGGCTGGACACCGGTACTGCTGGGTCTGGCCGCGGCAAGTATGCTGTACGTGGCGATGTCGGATCTGATTCCCGGCTTGCACAAGCGTGCGGAAATCCGCGCGACCCTGCAGCAGCTAGCGCTGATCGGACTCGGGGTCAGCAGTGTCGCGCTGGTCGGGCACCTCATTGGCAGCGGCCACTGAGCGGCATCTGGGGCGGTCGGCCACATAGACAAATAGCGCGAGCGGCAGCACACCGAGAAAAATCAGGGTCGCCAAGGCCTTGCCCAAACTGCTGGCGGTGATTGTCATCATCAGGATGACATATGCCCAGCCGATCGCCACGATATACATTTAGTCAGTTCCTTATCGAATGCCATGGTAAGGAAAGTACACTCAAGGCTCCCCCTTTTGCAGCCGGCTTGGTTTCGCCCGGCGGTCCCAAAGCGACCGTCGACTCCGAGCGCATCCTCGCCTGGCAGCCTGTCGGACTTCGCCCTCGGATACTGATAATCCTGTCAGCCTGACGAAACACAGTATCGCATGAGCCGCTTCCGCCCTGTAAGCCGCAAGACGTCCTACCTGCTGCCGCCTTCGGAGGAGATTTGCCTACCCGAAGACCATCTGGCGCGATTCATCGTCGAAGCCATGGAGAAACTGGACCTGAGTAAGTCCAGTCGCACGCGCGGCGGAGCCGCCCCCGGATGTGCCCCCAGAAAATTGTAGTGCAATATCCCGACTGCTGAGTTCGTCCCGGATATCGATACTGCTGCCCATAATTTGACGGCAGTTGTGGAAATCTGGACGGCGCAAACACGGACGACAAGATTTGGTCATTGATTCCATGGATATATTTTTTCTGGTGGCTGGGCACGCGAGTTGCTGACATTGTCTCGTGGGCTTCTTTCGGCCCGATCTCAATAGTGGAGACATGGATGAAGGCAAGCCAGAAAAAGTTCGCAGCGGCTGTACTCGGTTGCGCCGCCCTGTTTACAGGGGGCAGTGGGTATGCGGGGGACGATCTCGATACCTGCCGCGCCGGCTACAGAACCCTGTTGATGACCCCGGGAGAGTGTCGAGGGTATCTGCAGGAACTCGGGGCCGCGCAGGCCAGGTCGGATCAACTGGCCGTTCTGGATTTACAGGAATGGCATACCGAGTTGCTCATCGAGCGTTCGCAGGCCTGTCCCTGCGAATTGAAGCCCGCGGCCATGGCCCGTGTGCGGGCGGATATGGCGGGCCAGCCGCGGCTCGCCTTCTCAGGCAAGCAGTGAAGTCAGGCTTCGCCGCCGCCGCCAGATTTGCCAGGCGTCGGACCGGTGCAGGTACAGCGCCTTGCCGTTGACCGGGTCAAGCAGGCGAAGGCCTTGTGGGCTGATGCTGCGCAGGGTGTCTAAAAGTGGGGTGAACCAGTTCTCCTCCATTGCACGAATGGCTTCACGCCAGCCGTAGGCGTCGCCGTTTTGCCCGGCGCGGGTCAACTGGTCCAGTATGATCACGCCACCCGATTTCAGGATGCCCCTTTTCAGACGCACGGGCAGGGGATGCACCGCCGCGTTGCAGAATGTGCCCAGCGCACGCGCCTCGCGGTTGAGGGTATACACCTGCATTGGAGACGTCGGCGTGGCAGGCCGGGTGCCGCCACCCCACAGCCACACTGAATTCACCGGCAGCTCGCCGCGTGCCTCGCGTGCCTGATTGACCGGGTGGTCAAACAACAGCATCTGCAATTCGTTCAACTGCGCACGAAGCTGCGGGGCGTCGTCGCCCTGCGGCAGCAGCGAGTCAATGGCGCGCCCTGTCGCCACCGACACGGGTGTGGTGGTCAGGCGCGGCGGCCGGGGAAACGTTAAATACCAGCACTGCGGATGCCGCGGGTTGGGCCGCAGCGCATCGCCAAAATGCTCACCGATCGCCGCCGTCAGAGTATCTGCTTCGTGCTGCGTAATTGTGAGTTCGGCGGTGTCGGTCAATACGATGCGGTCGCGCATTAGCCGCAGGTGCACCGGGTCAGCACGCAGCCAGTAGGCGTCGCCGGCATCGCCCCCGTCCGCCTCCAGCGTGATCGGGGCGAGCGGCCAGTCCTGCTGGCGGACGATGTCCAGCGCCTCACACAGCGCCGCCTCCACGCCCTCGTCCGGGCAGGGCCGGCGGTGACCGCGTGCCAGCAAGGTTTGCAACGCGGGCAGGTGTAGATCCTGCGCGGCCGCTTCCCGCAGGCGTAAAGGAGGGAACAGATGGGGGACAAGCCACAGCATGGGTCGAGTGTAGCAAGCGGATTCGCTAGAATGACGGCATGCACCAGGTTTTCCACGAAATCAGCGTCTCTACCCGCGGCAAGGGCCTGTATGCGTTCACACCGCAGGTGTGTGCCTGGGTTCAGGAAACTGGAATCGATCAAGGTTTGCTCACACTCTATATTCGTCACACCTCGGCCAGCCTGCTGATCCAGGAAAACGACGACCCGACGGTGCAGACCGATCTGGAACGCTTTCTGTCGCGGCTGGTACCAGAGGGCGACCCGATTTATGAACACACGCTGGAAGGGGCGGATGACATGCCGGCCCACGTGCGAGCAGCGCTGACGCAAACTCATCTGGCGATTCCGGTTGCCGATGGCACACCCTTGCTCGGTACCTGGCAGGGAATCTATGTATTCGAGCATCGGCGCGGTGCGCAGACGCGCAGCGTGGTATTGCACCTGCTGGGTGAGTAAGGACGCTGTGGCATACTCGCGCAATTCTGTCAGCGAGTGCGGTTGTGCTTCCCTTTGAACTCCGGATCGGCCTGCGCTACACCCACGCCAAGCGCAGCAACCATTTCATCTCCTTCATTTCCATCGTCTCCATGGCCGGCATCGCCCTGGGCGTGATGGCGTTGATCGTGGTGCTGTCGGTGATGAACGGGTTTCAGGAGGAACTGCGGGCGCGGATTCTCGGCGTCGCGGCGCATCTGGAAATCAGCGGTCCGGCCGATCGGCTGGCCGACTGGCGGGAGGTGCTGGCGCTGGCGAAGCAGAACCAGCACGTACTGTCAGGCGCGCCCTACGTCAATGCGCAGGGCATGCTGGCCAATGGCGACCTGGTGCGCGGCGCGATCATTCGCGGGGTGCTGCCGGAGCTCGAAAATCAGGTCGCCGATTTCGCGCAGCACATGAAGGCGGGCCGGCTGAGCGACCTCAAGGCGGGCGAATTCGGCATCATTCTGGGGGCCGAACTGGCGCGGATGCTCAACGTGTATCCGGGTGAGAAACTGGTGCTGCTGACGCCGCAGGGCAATATCACCCCGGCGGGGGTGATGCCGCGCGTGAAGCAGTTCACCGTGACCGGAATTTTCGAGGCCGGCATGTTCGAATACGACTCCGGCCTTGCCCTGATCGATCTGCGCGATGCGCAAAAGCTGTTGCGGCTGGGGGACGACGTGTCGGGAGTGCGGCTGAAGCTCGACGACCTGTTCCGGGCGCCCTTGGTCACCCGCGAACTGTCGCAGACTCTTTCCGGCCAGTATTATCTGACCGACTGGACGCAGAGCCACGCCAACTTCTTCCGCGCGGTGGCGATCGAAAAACGCATGATGTTCCTGATTCTGCTGTTGATCGTCGCCGTCGCCGCGTTCAACATCGTCTCCACCCTGGTGATGGCGGTGACCGACAAGCAGTCTGATATCGCAATCCTGCGCACGCTCGGCGCCAGACCAGGGTCGATCATGGCCATTTTTATCGTTCAGGGTGCGTTCATCGGGGTGTTCGGCACGCTGCTGGGGGTGGTGAGCGGGGTGCTATTGGCGCTCAATGTCGAGACCGTGGTGCCTCTGATCGAACGAATGGCGGGACTGGACCTGTTCCCCGCCGACGTGTATTACATCAGCAAGCTGCCGTCGAAGCTGGTGTGGAGTGATGTCGGCATCATCGGCGGGGTGTCGCTGCTGATCAGCCTGCTGGCGACGCTTTATCCGAGCTGGCGCGCGTCGCGGATCAATCCGGCGGAGGCGCTGCGCTATGAGTGAAGTGGTGCTGCGCTGCCGCGGATTGGGCAAGACCTTCCGCCAGGGAAAAAACGAGGTGCCGGTTCTGGGCGGCGTCGATCTTGAAGTCTGCGCCGGTGAATCGCTCGCCATAGTCGGTGCATCGGGATCGGGAAAAAGCACGCTGCTGCATCTACTGGGTGGCCTCGACACCCCGAGCTGCGGCGAGATCGAGTTACTGGGTCGCGATCCGTTCGCCATCGGCGAAGCAGCGCGCTGCCAACTGCGCAATACCGCGCTCGGCTTTGTCTACCAGTTTCACCACCTGCTGCCGGAATTTTCGGCGCTGGAAAATGCCGCCATGCCGTTGACGATCCGCCGCCTTGACCCCAGCCAGGCGCTGGCGCGGGCCGCGGACATGCTCGCCGAGGTCGGTTTGGGTCACCGCCTGGAGCATCGTCCCGGCGAGCTCTCCGGCGGCGAGCGCCAGCGTGTCGCCATCGCCCGCGCGCTGGTCACCCGGCCCGCCTGCATCCTCGCCGACGAGCCGACCGGCAATCTCGACCGCCACACCGCCGATGCCGTGTTCGACCTGATGCGCGAACTCAACCGCAAGCAGGCCACCAGCCTGATCGTCGTCACCCACGACGTCGAGCTTGCCGCACGCATGGAGCGGCAGTTGCAACTGGTGGACGGGATGCTGCAGCCGGTCTGAGCGCGTCACGCGATGCGGCTGTATCTCATCGCGTTCTGTTTCGGGGTGTGGCTGCTGCAACAGCAAGCCTCCCTGCCCACCGCGCGCTGGATCTGGCTGCTGCCGCTGATCTCTGGCGTGCTGCTGCTGCCGCGGGTTGCGCGACCGGCCGTGGTCATGACGCGCCGGCTGGGGATCGTGCTGCTGTGCGTGGCGCTGGGCGTTGCCTGGGCGGCGTGGCGCGCCGAGTTGCGGCTGGATGACCGGCTGCCCGAGCACTGGCAGGGCGTGGATCTCGCCGTGGTCGGCGTGGTGAACGATTTGCCACAGTCCAATGCACGCGGCGAGCGGTTTGTGCTCGACGTCGAGCAGGTTCTTACCCACGATGCGCCGACGCTGCAACGGGTCCAGCTCACCCGCTATTTTCCGCGCGGCGGCGCCCGCCTGCCGACCGTGCACGCAGGCGAGCGCTGGCAGTTCACGGTGCGGCTCAAGCGGCCTTACGGCACCCACAACCCGCATGGCTTCGATCTCGAAGCCCGGATGCTGGAACGCGGGGTCGCCGCCTCCGGGTATGTGCGCGAACAGCCCCCGCCGCAGCGGCTGGAGCCACACGCCGCCACCGCGGCTGCCTGGGTCGCCGCCGCGCGCGCCGCGATTCGTGAGCGGATCCGCTCGACGCTCGGTGATGCCCCTTACGCCGGCGTCGTCGCGGCGCTGGTGATTGGCGACCAGCGCAGTATTCCCCACCCACAATGGCGCGTGTTCACCCGCACTGGCGTTAATCATCTATTAGCAATTTCAGGTTTGCACGTCAGCATGATCGCGGCGCTCGCAGGATGGGGCGTGGCGTTCGGCTGGCGGCGCTGGCCGCGCGCCGCCGAGCGGCTGCCTGCGCGGCAGGCGGGCCTGCTGGCCGCGTTGCTGGCGGCGGCGGGGTACGCGGTGCTGGCGGGGTTTCAGGTGCCGGCGCAGCGCACCCTGTTCATGCTCGCGGCGCTGGTGCTGGCATTCTGGGGGCGGCGTGAGCCGCGGCCGTTCTCGGCACTGAGCTGGGCGCTGTTCATTGTGCTGCTGATCGATCCGTGGGCGGTGTTGTCGGCCGGCTTCTGGCTGTCGTTCGGCGCGATGGCGGCGATCCTGTGGGTGACGTTCGGCCGGCTGGCGCTGCCGGACAAATTGCGTGGCTGGGTGACGGTGCAGGCGGCGGTGACGCTGGCGCTCGCGCCGGCCCTGCTGCTGTTGTTCCAGCAGGTGTCGATCGTGTCGCCGTTTGCCAACGCCATCGCGATCCCGGTCGTCAGCTGGCTGGTGACGCCGCTCGCCCTGCTTGGAGTGCTGGTGCCGCCACTGTGGCACCTGGCGGCGTGGTTGATGGCCGGCCTGGGCCAGGTGCTGGAATGGGCCAGTGCGTTGCCGTGGGCGGTGATGGCGCGCCCGGCGCCGCAGGCGTGGTCCATCGTCCTGGCCATCGTCGGCGTGATCTGGCTGCTGCTGCCGCGCGGATTTCCGCTCCGCGCCCTCGGCGGGGTGTTGTGGTTGCCGTTGATGTTTCCGCTACGGGCGGAGATCGCCCCCAACAGCTTTCAGGCCGACGTCATCGACGTCGGCCAGGGTACCGCGGTGCTGATCCGGACCGCGAACCGCGCGCTGCTCTACGATACCGGTGCGGCGTTCGGCGACAGCGACGCGGGCGAACGCATCATCGTGCCGTATCTTCGCGCAAGCGGGGTCGGCGAATTGTCCGGAGTGATCGTCTCGCACGACGACAACGACCACAGCGGCGGCCTGCAGTCGGTGCTGCGCGACATCCCCACCGCCTGGCTGCTGCATGGGCTGCCGGCGGCGAGTCCGCTGCTGCAGACCGCGTCGTTGCCGCGCCAGTGCCATCGTGGCCAGCGCTGGCAGTGGGATGGGGTGCGCTTCGAGATTCTGAATCCGCGGCCATCGGCTTATGCTGAATCCAACCGCAGCGACAACGACTACAGTTGCGTCCTGAAAGTCAGTATGGGTACCCAAAGTCTCTTGATCACCGGCGACGCCGGGCGGCGTGGCGAGCTCGAATTGATCGAGTCCGGCGCGGACCTCACGGCGACGGTCCTGGTGGCCGGGCATCACGGCAGCCGTACCTCGTCGCTGGTGGAGTTTGTCGAGCGTGTGGAGCCGCGGTACGGCGTGTTCACCGTGGGCTATCGCAACCGCTACCGCCACCCGCACCCGCAGGTGGTGGCGCGTTTTCGTGATCGTGGCGTCCAGATTTTGCGCAGCGATGCCGGCGGGCTCATCAGGCTGAGGTTTGGCGAAGCCGGGGTGCAGGCCTCAGAATATCGTCCAACCCACCGCCGTTACTGGCACGCTGATCTGCCCTATGAATGAAACTGTCCGCCCGCGCTGCTTTGAGACCACCGACCTGGAGTCGGCCCGGCAGGCGCTGGCGCGCGTGTTGCCGATGGCCGAAAACGACCTGCCGTGGCGCGCACTGGCCTATGCACACGAACGGTTGGGGGAGAGCACGGCGTTTGCCCATAGCGTGGGGGCGGCGCTGATCGTCGCCGAGCTGCGGGTGGGGGCGGATGCGGTGGCGGCAGCGCTGCTGCTGGCCTGCCTCGACGATGGCCTGGTAAAGGGCGGGCCGCCGGATGCGCGTCCTGCGGACACCGCGGATTTCGATACCCGCTTCGGCGTCGCTGCGCGGCTCGCCCGGGGTGTGGCGGCGATGGCGCGGATCGAGGCGCTGGCCACCAACGCCACCGACACGCGCATCGACCCGCACGCCCAGCTCGAGGCCTTGCGCCAGATGGTGCTGGCGATGGTCGAGGACATCCGGGTGGTGCTGGTCAAGCTCGCGGAACGGACCCATGCGCTGCGCTGCGCAGCCGGCCGAGATGTTGCCACCCGCGAAGCCCTGGGCCAGCAGGCGCGCGAACTGTTCGCGCCGCTGGCGAATCGGCTTGGCGTGTGGCAGATCAAGTGGGAGATGGAGGACTGGGCGTTCCGCTATCTGGAGCCGGATACTTACAAGGCCATCGCCGCGCAGCTCGACGAAAAACGCACCGACCGCGAAGCCTATATCCAGAGCCTTATCGAGCGGCTGCAAGGAGAACTCGCGCTGCACGGCATCGAGGCCGAAGTCAGCGGCCGCCCCAAGCACATCGCCAGCATCGTCAACAAGATGCGGCGCAAGCGGCTCTCGTTCGAGCAGCTCTACGACATTCGTGCGATGCGGGTGCTGGTAAAGCACGAAATCGATTGCTACACCGTGCTGGGTCTGGTGCATAACCTGTGGCAGCCGATTCCGGGCGAGTTCGACGACTACATCTCGCAGCCAAAAAGCAACGACTACCGTTCGCTGCACACTGCGGTGATCGGGCCCGAAGATCGCGCGATCGAAGTGCAGATCCGCAGCTTCGACATGCACCGCCACGCCGAACTCGGCGTCGCGGCCCACTGGCGCTACAAGGAGGGTGGGCGCCAGGACGCGCAGTACGAGGAAAAGATCGCCTGGCTGCGGCGCATCCTGGAATGGAAGGACGACGTTGCCGACAGCAGCGAATTCACCGAGCAGTTCAAGACCGAGCTGTTCCGGGACCAGGTCTACGTGCTGACACCGCAGGGGCGAGTAGTCGCGCTCGACCGCGGCGCCACTCCGGTGGATTTCGCCTATGCGCTGCACACCGATCTGGGGCATCGCTGCCGCGGCGCCAAGGTCAACGGCGCGATGCTGCCGCTGAATACCGAACTGGAGAATGGTCAACGGGTCGAGATTATCGTCACCAAGGAAGGCGAACCGAGCCGCGACTGGCTCAATCCGGCGCTCGGCTACCTGGCCACCCACCGGGCGCGTTCCAAGGTGCGTGCGTGGTTTCGCCAGCGCGACGTCGGCGAGCAGGTGAGCGCCGGCCGCAGCCTGCTGGAAAAAGAACTCAAACGCCTGGGGGTGGGTGACACCAACCAGGAAAAACTCGCGCACCGACTCAAGTTCGGCAAGGTGGACGAGTTTCTCGCCGCGCTCGGGCGGGGCGACGTCGGTCAGCGCGATCTGGTCAACGCCCTGCAGGAACCGGGCAAGGTCGCGCCTGCGCTCGCGCCGAGCGTCAAGCCACGCAGCCATGCCAGACCGTCGGGTAATCCGGTCACGATTCCCGGGCTTGGCGATGTGCCGTTGACCCTGGCGCGCTGCTGCAAGCCGCAGCCGCCGGGCGACATCGTTGCCTACACCACAGTGGGGCGCGGCCTGACCGTGCACCGTGCCGACTGCGCCGCACTGCGACGAGCCAATCCCGCGCGCCGGTTGCCTGCGGAATGGCGGCTCGACGCCAACGCCGCGTTCGAAGTCGATATCCGCTTGAAGGCGTTCGACCGCCAGGGCTTGCTGCGGGATATTTCCGACGTCATCGCCAAGGACAGGCTCGACGTGCTGCGGGTGAACACCGAGACCCGGGACGAATACGCCAACATGCAGATCACCGTGCGCTTGAGGGACCTGCAGCAACTGGCACGCCTGCTCGCGCGGCTGCAACATGTGCAGAACGTGATCGAAGTCGGCCGCGGCTGAGCCTGGAACCCCTCTGATCTCCCGATCGATTGCGCCCCACCGTGGTGGGATGATGGGGAAGTGCTGCCGCTATGGGCTGGAATGGGCGGCCAGAATGTCACACGCCAGCTGCCGCAAGCCCTCAGTGGACAAATCGGCGACACTGAACACCTGATCGCTTGGCGCCGCGGCATAATTCTTGGTCAGCGACCTGAGGTAGGCCGGGTCGTAGTGCTGCTCCAGCAGCGCGGCCACCAGTTGCGGCCATGCCTCGCGGGTCGCCAGCGACTGCCATGCCGCGACGACGTCGCTGCCACGCAGCGGCGCAAGGTAGCCGAGCTGGCGTTTGAGGGTGTCCGGATCGCTCAAGAAGTGCACGTAATCCTCGGTCAGCAGCTGGACGCGTGCCGCCAGCGGCACTTCCAGCCGGACACAGGGACTGGTCCGCATCGCCGCGATCAGCGCGTCGGGCACGCGCAGCGCACCGATTTTCTTGCTTTCCGATTCGACGAACACGGGCTGGGCCGGATCGAAGCGGGCGAGGGCGAACCAGACGGCGCTCTCGAAACTTTTCTGCGACGGCTGGGGCTGATCCGGCAGCGCGCCCAGCAGCGAGCCGCGGTGCGCAGCCAGCGCCTCGAGGTCGAGCACCTGCGCGCCTTCCTTCGCCAGCGCCTGCAGCAGGCGGCTTTTGCCGCTGCCGGTCGGGCCCGCGACCACCCGGTAGGCAAACTGCGGCGGCAGCCGATCGAGTTCGATCACGACATGGCGGCGATAGGCCTTGTAACCGCCTTCGAGCTGGACGGCGGCGAAACCGATTTTCTGCAGGACGTGCGTCAGCGAGCCGCTGCGGCTGCCGCCCCGCCAGCAATACACCAGCGGACGGTACGATTTGGGTTTCTCGGCGAGATGGCCTTCAAGGTGTTGCGCGATATTGCGCGACACCAGCGCGGCGCCGACCTTCTTGGCTTCGAACGAGGACAGCTGCTTGTACAGCGTGCCGACGCGCGCGCGCTCCGCGTCGTCCAGTACCGGCAGGTTGATGGCACCCGGAATATGGTCTTCCGCGAATTCGCCGGGTGAACGAACATCGATCAGCTCGGCAAAAGCGTGCAGGTTTTCTACGGTGGCGGCGTGCACGCGGGGTCGGTTCTCAGGAAAAAAGCGGCGCAATCAGACATGCGCGATTTTCACACGATGATGGGTACGGCTGCAAAAGCGTTTTCGGCCCATCGGGGAGATTCCGGCACAGTCACGTTCGTGCACGAAAGGAACAGGGCGAACATGAACCGTGCGAAATCCAAAAACGGTGAACTGTCCGAGGCCGGCGTCAAGCCGTAACCCCCAGGCCACCCGGAGCACGTTTCGTAGATGAGGTGGGCAAAAGAAAACTGCGCGGCCTGAACGGCAGCGCGGGTGTAGCGGAACGGTCGGTCGCGTTTACACGGCTTTCAGGGGCGGAGTTTGACGGTCTTCCGCGCGCCGGCTCGATGCCTTGCGGCGATCCGCCGAAATCTGCGAGGGCAATGCCGCGTCGCGCGGCGCAACACGGCGATCACCCAGGCGACGTTCCAATGGGATGAATTCAACCTGATAAACCGGAAGGGCAGACATCGGATGTCCTTGCTTGTCGAGATATTGACAATTGTAGTCAATATCTCGACAAATTTACAATTTTTAACCGACCGATCAGTGGGTCAATTCACCCGTTGGTCGGTGCCGGGCCGCAGCTCAGGTCTGGGCGGTGCGGACCAGGCGCTGTTTGTCGCGTTGCCACTCGCGGTCTTTTTCGGCGGCGCGCTTGTCGTGCTGCTTCTTGCCCTTGGCCAGACCGATGTCCAGCTTGATCCGGCCTTTCGAGTAATGCATGTTGAGCGGCACCAGGGTGAAACCGGCGCGTTCGGTCTTGCCGATGAGCTTGCTGATCTCGGCGGCGTGCAACAGCAGCTTGCGCGAGCGGGTCGGGTCAGGATTGATGTGGGTGGAAGCGGTGGGCAACGGGCTGATGTGGCAACCGATCAGGAATACCGCGCCGTTCTTGACGACGACATAGGCCTCCTTTAGCTGCACGCGGCCGGCGCGAATGGCCTTTACTTCCCAGCCTTCGAGGACGATCCCGGCCTCGAATTTTTCCTCGATGAAGTAATCGTGAAAGGCCTTTTTGTTGTCGGCGATGCTCATGGCGGGCTGGGTTGCGTACAATTCTTGATTTTACAAGGCTTTAGGCACCCATGGCGCGAGTGGAAAAAAGCGTGTTGGTCGCGCACACCCCGGAACGCATGTACGAGCTGGTGGATCGGGTCGAGGATTACCCCATGTTCCTGCCCTGGTGCGGGGGCACCGAGCTGAAAATGCGCGATGCGCAGCGTACGGTGGCGACGATCCATATTGCCTATATGGGCATACGTCAGAGTTTCACGACCGAGAATAGCAAGACGCACCCGCGCGAGATGCGGATCAGGCTGCAGGACGGGCCGTTCTCCGAACTCGAGGGTGACTGGCTGTTTCTGCCGCTGGGGGACGACGCCTGCAAGATCGAATTCCGTCTGCAGTACGTGTTTTCAAGCCGGGTGCTGGAAACGCTGCTGGCGCCGGTGTTCAGTCACATCACCAATTCATTTGTCGACGCCTTCGTGCGTCGAGCCGACGAGGTCTTTGTCGCATGAACGGAACCGCTATCGACGTCGAAGTCGTCTTCGCCTTGCCTGAACAGCAGCCGATTTTGCGGGTTCAACTCGCCGAAGGCGCAACCGTGGAAGATGCCATTCGTGCGTCCGGGGTGCTGGATAACTTTCCCGAAATCGATCTTTCCACGAACAAGGTCGGTATTTTCAGCAAGCTGGTCAAACTCGACGAAACCGTGCGCGACCGGGACCGGGTCGAAATCTACCGTCCGCTG
>JACDJC010002710.1_pt1 | contig 13548 bp, 12 predicted proteins | sample 7454191 | NCBI WGS metagenome assembly JACDJC01 (sample SAMN14253291, study PRJNA609438) | sludge metagenome | isolation source: sludge after 25d culture with pyrite and EDTA | collected 2018-12-20 | reverse complement strand
GTCCCGCCATCGCGGGAGGGCCTGGGTGAGGCTTTTTAATTATTACTATGAAACCAAAAACAAACTTCACTTACTCCCTGGTGGTTCCCACCAGCATGGGCGTGCGAATCACACCTGTAAACGGACAACCGGTTCACAGCAGTGATACTTTTAAGATGCAGGCCACCAGCGCCGAAACCAACGTGGCCAGCATCTCCTCTTACCTGGGGTTACCCGTCAAAGTGCTCACCACCTTTGTAAAAGGCAGCCCTGTGGCTCAATTTCTTAAGAGCAACCTAAAAAATCGTCACATGGATTTTGAAGGGCCCGAGGTAGAGCAGGGAACTCCCTGGGGTTACCGCCATCAATTCAACATTGCCGACAGCGGTTTTGGTGCCCGGGGACCCCGCGTGCTCAACGACCGTGCCGGCGAGGTGGGCCGTACCCTCAACGTGAAAGATTTTAACCTGGATCGCATTTTTCAAAAAGAGGGGGTTCAAATTGTGCACCTCTCTGGCTTGATTGCAGCTCTCTCGCCCGAAACAGGCGAATTCTGCCTCCAACTGGCACGTGCGGCAAAAAAGCACGGTACGCGCATCTCATTCGACCTCAACCATAGGGCCACCTTCTGGAAAGGACGTGAAAAGGAGTTGAGGGCCATCTTTCACGAGATCGCCTCCATCACCGACATCTTAATTGGAAATGAAGAAGATTACCAATTATGTCTGGGCATGACCGGTCCGGAAGCAGGTGGGGAAGATATCACCGGAAAAATCGATAATTTTAAGTCGATGATTCTAAATCTGAAGAAAAGTTATCCCAATACCTCCGTTTTTGCCAATACCCTGCGCCAGGTTATCAGTGCCAACGATCATCTGTGGGGTGCCATTATGCTGGAGGGCGATAACTGGCACGTGATTGAACCCCGGCCCATACGGGTACTCGACCGCATTGGCGGAGGCGACGGCTTTGTAGGCGGCATGCTCTACGGCATCCTTAAAGAATGGGCACCAGAAAAGTGGGTGCAATTTGGATGGGCCAGCGGCGCCCTGGCCACCACCTTCCTCACCGATTATGCACAACCCGCCGACGAAGAGATGATCTGGAACATTTGGGAAGGAAATGCAAGGGTGAAAAGATAATGCTATGATCTACTATCAACAAGGTTCCGAAAATGAGGTTTTGTCGTCAGACGACCTAAAGGCGGCTCTTTTTTCTGCTCTCGATAAGTTGGGCACACGAAAAAAAGTGCTGGCCATCCCTCCCGATTTCACTCGGTATCACTCCAGAGCAGGTGAATTAACCACCTACGCCTGGCATTATTACCGCGAAAAACTCACCGATGTGCTGCCGGCGTTGGGTACACACACGCCCATGACCGATAAAGAACTGGATAAGATGTTTGCGGGAGTGCCCAAAGAGCTGTTCAGAGTGCACGACTGGCGTAACGATGTGGTTACACTGGGGGAAGTGCCTGGCAGTTACATCTCGGAGATCACCGGCGGCCTTCTCCATTACAACTGGCCGGCCCAGGTTAATAAAATGCTGGTGGAGGGCGGCCACGACCTCATCCTATCCATAGGACAAGTAGTGCCGCACGAAGTGATTGGCATGGCCAACTATAACAAAAACATCCTCGTGGGTACCGGCGGTGTAGAAGGCATCAACAAAAGTCACTTTATCGGCGCAGTCTTCGGCATGGAGCGCATCATGGGCCGGGCCAATAATCCGGTACGGGATGTGCTGAACTATGCAGATGAGAAGTTTGCGCAGGATTTGCCCGTCGTGTATGTGCTTACAGTGGTGGGGCGCGACCACACCGGCCAACTGGTCACACGCGGCATCTTCATCGGCGACGACTACCGGGTGTTCGAAAAGGCGGCTGATCTCTCGTTAAAAGTGAATTTTGAAATGGTGCCCCAACCCCTGAAAAAAGTGGTGGTATATCTTGACCCGTCGGAATTTAAAAGCACCTGGCTGGGCAATAAAAGCATCTACCGTACCCGGATGGCTTTAGCCGATGGCGCTGAACTCATCGTTTTGGCACCGGGCCTCAAAGAATTTGGAGAGGACAAAACCATTGATAAACTCATCCGGAAATATGGCTACTGTGGAACACCCAAAACGCTGGAAGCAGTAAAAGCGGATGAAGAGTTGAAAAACAACCTGGGAGCAGCCGCGCATCTGATTCATGGCAGCTCCGAAGGACGTTTCTCAATCACCTATTGTCCGGGATTCCTCTCGCGTGAGGAGATTGAATCGGTATTCTTCAAATATGCCGATCTTTCGGAGATGACCAAACGGTACAATCCAGATAAACTGCGCGATGGTTTCAATACCCTGCCCGATGGCGAAGAAATTTTCTATATCTCCAACCCGGCAGTGGGCCTATGGGCGCACAAGGACCGGTTTAAATAAAACAAAAACAAAAAAACTATCACAATGAAAAAATTATCAGACATAGGCCTCATAGGATTGGCCGTAATGGGCGAAAACCTGGTGCTCAACATGGAAAGCAAAGGATTTCAGGTATCCGTATTCAACCGCACCATCCAAAAGGTGGGCGACTTTGTGGCAGGACGGGCCAAAGGCAAAAATATTGTGGGCACCAGCTCCATAGAAGAATTGGTGAAATCGCTGGAGCGCCCCCGCAAAGTGATGCTTATGATAAAAGCAGGCCAGGCCGTGGACAACATGATAGAGACTCTCATCCCCCTTCTGGAGCCGGGTGACATTATTATCGACGGTGGCAACACCCACTTTCCCGACACCACCCGCAGGACCAAATACGTGGAGAGCAAAGGGCTTCTTTACATTGGTACCGGCGTTTCGGGTGGCGAGGAAGGCGCTCTTACAGGTCCCTCCATCATGCCTGGTGGCTCACCCAAGGCATGGCCGGTGGTGAAACCCATCTTTCAGTCCATTGCCGCCAAGGTGGACGATGGTACGCCCTGCTGCGACTGGGTGGGCGAAGATGGAGCCGGCCACTTTGTGAAAATGGTACACAATGGCATCGAATACGGCGATATGCAGCTCATCAGCGAGGCCTATCACCTCATGAAAGAACTATTGGGGCTCAACCATGAGGAGATGCACCAGATATTTGATGAATGGAACCGTGGTAAACTCGACTCCTACCTCATTGAGATCACACGCGACATTATGGCCTTCAAAGATGAAGATGGCTCTCCGCTGGTTGAGAAGATACTGGACACCGCCGGCCAAAAGGGAACGGGAAAGTGGACCGGCATCACCGCCCTCGACCTGGGCGTGCCACTCACTCTCATAGGTGAAGCAGTCTTCTCACGCATTCTCTCTTCACTAAAAGATGAGCGCGTAGCAGCCTCCAAAATTCTATCCGGCCCCGCCATAAAATTTGAAGGTGACAAAAAGCAATTTATCAACGATTTGAGAGACGCTTTATATGCCTCCAAAATTGTATCGTATGCCCAGGGTTACGCCCTCATGGCCGAAGCGGCCGGTGAGTATGGATGGCATCTCAACTACGGTGGCATTGCCCTCATGTGGCGCGGAGGTTGCATCATTCGCTCGGCCTTTTTAGACAAAATAAAAGAGGCCTTCGATGCCAACCCCCAACTCACCAATCTGCTGGTGGCTCCTTTCTTCAAAAACACCATGGAAGAATCGCAGGCCGGTTGGCGCCGAGTGGTAGCCACCGCCATCACCAATGGCATTCCCATCCCCGCTTTAACCATCGCTCTCAACTATTTCGACGGTTACCGCAGTGCCCGTCTGCCTGCCAACCTGCTTCAGGCGCAGCGCGACTATTTTGGCGCACACACCTACGAGCGCATCGACAAACCCCGGGGGGAATTCTTCCATACCAACTGGACCGGACAGGGTGGAACCACGGTGTCGTCCACATATAATGTGTAAACAATAGAGACGCGCTATAGCTATAGCGTGTCTCTAAAACAGGTCTCTATGGTGCGTCTCTAAAACAGGAACAATGAAAAAAATAAAAATCATAGCAAATACGCGCTACCGTGCGTATTTGCCCCTCGCCCTCTCCCTTCTGTTGTCCCTCAGCGGATGCGGTGTCAAGAGTGGAGTGCGAACCCTAAAGCTGGCGCACGGATTGGATGTGAAGCATTCGGTACACATAGGGATGGTGGCCATGGCCAAGAGAGTGGAGGAGCTCTCGGGCGGAAAGATGAAAATTGAAATCTATCCCAGCGGTCAGCTGGGCGGCGAACGAGAGTGCCTGGAACTGCTCCAACTGGGAAGCCTCGACATCACCAAGGTGTCGGCGGCCGTAATGGAGGGTTTTGTAGAAGAGTACAAAGCATTGGGCATGCCATACATCTTCAGAAACAAAGAACACGCATTTAATGTGCTGGATGGGCCGATAGGCAAAGAGATACTTCAAAAAGGAGAAGACTACTGGCTCCGGGGACTCTGCTTCTACGACGCCGGTGCACGCAGTTTCTACACCTCTAAACCCGTTTATTCGCCCGACGACCTGGCAGGCCTGAAAATAAGAGTCATGCAAAGCATCACGGCAGTGAACATGGTTCGTGCCTTTGGCTCTTCGCCAACACCTATTTCGTGGGGTGAGCTTTACACCGCCCTCCAGGGGGGCGTGGTGGACGGCGCAGAGAATAACCCGCCCAGCTTCTACCTCTCGCACCACTACGAGGTGTGTAAATTTTATACGCTGGATGAGCACACCATGATTCCCGATGTGCTTCTGATGAGCACCCACGCCTGGGGAAAGCTTAACCCTGAGGAGCGCAGTTGGCTGCAACAAGCCGTTGACGAGTCGGTGGCTGTGCAACGTGAACTGTGGAAAAAATCGGAAGAGGAGGCCCTTGCTGAAGTGAAAAAGGCAGGCGTGGAGATCATCGTACCTGACAAAACGCCGTTTGTAGAGAAGGCACAAATAGTTTACGAGCTTTTTAAAAGCCAACCCAGGGTTAACGATATAATTACCAAGATACAAAACGTGGAATAATCAACATCTTTTATGAGACTTAGAAACTGGATTGACAAGCTATTGGGCACCTTTGTAGTGACTGTGATGGCCATACTGGTAATCGACGTGGTATGGCAGGTGGCCAGCCGTTACCTTTTTTCACAACCCAGCTCCTTCACCGACGAGCTGGCCGGCTTCCTGCTCATCTGGGTAGGCCTGGCCGGAGCTGCCTATGTAAAAGGCGCCAACGAACACCTGGCCATCGATCTTCTAATCACCAAAGTAAGTCCACTGAACCGAAGCAGGTTACTGATCTTTATTAACATACTCATAGCTCTTTTCAGCCTTTTTGCTATGGTAGTGGGCGGTGCCTGGCTTGTTTACACCCGTTTTAAACTCAACCAGGTTTCGGCTTCACTCGAACTCCCCCTGGGAGTGGTATACATGATAGTGCCTGTAAGCGGCCTGCTCATCCTCTACTATGCCATCGACGATATCAAGCTCCTTGCAGGAGAAATAAAAACACTTAAAAACTAATACATCATGGAGATATTAGGAATTCTGGTACTTGTTGTTTCGTTTGTTTTTTTCCTGGCAATAGGTGTGCCCGTGGCCTTTAGCCTGGGATTGTCGGGATTGCTTACCATGCTGGTGAGCTTTGACGCACTCCCCGCCTTTGCCACCATGGCCCAACGAATGGCCACCAGCTTAGACAGCTTTTCCTTGCTGGCCATCCCCTTCTTTGTGCTGGCCGGTCAACTCATGAATCATGGCGGCATTGCCATGCGGCTCATCGACTTTGCCAAGACACTGGTGGGCCGTTTCCCCGGTGGACTTGCGTTTGTTAACATCACCGCCAACATGCTCTTTGGAGCCATCTCCGGGTCGGCAGCGGCTTCAGCCTCGGCCATCGGCAGCATCATGCATCCTAAGATGAAAGAGGAGGGTTATGACGAAAATTTCTCAGCGGCCATTAACATCACCTCTGCCACCACCGGCCTGGTAATTCCACCCAGTAACATTCTCATCATCTATTCTCTGGCAAGTGGAGGTGTTTCCATTGCAGCGCTGTTTCTGGCAGGATATGTTCCGGGTATTATCATGGGAGTTGCACTAATGTTGGTAGCCGGGGTTTATGCCTACCGAAAAAAATATCCCCTGGGAGCCAAAGTTACCTTAGGGCAGGGTTTCCGAAAATTTTTAGCAGCCATACCCAGTCTTATGATGCTGGTGATTGTGATTGGCGGCATCATTGCCGGCTATTTTACCGCTACCGAAGCCTCTGCCATCGCGGTGGTTTACTGTCTCATCCTGGCCTACATATATCAAGAAGTGAAAACCAGGGACCTGCCTTCCATCCTGCTTAAAACAGTGCGTACCACCTCCATTGTTTTGCTTCTGGTAGCAACCTCCATGGGCCTCTCATGGGTGATGTCGTTCGAGAACATTCCCCAAAATGTGAGTGCAGGATTGCTTACCATCTCCTCCAATCCTTTTGTGATTTTACTTATTATCAACATCTTATTACTGGCAGTAGGTATATTCATGGACATGACCCCCGCCGTACTCATCTTTACCCCCATATTTTTGCCGGTGGTAACGGCCCAATTGGGCATGGACCCGGTTCATTTTGGCATCATGATGGTGATGAACCTCTGCGTGGGGCTGGGCACGCCACCCGTGGGATCGGTGCTCTTTATAGGCTGCAGCGTAGCCGATTTAAAGATACAGGACGTGATAAAACCACTGCTGCCCTTTTTTGCGGCTATGATAGTGGTTCTTCTGCTGATAACCTATATTCCGGCTATAAGTTTATGGATTCCGCAGTTGTTTGGTTTTTAGGGGTTAGCGACCAATTAAATGACAAAAATCAGAATAAAAGATATTGCCCAACAAGCGGGTGTTTCCATTGGCACCGTTGACCGGGTGTTGCACAACCGCGGGGAGGTGGCGGCGCAAACCCGCGAAAAAATCCTGCGTATTGCCGATGAGATGCATTACCAGCCCAATCTTTTAGCCAGGGCCTTAACAGCCCGCAAGAGCTATTCGCTGGCAGTGCTTCTGCCCCGTGGAAGTGCAGACAACATCTATTGGCTGAAACACCCCGAGGGCATAAAAAAAGCCATTCAGGAGCTTCAACCCTTTCGGGTAGAGGTGCAATTCTTCTATTTTGAGCTTCACAACGAGTTCGACTTTTTAGCCCGCACCCGTGAGATTATGAAAGAGCGCCCCGACGGGGTGATCATGGCGCCCATCCTGAAAAAAGAATCGGCCGGTTTTTGCCAAAACCTCGATACGGCCGATATCCCATATATCTTTATCGACACGTTGATACAGGATACCAACCACCTCACTTTTATCGGGGAAGATGGCTGGCAGAGCGGACGGGTGGCTGCCAGCCTGATAGACTATGGGCTTCTCCCCCATAAGGACATCCTGATTGTAAACATCGCCAAGGACCTGGAAAATACCCAGCATCTTAACAGCCGGAACCAGGGTTTTCAGAGCTATTTTTTAGATACGGGTAAAAATAAAGGGTTGAAGATCAGCGTGGAAATACCTTCGGCCAACCGCGAAGAGGTAACCCAAAAGCTGGAGCCCATCTTCAATTCCCATCACAACATTGGAGGCATTTATGTGTCGAGTGCAAAAACCCATGTGATTGCCCGTTACCTTGAACAAGCAGGACATAAGGATATCGTTTTAGTCGGCCACGAGATGACCCGCAAGAATATCGATTATATGAAAAAGGGAATCATCCGCTTCCTCATTGGTCAAAGACCGGCCGAGCAAGCGGAAAAGGCCCTTAAAAAAATGTTCGACTACCTCTCCAACAATGCTGTACCGGAGAAGAAAGAGAACCAGCCTATTGATATTTTAAACACCGAGAATAGCATCTATTTTTAAGAAAATGAAATAATTATGAAGCATTTAGGAAAATACTCGTTTGGTATTGGTGATCGTTTTGGACACCAGGCCCGCGCTCAACTCAAAGCCATTATTGACGCGTCGGGGCGCAGTGGCGTAACAATAACGCCTGTGTGGAACAAGTCGCACCGCGAGCATACCATCATTGGAAGCAGTCCCAACGAGACCAGAGAGAGGGCCGATGAAGCAGTAAAAATGCTCAAGTGGACACACCCCTTTTTCGTGGATGCCGACCATGTGAATCTGGATACTGTGGACCAATTTGTCAACCATTCCGATTTCTTCACCATAGATGTGGCCTCCTACATAGGCAAAGAGGGCCCCAGCGTTGAAAGTGATGCGTTTCTGACAAAAATGAAGCCATTCATTGGCCATCCATTCTCCATTCCCGGCATCGAAGAGCCTTTTCGTGTAAGCGGGGAGGCTGTCCGGAGGATGGTGTCACAATACCTCTACGCAGCTTCTATGGCGGGCCAAACCTATCAAAGAATAGCCAATGCCAAAGGAGCCGGGAATTTTATCACCGAAGTATCGATGGACGAAGTGCCGGAGCCCCAAACTCCTGTGGAGTTGTTCTTTATACTGGCCATGCTGGCACATTACAAAGTACCTGCACAGACCATCGCTCCCAAATTTACCGGCCGTTTCAACAAAGGGGTCGATTACGTGGGCGATCCTTTGGCATTCGCGGCAGAATTTGAAGCCCATCTGTTGATGGTCGATTTTGCCATAAAACAGTTCGGGTTGCCCCGGGAACTTAAACTAAGCATCCACTCCGGCTCCGATAAATTTGCCATTTATCCGCACATTAAAGCCATTACGAAAAAATACGATAAAGGCTTTCACATTAAAACAGCCGGCACCACCTGGCTCGAAGAGATCATCGGGCTGGCTCTCTCCGGAGGAGAAGCACTGACTTTTGTAAAAGCCATCTACACACAGGCGCTTCAACAAATAGACGCGCTTTGTGCGCCCTATGCCGATGTAATCGACATAAATACCTCTCAACTGCCTGCTGCCGAAATCGTTGCAAGCTGGAGTTCGGGCGGGTTTGCATCAGCGCTTCAACACGAACCGGGCCATCCCGGCTTTAATACCAACTTGCGCCAACTCATTCATGTAGCCTATAAACTGGCAGCCCGGGAAATTGAAACCTATAACCGGCTGCTGGAAACACATGCCTCCATTGTCAACCAGTGTGTTTACGACAATATTTACAGAAGGCACTTAGCCGGGCTGTTTGAAATAGGCTAATGGCAATTCTCATCTGGAAATAGCCTGAATTTGAACATTTTCAAAAAAAATTTCAAAAAAGGATACGTCCATCGCCCTTTTGGATTGTCATAGGTATAAATCCAATAAAAAATGTGCGCTATGGATACAAAAATGATCCGCCGTAATCTCTATAAAGTATTCAGAAAAACCGGCATACCTCGTGACCGCATCAGTGAGAGAGCCTCATTGGCAGAAGATTTATATATGGACGAACTGGATATGACCTGTTTCCTCTTTTATCTGGAGACACGTTTTAAGGTTGAAGTAAAGAATGATGAATTGCCCCGTCTGCGATCGGTAGCCTCTACCATAAACTATTTACAGCAACTCTACGCATAAGTGGCTATAAGCACAGGTTATTGTTTGGTATTAAACACCTCGCGAATAGACTCATTGGGCCGGATGATGTTGTAATGCGACCAGAAATCGGGGTCGTAAGAATCGATCTCTTCGGATAAAATATAATTGGACTTAAATGAATCGGCCCACCTGAATTTTTGCCGGTTACCGGGGCGGGACTCCGTAACCAGCATCTCCGATACCGTATTAAAATCACTGCGCACCCTGCGTTCCTTGTCAACAATCTTCATACTCACTTCCCCCCTCACACTGTTCAACATCCAAATATCATTCACAGGCCGGTAATCGATGCTGTATTTAGCAAAGTACGGACGGGTCCGGAATCTGCGGGAGTCACGCCGTATGAGATAATCCCTGCTTTTGCGAATGGTATTTCGCGTCATCTGAAAGGTGGCCCCTGTCACGGCAAATGAGTTTTGTTCCACGCGTATTTCACCCTCGTAGAGCAATTCGCCCGTATCATTAAAAGGCTCAAAGCCAATTATGTAAACCATCCTGCCCTGCTCATAATCCACTCCGTTGAAGCTGTACTGATAGACCGACTGACCCTTTTCATCGGGCAAAAATCCTCCTGTTCTTATTATGTCAACCTGGCTAAACAGGTAGGGTCCGCCCTGCAGCTTAAAATTAATGACGTCCATATCTTCGGTTTCGCCTCCCTTGCGGCCTTTTACAAAACGCACCCGTTCTGGCTCCCAGTCCAACGAGTAAGGTGGTTTATATATCTCAATCACTGCCTCCGAAACATCCACATAACGCTTGTCCTGCTGAATAATTTCACGAAAAAAAGCCGTTAAGATGGTGGGTTCCGAAGCATAATTCTTATCCCGTAGCCGCACCACCTCTGCCATAATAAGAGAGGGTTTCACATATCTTACAAGTACCTCGGGCAGCTGAATAACCGTTTGATCGAGACCAATGGTGAGGGTGGTATCCCTGGGCGGAATAACCACCACCTTGCGAAGGTATCCCAGGCTGGAGAAGGTGAGGTTTCGCCCGGCAAACCGGAATGGCAGAAACAGATCGAAATCTCCCTCCATGTTGGTGGCCGTACCAATGGTTTCGCCCTCTACCCCAATATTAACCATGGCCAGGGGCTTATGGTCGTTAACATCGGTTACATTCCCTGAAATCCGAATAGATTCATCGGGCATGCGCGCCGGCTCCCGCGCTATTACCACCTGCCGCTCCAATTCATACAGCTGAACCTCATCATGGCTTATCACCGAGCGAAGCCAGTCGCCCAGTTTTACCGAATCGGCATGAACAGATAGAATTGAATCGGAAGAAATTAATGAAGCATCATAAGAGAAGGAGATGTTAAACCGCAAAGACAATGAATCGATGAGCTGCCCGAAGCCAATAGAATCGGCCTGGAATGAGAGGGGCCGGTCGAGCACCTCCTCCTGGGCAAAACCCCGGAACAGTGAAGTAAAAGATAAAAGGAATACAAACAGGTACTTCATATCAGTACTTTTAGTCTGGCTTTAATTCCCTCCCGGTTTGGCGCGAGCGTCTGGGTAGGGCTTCTCACGGGTCAGTACGATGGTGTCTCCTTCGCGCTCCATCTTCAAATTAAAGGTCATACGCACCACGTTAAGCACAAAGTCGAGTGAATTGTCGCTGAATTGTGCGGTGAGCTTTTCGGAGGCTATAGAGGAGTCGGGCACTTGAATATTTACATTATAAACGCGCCCCAGAGTTTCAAACACCTTTTGGAGCGAAGTTTCATTAAACTGAATCCGCCGTGTGAGCCAGGCCAGATAATTGGCATCGCTTACCTCGTGCACATCCAGCGCACCCTTCGCCTGTTGAAAGAGAGCCATCTGACCGGCATGCAGCATCACTTTGTCGGGTGTGCCAGAGGAAGTCATTACCTCCACCTCCCCTTCTACCACGTACACCTCTTCCATATTAAGATGCGGATATGCACGCACATTGAATTCGGTGCCGGTTACCCGCATGGTAAGATGGCCTGTTTCCACTATAAAGGGCCAGTCGGCATCGCCTTCGACCTTAAAGAAACCTTCGCCTCTGAGCTGCACTTTTCGCTCATATACATTAAAGGGTTGGGCGCAGGTAAATTTGGAGCCTACATTGAGAGTGACCATGCTGCCATCGCTCAGCACCACCTCTTCGGTCTCTGTATTTGAAACGATTAACGACGAAGAGGGTTGAACGGATGGCCTGGAAAACAACCAAACCAATCCGAGAGCGATAACCAGAACGGCGGCAACGGTCATCATCAGGGAACGCGATGGCATCAGAACCTTTCGGGCAGGCGTTTCTGAAACTGTTTCGTACTGCAACCGCTTCCAGGCATCACCGGTATTAATTTTCTCCAACAGAAGGGCTTCTCCCCCTTTCTTCCAGGCGGCTTCAATGGCCTCCCACTCCTGCCGGTTGGCATCACTTTGGGCCAGCCAGCTCTTCAACAGTCCACGGTCAATTTCATCCCCCTCCCCTGCCAGAATACGGGCTGCCATATCCCAATCTATTTGTCCTGTTTTATCGTTCATTTTGATATGTTTTAAATTCTTTATCTCCGGTTTTACGAAGGTACATTTCCCCTAATTGTGTTTTCGGCAAACAATTCCCTGAGGTATTTAAGCGCCTGCCCCATCTGCACCTCCACCGTTTTAGGCGAAATCCCCAGTTGGGCGGCAATCTCCCGATATTTTAAACCGCCGAACCGCCCCATCTTGAAAATTCTTTGCCGCTGGGGCGGCATCCTGTCAATGGCTCTGTTAATTTCGTCCAGCAACTCCTGGTCGGGCAGCTCTTCCCCCGGGTCATCATCGGGCAGTGGCAACTGCTCATCAATGGAAAGATGGTGCTTCTGCCGGCTTAAATAATTCATGCAACGGTTGCGAACGGCTACTTTCAAATAACTCTTCCACGATTCAACTTTAATTGTCTTTCGGCGCTCCCAAATGTTGATAAACAATACCTGTACAATATTTTCGGCCTCCATCTGATCGTGCAAAAACCGATTGGCAAAAACCACCAAAGGGCCATACCACGTACGAAACAAAGCCTCAAAAGCCTGTTCGTCTCCACGGGATAACCGCTTCAACAACTCCTTATCCGACAGTTGTGTGCTCATACCGGTAATGTTAACATACATTGGATGTGGGCCAACGTTTCATTTATAAGACACTCAAGATAGTAAAAACCCTTATTCTTTATAGAACAATTACTATTTTTGAACGGACAATCCACATCAATCACCTGTACAATGTCAAAAATAAAAGCCTGGCTCATCTCTTTCCGTCTGCGCACATTGCCTCTGGCCCTCTCCTGCATTCTTATGGGGTCGTTTATTTCGTTGAATTACAACAGTTTCAGTTGGCATATATTAATCTGGGCTTCGGTAACCACGCTCTTTCTTCAAATACTCTCCAATCTGGCCAACGATTATGGCGATGCGCTCTCGGGCGCCGACAACGATCAGCGTCTGGGCCCCCGGCGAATGATCCAGAGCGGCGCAATCACCCTGAGCGAGATGAAGCGTGCTGTCACTGTTTTTGCACTGCTGGCTCTCACATCGGGTCTCATATTAATCTTTGCCACATTCAGGGAGGCCCGCCTCATGTCATTCGTCTATCTGATTCTGGGACTGGCAGCCATTGGCGCCGCCATCCGATACACGGTGGGAAGCAGCCCCTACGGTTACCGCGGGTTGGGCGACCTTTACGTCTTCCTGTTTTTTGGCTTGCTGGGCGTGGGTGGTACTTTTTATCTTCATACCCAAATATGGCACTGGCCGGTGCTGCTTCCGGCCTCCGCCATCGGTCTGTTCAGTGCAGGGGTACTCAACCTCAACAACATACGCGACATTGAAAGCGACCGCAACAGCAACAAACAAACACTGGCCGTTTTGCTGGGACGGAAAAGAGCCGCCTGGTACCATCTGGGACTACTGGCAACAGGCTGGATGATGCTTTTAATCTGGCTTCTGCTTTACACAAATGACTGGGGCCCCTGGCTCGGGTTGTTATCTCTGCCCCTTTTTGGGCGAAGTATCCGGGCGGTCTTCTCGTCCATCCCCTCCACCCGGCTGGACCCCG
>JACDJC010002708.1_pt1 | contig 13555 bp, 10 predicted proteins | sample 7454191 | NCBI WGS metagenome assembly JACDJC01 (sample SAMN14253291, study PRJNA609438) | sludge metagenome | isolation source: sludge after 25d culture with pyrite and EDTA | collected 2018-12-20 | reverse complement strand
CCTGAGCTTGTCGAAGGGAGCTTGTCGAAGGGAGCTTGTCGAAGGGAGCTTGTCGAAGGAAGCCTGCCCAAGAGCGTTGCCAAGAACTTGCCGTCGGCTAACTGTGGTTCGACAGGCTCACCACGAACGGGACAGCCTCACCACGAATAAGATCAGATGGCTAATGAGACGACCTTGCCCACATCCGCTGTTTGTATTACGAATTATTTTTTTGTAATATTTCACACTCGATCCGGGCATATCGGCAACCCGCCCCCCGGTCCGCCTCTTCACCGGATTCTGTCAATGTACAAACGGCTTACCCGATACCTGGTTACCACACTCAGTCTGTTTCCGGTCGTGGCCGCCGCCCACTTTCAGACCCTGATCCCGTCCCATGACCTGATTAATGAATCCACACCACACCAGGTGCGGCTGGATCTGCGCTTTACCCATCCGATGCAGGGCGGCCCCGTCATGGCCATGGGTCAGCCGGTCCGGTTTGGCGTACTGGGCCCCGGCGGTGACCGGGATCTGCGTGCCGCCCTCGCATCCTATACAGTAAACGGGCAGACCGCCTACCGGGCCGACTTTCGCTTTACCCGCCCGGGAACCTATCAATTCTACCTGCAGCCGGCACCCTACTGGGAGCCTGCGGAAGGGGTAATGATCGAACATTTCACCAAGGTGGTGGTGGACGCCTTTTCCGCTGAAAGCGGTTGGGACCGGCAGGTCGGATTCCCGGTCGAGATCGAGCCGCTGACCCGTCCCTTCGGCCTCTGGAGCGGCAATCTGTTCCAGGGGGTGGTGAAACGGGCGGGTCAACCGGTACCCTTTGCTGAGGTGGAGATCGAATGGCTGAATGACGGCAGCGTCACGCCACCGGCGGACGCCTATGTCACCCAGGTGGTCAAGGCGGATGCCAACGGCACTTTCAGCTATGTGATGCCCCGCGCCGGCTGGTGGGGATTCGCCGCCCTCCTGGAAGGTCCGGAAAAGATGCCCAATCCCGCCGGGGAAGCGGTACCGGTGGAACAGGGGGCGCTGATCTGGGTGTTTGCCCGTGATATGCCATAACTGAGGAGCCAGGACGATCGCCCATATTCCCGATGGCGTGCTCTCCACGCCGGTACTGATCGGCGGCATCGCCATCACCGGCGCACTGCTGGTGGTGGCGATCCGGCGTCTCGATTTCGACCGCATTCCCCAGGCGGCGGTACTCTCGGCCGCCTTTTTTATTGCCTCTCTGATCTCGGTACCGGTCGGCCCCAGCAGCGTCCATCTGCTGTTGAACGGTCTGATGGGACTGATCCTCGGCTGGACGGCAGTGCCGGCCATTTTTGTCGCGCTGATCATGCAGGCGGTGTTTTTCGGCTACGGCGGCCTGCTGGTGCTGGGCGTGAATACCCTGAACATGGCCCTGCCGGCACTGCTCTGCGCTGCCCTTCTGGGTCCAGCACTGCGCCGTTCCAGCGGCAGATCGAACGTCGCCTGGGGAGCGCTCGGCGGCGGGCTGGCAGTGCTGCTGACCGGCACGCTGGTCAGTCTGAGCCTCGCCCTGAGCAACCCCGATTATCTACCGGCCGCCAAAGTCGTTCTGGCCACCTATGCCCCACTAATGATTGCCGAGGCGGCCGTCACCGGCTTTACCCTGGGATTCATTCTCAAGGTGGCACCGGAACTGATCAGGACCAAGGAGTGAAGCGATGCTACCACTGCGTTTGATTTTCCCGCTCCTGCTGCTGTTCAACGGCACTGTCGAGGCGCACCTGTTAAAGCTGTTCGCCTACGTGGAGGGCACGACCATCCACGGCTCCGCCTATTTTGCCGGTGGCGCCAACGCCGCCGGCCTGGCGATCACCATCAGCGATCGTGACAGTCGACAGCTTGTCACGCTGGATACCGACCCCCAAGGCGCCTTCAGTTACACCCCGGCAGTCCCGGGCGAATACCATATTCTGGCCGATACCGGCGAGGGCCATCAGGCGAGGTGGCTTATCCGCGCCGAGGCATTTGGTCAATCAGCCACGCCGGTGAGAGAGCCCTCGGAAACGATGACGACAACAGTCCGGGCGAATTCCGTTCCGGCAGATCTGACACCCCGGCAACTGACCGCCCTGATCGAACAGGCGGTGGCGCGGCAGATCGGCCCGCTGCGTGAGGCGCTGCAACGCGCCCAGGACCGGGCGCGGCTGAGCGACATGCTCGGCGGCATCGGCTTTATCTTCGGCTTGGCCGGCATCATCCTCTGGTGGCGGGGCAGGCAGCGCGGGGGGACACAGTGATGCCTCTGACCCTGACGGGAGATGCCTCCCGCAACGACCGGCTGAAGCTGCTCGATCCCCGGTTGCGCCTGATCACCGCCCTGCTGTTCGCCCTGACCGTGGTCTCCCTGCAGCAGATCCCCCTGCTGCTGCTGACCCTGCTGCTGGCATTGGCCACGGCGGTGTGGGCCGGACTGAGCGGGCCGTTGCTGCTGAAACGGCTCCTGGCGATGGAGGGATTCATGGTCGTGCTGCTGATCATGCTGCCCTTTTCCGTACCCGGCGAGAGCCTGCTGACCCTGGGTCCTTTCAGCGCCAGCCTGGCCGGCCTGCAGCGGGCCCTGGAGATCGCACTCAAGGCCAACGCCGTGGTGATCCTGCTGCTGGCCCTGGTCGGCACCCTGGAGCCGGTGGTGCTGGGCCACGCCCTGGGACAGCTGCGACTGCCGGAAAAACTGATCCATCTGTTCCTGTTCAGCGTCCGCTACATCGGCGTACTGTTCGATGAATATCAACGCCTGCGCCTGGCGATGCGGGCACGCGCCTTCGTGGCCGGCAGTAACCGGCACACCTGGCGCACCTTCGGCTGGCTGCTGGGCATGCTGCTGGTACGCAGCCTGGAGCGCTCGGAACGGATCCTTGCCGCGATGAAATGCCGCGGCTTCAATGGGCGGCTCTATCTGCTGCAACAGAACAGCTGGCGCCGGCGTGACACCCGGGGACTGATCTTCACGTTCTGCCTCCTGGGCGTACTGCTACTGCTGGAACAGACCTTATGAGCGAAGCCCTGATCACGCTGGCGGATGTCGCATTCAGCTACCCGGGCCACCCGGTGCTGTCCGCGGTCAATTTTCAGCTGCATCCCGGTGAGCGGGTTGCCCTGCTGGGGGAGAACGGCGCCGGCAAAACCACCCTATTGCAACTGATGGTGGGACTGCACAAACCCACCCGCGGGCGCATCCACGCCTTTGGCGGCGAGCGCCGCAGCGAGCAGGACTTCCGGGAGGTACGGGGCAAGGCGGGACTGCTGTTTCAGGATGCCGATGACCAGTTGTTCTGTCCCACGGTGCTGGAGGATGTCATCTTCGGCCCGCGTAACCTGGGCAGGTCGGAGACCGAGGCAAAGGCAATCGCCGAACAGGTGCTGGCCTCTCTCGGGCTCTCCCGCTATGCCGACCGCATCACCCACAAACTCTCCGGCGGGGAAAAACGGATGATCTCACTGGCCACGGTGCTGGCCATGCAGCCGCAAGTGCTGTTGATGGATGAACCGACCAACGGACTCGACGAAAAGGCCGAACAGCGGCTGCTGGCGCACCTGGAGTCACTGCCCCAGGCGATGCTGTTCGTCTCCCATGACAGAAAACTGGTGGAGCGCCTGGCCACCCGGGCCGTGCTGATCCAGGACGGCACCCTGATCGAAGGGGTGATGCACAGCCATCCCCATGTGCATACCCATTCGCACCTGCATATCCACGCCGCCGGGCAGGATGCCGGACACCATCACGACGGGAGCGTGCCCGAACACCAGCACACCCATGGGGAGGGCTGATCCCGGCTGACGGCAGGCCCGGGAATGGATTTTTGCAACCCGCCGATCCGCCACTATTATCCCTAACGAAAACGCACCTATGCGGCACTCGGTAGCCAGTGAGAAAACCTGTAGAATAAGATAAGTGAGGCGAAACACATCGCGCATCCAGCACAAACCGCCTCGGTATTTGTCGAAATAGCCGACGCGTTACAGGAAAACAGCAACCGGGGAGATCCGTGCCAAATCTTTTGAGCTATCTTCAGACACTGACCAGGAGCGGGCTATTTCTCCTGTTTTGTGTGGCACTGCCACTGCCCCCGATCGCGGCGGCGCAAAGCGCTCCGCCCGCCTTACTGGACACCACGGTACCAAACATTGCGAGCACCCAGGCTAAAATCGCCGAACTGGAAGCCGTGGCCGGACAGGAGGGCGCCGATCCCAAGGAGCTTGAAAGCTACCGCCAGACTCTGGATCTGCTGCAGCAGGCGGAAAAAGAGCAGCAGCTGGCGGATACCTATAAACAGACCGTGGACAATGCGCAACAGCAACTCGACAAGCTGAGAAATTCACTCAACCAGTACACCCGGGAGAGCAAGCCCCCCACGCTACCGGCCAACCTGAGTGTCGATGAGTTGACCCGACGCTATAGTCAGGCCCAGTCGGAGCGCCAGCTGGCCCAGACACAACTGCAGGACCTGGAGGAGCAGCGCACCACGCAACGACTCCGGCCGGAGCAGTCCGGCATCGAGTTGGCCGATACCAAACGAAAACTGGAGGAGATCGAAAACCGCCTCAACGACAACACCGCCGAAATCCTCCCGCCCTACCAGCGACAGCAACTGCTGGCCAGTCAGCTGATGCTGAAAAACAAGATCAACCGGCTGGAGATGGAACGCCTCAGCCATGCGCATCGCATGGACCAGTTGGCGGTGCAGATCGAGCTGGCACAGGCGCGACTGAAGCACACGGACGCCCGGGTTCAGCTGCTTCAGGAGCGGGTTTCGTCACTGCAGGCGGAAGAGGCGCAACAGGCTCAGCAGGCGGCGGAGATTGCGCAACAGCAAGCCGCCGGAAAACATGGCCTGATCCAGAAACAGGCCAATGAAAACGCCGTGCTGAGCCAGAAACTGGCACAACTGGCACAAAATGCCGAGTCGATCACGCTGGAGCTGGAGAAGACCGTCTCCCGTAAAGAGTCGATACGCCAGAGCCAGGAACGGGTCCAGCAGCAGATCCGCTTCGGTGGCCTGGATGAGCGTACCGGACGCCTGCTGCAGAAACAGCGCAGTACCTTGCCCCGGCCCGCCGAGATCCGCCAGGCGGTGGAACAGCGCAGCGCGCAGATTGCCGCCGCTCGTCTGGAGTCCTTCCAGATCGAGGACCAGCGGAGCCAGCTCCAGGCCGAACTGAGACATGACCAGATCGATGTGCAACCCCCGGCCGATCTGAGCGAAGCCGAGTGGAACGCAATCCGCAACGAACTAAAGCAGTTGCTGGAAAACCGCCTGCTGCTGCTGGACAAGCTTAAAAGCGCCTATGGGCGTTATGAAAAGGCCCTGGCTGATCTCAACGCCGAACAGCTGCAGTTGTATGATCGGGTTGAACAGTACCGCATCCTGCTGGACCGGCACCTCCTGTGGATCCCCTCCACCACCCGGATTGGTACGGACACCTTTGGCGATAGCCTGGCTGCCATTGGCTGGTTCTTCTCGCCCGGGAACTGGATGGATGCCGGGGCCGCGATTATCCAGGGGCTGAAGATGTACCCCTACCGGGTGATTCTGCTGATTCTGATCATGGGGCTGCTGCTGCACAACCGGAGCCGGATGTACCGGATTCTCGATCAGATCGCACCGGACGTGGGCAATGTCAGCCGGGACAGCTTCCAGAATACGGTCAAGGCATTTGCCATCACCCTGCTGCTGGCACTGCCCTGGCCACTGCTGATGGCCGCAGCCGGCTGGTGGCTCACCAAGGGCTCCAGCCAGGAGTTCGTGACAGCGGTCGCCACCGGGCTGGGCCGGGTCGCCGTGTTCTTTTTCATTATCCAGATCCTGCGCTACCTGTTCATAAAAAATGGCCTGGCAGAGGTGCATTTCCGCTGGAACCCGGTCTGCGGAAAAATGTTCCGACGCCATCTGCACTGGCTGGTATCGGCACTGGTCCCCCTCGCCTTCACGGTCGGCGTATTTGAGTGGACCGAGCATGAAACCTATATCAATTCCCTGGGACGACTGGCATTTATCACCGGGTTGATTGTCATTGCGCTATTCTTCCACCGCATGCTCAATCCCTGGAGCGGTTTCCTTGCCGTGGATGAAAACAACAACCCGGCCCGTCTGAACCGGTTCTGGTATCCCGCCGGCATGCTGATCTGCCTGGGGCTGTCGATCCTGGCCATCGAGGGCTACTACTTCAGCGCGCTCAACCTGGAGCGCATGCTGTTCATCTCACTGTTTGCCGGGATACTGATCTTCCTGATCTACCAGTTACTGGTGCGCTGGCTGCTGGTGGCGGAACGGCGCCTGGCACTGGCCCGGGCCAAGGCGAAACGGCAGGCCGCCCAGGAAGCCAAAGTAGCCAAGGAGGCCGCCGAGGCGGCCGGTGAAGGCATGCCCGAACTGGCCGACTTCGAAGCCATCAACCTGGCCACCATCAACGAACAGACCCGCCGCCTGCTGCGGGTCGGCGCCGGCCTGCTGTTCGCGGCCATTCTCTACCTGTTATGGGAACAGCTGACGCCGGCCCTCAGCTGGCTCAACAACGTGATGTTGTGGCAGTACCAGAGCGGCAGCGGCCAACTCATCCATGTCTCGCTCTGGGAAGTGCTGCTGGCCCTGGTGGCGGTGACCCTCACCCTGATTGCCGGACGCAACCTGCCGGGACTGCTGGAGATCGCTCTGCTGCAGCCACTGAGTCTGGACATGGGCACTCGCTATGCCGTCTCCACCATCAGCCGCTACACCATCTACAGTGTCGGCAGCCTGCTGGTACTGAGCCTGATCGGCTTGCGCTGGGACGATGTGCAGTGGCTGGTCGCCGCCATGGGTGTCGGCCTCGGTTTTGGACTGAAGGAGATCTTCGCCAACTTCTTCTCCGGCATTCTCATTCTGTTCGAACGGCCGATCCGCATCGGCGACACGGTCACCATCGGCGACATCAGCGGCACCGTGTCGCGCATCCGCATCCGCGCCACCACTATCACTGACTGGGACAACAAGGAACTGATAGTGCCGAATAAAAACTTCATCACCGATCCGCTGATCAACTGGACCCTGACCGATCCGGTCACCCGCATCGTCATCAAGGTAGGCATCGCCTATGGCTCCGATACTAACCGGGCCCTGCAGATCATGACCGAGGTGGTGGAGCGTCACCCCGAGGTCTTGAAAGAGCCGCGGGCCACCATCTTCTTTACCGGATTTGGCGACAGCTCCCTCAATTTCGACATCCGTGTCTTCGCCAGTGATCTGTTCAAACGCATGCCCCTGCTGCACGACCTGCACATGTCCTTGAACAAGGCGCTGGAGGAGGGCGGCATTGAAATCCCCTTCCCGCAGCGGGATCTGCACCTGCGCTCGGTGGACCCGAAGATCAACCTGGGAGGTAACGCACCCCCATCCACAGAGCGCCCGGAATAGGCGGCCCGCCCCTTATCCATACAAAACCGTAAGATGTGGTGAGTGAAACCAAGCGCATCCACCGGGCAATGGCATTGGGCGGGGCGCCCCGCCCGCATTTGTGGCAACCCACCGCACCCTTTAGAATGCCCCGATGAACCCGACACTACCCACCACCGACCGACTGGATGAGACGCTCAGCCGTGTCTTCGGTTACAGCGAGTTCCGTCCGCATCAGCGGCAGATCATTGAACAGCTCTGCACCGGCGAGTCCGCCTTCGTACTGATGCCGACCGGCGGCGGCAAGTCGCTCTGCTACCAGCTTCCGGCGCTGCTGCGTCCCGGTGTCGGTATCATCATCTCACCCTTGATCTCATTGATGAAGGACCAGGTCGATGCGCTGCGGGCAAACGGGGTGAAGGCCGCCTTCTACAACTCTTCCCTGTCATCGGACAACGCCCGCCAGGTCCTTGCACAACTGCATAGTGGTGAACTGGAGTTGCTCTACATCGCCCCGGAGCGGTTGATGCGGGAGGATTTTATCGAACGGCTGCGGCAGATCGATATCGCCCTGATTGCCATCGACGAGGCTCACTGTGTCTCCCAGTGGGGGCACGACTTCCGTCCCGAGTACGCCCAACTGGGTCAGCTCGAGACGCTGTTTCCCGGCATTCCCCGCATTGCCCTGACCGCAACCGCCGATCCGCAGACTCGCAAGGATATCCTGCGGGTCTTGAAGCTGGAGCAGGCGGCCTGCCATATCACCGGCTTCGACCGCCCCAATATCCGTTACTCGGTACTGGAGAAGCACAACCCGTTCAACCAGCTGCAGCGGTTTCTCGGCAACCACGCGAACGAGGCGGGAATCATCTACGCCCTCAGCCGCAAGCGGGTGGAGCGGCTCACCGCCCAGCTTTACGAAAAGGGCATCCGCGCCGCCGCCTATCACGCCGGACTCCCGTCCGAACAGCGTCACTGGGTGCAGGAGCAGTTCCTGCGCGACGAGATAGATATCGTGGTGGCCACCGTCGCCTTCGGCATGGGCATCGACAAGCCCGATGTGCGCTTCGTGGTGCACTACGATCTGCCGAAAAACATCGAGAGCTACTACCAGGAGACCGGCCGCGCCGGGCGTGACGGCCTGCCGGCCGAGGCGCTGCTGCTGTTCGGCACCCAGGACATGGTGCTGGTACGCCAGCTGGTGGAGGGCGGTGATAATCCGGAGCGGGTGCGGATCGAGCTGCACAAGCTCAACACCATGATCGCCCTGGCCGAGAGCGTCACCTGCCGCCGCCAGGTGCTGCTCAACTACTTCGGCGAGCAGCTCGAGGGTGGCTGCGGCAACTGCGACCTCTGCCTCGATCCGCCCGAGACCTTTGACGCCACCGAGGATGCGCGCAAGGCCCTCTCCTGCGTCTACCGGGTCGGGCAGGCGTTTGGCATGCGCCATGTCATCGACGTACTGCGCGGCGCCGACAACGAACGCATCCGCCGCCTCGGCCATGATCGGCTCAGCACCCATGGCATCGGCAGCGACAAGAGCGATATCGAGTGGTCCAGCCTGATCCGTCAGCTGATTCACCACGGCTACCTGCTGCAGGATATCGAGCACTACTCGGTGCTGCGGCTCACTCCCGCTGCACGACCGGTATTGCGGGGTGAAAAGCCGTTGCAACTAGCCGTACCGCGCATTCGTGAAAAGACAAAGAGCAAGCCCAAGGCACCCAAAGGGGCCGCCGAGATCGGCGCCTATGATGAGAAACTGTTTGAGCGCCTGCGCACGCTGCGCAAGGCGCTGGCAGACGAGGCAGGTGTGCCGCCTTACGTGGTGTTTGGCGACAACGCACTGCTACTGATGGCAAGAGATAAACCGACCGAGTCAGACGAATTCCTGCAGATCAGCGGTGTCGGCCAGACCAAACTGGAGCGTTATGGTGATACCTTCATGAATGCCATTGCCGAACATGATAGCCGGGCAACCAACGGTTGATTGCCGCAACAGGTGGACTCTATCCCCCCTTAAAAACCATCTCCAATCACGGCACAATAGAACGATAAGCAAAAAACAGATAAAGGGAGAAGGAGATGGATCGACGCTGGATCACACTGGGGGGCGCAACCCTGATTGCCCTGGTGCTCTACTGGGGTATCGATCTGGCCGAACCCCTGCGCATCGGCCTCTCCATCCTCGCCTTCATCGCCCTGCTCTGGATCACCGAAACCTTCCACATCACCATCACCGCCCTGCTGATCCCGCTGCTGACGGTCGGCAGCGGGATCTTCACCACCGGTGAGGCGCTACGGAACTTTGCCCATCCGATCATCTTCCTGTTTCTCGGCGGCTTCGCCCTGGCGGCGGCACTGCACCGGCAGCAGCTCGATGTGCGGCTCGCCGCGCTGGTGATGCGCGCTGCCCGCGGCGAATTGTCGAAGGCGGCCCTGCTGCTGTTCGTTGCTACCGCCTTTGTCTCCATGTGGATCTCCAACACCGCCACCACGGCGATGATGCTGCCACTGGCATTGGGCCTGCTCACCTGCCTGCCTTATGAAAAACACCGCACAACCTACTGGTATGTGCTGTTGGGGGTGGCCTACTCCGCGAATATCGGCGGTATCGGCACATTGGTGGGCAGTCCACCCAACGCCATTGCCGCGGCGGCCAGCGGCATCAGCTTTGTCCAGTGGATCAGTTTCGGCCTGCCGGTGGTGCTGGTGATGCTGCCACTGATACTGCTGTTGCTGAGGCTGGTACTGCGCCCGGACCTGACCCACTATCTCGAATCGACTACCCGTGAATCGACACAGCCCCCGCTCACCCGCCAGCAGCGCCTGACGCTCGGGGTGTTCCTGCTCACCGTACTGCTCTGGCTGTTGAGCCGGCCGATTTCGGGATTACTCGGGATCGATGCGGACTTTGACGCGCTGGTGTCGATTCAGGCCATCGTCCTGCTTGCCGCCCTACGTTTGCTGGAGTGGACGGATGTGGAAAACTCCGCCAACTGGGGTGTGCTGCTGCTGTTCGGCGGCGGCCTCACCCTCTCCGCCCTGCTCAAGGAGACCGGCACCAGCGTGTTCCTGGCCGAAGGGGCCGCCGGCCTGTTGCAGGATGCACCACTGCTTCTACTCCTGCTGGTGATCGTGCTCTTCATGGTGATGCTGACCGAGGTGGCCAGCAACACCGCCAGCAGCGCCCTCATGGTGCCGATCTTCGCATCGATCGCAGAGGCGATGGGGATCTCCTCCACTGTCATGACGGTAGTCATTGCCATCGCCGCTTCCTGCGCTTTCATGCTGCCGGTGGCCACCCCGCCCAACGCCATCGTGTTCGGCTCCGGCTACATTCCCCAGAGCCAGATGATGCGCGCCGGCCTGGTGATGAATCTGGTCCTGGCCTGCCTGATCAGCCTGATCACCTGGTGGATTATCTAGTCGGGGCAGGCCAACCCTGTCGGTCAGGCTGGCATCAGCAAAAACCAACAGACCACCCTGTTATTCCTGCACCACTATCTCAACCAATCTTCGGCAGCCAGCGCGCCGAAACGCCGGATGACAGCCGGCAAACAATACGAGAGACTATTCAGATGAGCAATACCGGCACTGCAGTGGTCTGGTTCCGCAGGGATCTTCGTCTGACCGACAATCCGGCCCTCAGCGCCGCAGTGGAGCAGTGCGCCCGGGTGATCCCGCTCTACATCCATGCACCTGAAGAGGAGGCCCCCTGGGCTCCGGGAAGCGCCAGCGACTGGTGGCTGCATCATAGTCTTCGAGCACTGCAGCATGATCTGCAGCGGGCCGGAGCAAAACTGATCATCGCCAAAGGGCCAACGCTGGCACGCTTGCAGTCGATCACCCACCAAACGGGAGCCACCCATCTGTTCTGGAACCGGTGCTATGAACCGGCAATCATCGCACGGGACCGCCGGATCAAACGGGAGTTGACCGATGCTGGACTCTCCTGCCGCTCGTTCAATGGCAACCTGTTGAGTGAACCGACCGACATCCTGACCGGACAGGGTACCCCTTACAAGGTATTCACCGCCTACTGGAAGGCGTGTCAAAAAAGGGCGAAAGCACTGACACCACCCCTGTCCCACATCACCCGGATACCAACATCATCACAAAATCATCCCAGCCTCGACATCAACACTCTTAACCTGCTACCCAGGGTAAACTGGTACGCAGGCATGGAAGCTACCTGGCAACCGGGAGAGCAAGGTGCCCTGGACAGATGGACGCGCTTCCTCCAGAACCGCCTTCCCAATTATGAAGATCAGCGGGATTTCCCCGGCAGCGAAGGTACCTCACGCCTGTCACCCCATCTGCACTTCGGCGAGATTACCCCGCGTCAGCTCCTCTGGGGTTTGCAGCAACAGACTGACCACTCGCCGATGCCGGCAAGGGATCTGGAACGCTTCAGAAGCCAGATCGGCTGGCGTGAGTTCGCCCACTACACCCTTTATCACTTTCCCCACAGTACCGATGAGTCACTCGACCATCGCTTCAAGAGAGCGGCGTGGCATGCGGGTGAGGAGCAGGCCGAACTGCTCAGGGCATGGCAGCACGGCGAGACCGGCATCCCGCTTGTGGACGCCGGCATGCGCCAGCTCCGGCAGACCGGCTGGATGCACAACCGGGTACGCATGATCGTCGCCTCCTTCCTGACCAAGAACCTCGGCATCCACTGGCGGGAGGGCGCCCGCTGGTTCTGGGACACCCTGGTGGATGCCGATCTGGCCAACAACAGCCTGGGCTGGCAGTGGACTGCCGGCTGCGGCGTCGACGCCGCGCCTTACTTCCGGGTGTTCAATCCGGCTCGACAAGCCAGCCGCTTCGACTCCTCGGGCCGTTATATCAGGCAGTGGCTGCCGGAACTTGAAGGCGCCGACCTCTCCACCCTGCACCACGGATATACCGGCAGTGAAAGCCCGCTGGGCTACCCCCGCCCGCTTGTCGATCTGAATCAGAGCCGACGCGAGGCCCTGCAACGCTGGGAGCAGATCAAGCATCTGGAGGTATAGCCTGCTTTAAGGGAGCTGATTTAAGCCATCCCTGTGCTGTCCATAGCGCATTCACCCGGACTGAACCGTCAAGATCTTGATCATCTATCCGGGCTCATGACGGCAAAACCTGGATCCTGCCACTCTCCGCCAGCGGTCAGGGTCAGGGCCTTCTTGATCGCATCCGGCGTCGCCATGATCCGCGTAAAACCATGCTCACCGACCATTCTGAGATCAGGGAAATCAATAGCAATACGGAAGCGGGGTGCCAGGGCAACAACCTCTCTTCCGGTAACCAGAACTTCGTAGGGAAGATGGGCGGTCTGCTTGAGCGGTTTGTAATCGATCACCTCCATCACCCGCCTGTCGTCCGCCATCCCGTCGGAGAGGGCGACACCGAATACAGAGATATCAGAGTAGGGAATATCGAGCCGGTACACCAGCTCAGTTCCTCCCCGGCCACTGGCAAGGGAGTCCTCCACAGTACGGAGCGCCTCCCGGTGGCTGTTGTATTGCGCCAGTTCCAGCGGGTCATCAAAATATTCCATGCCGAATGAGTAGTGGTATCTGCGCAGTTCTTTTGCCGTCAACCCCTTGGATCCAAACGGTTCAACCGACCCCAGTGCGGCCGCCAGTTGCCTGGTCACGGGTCCGACATCACCCGACACCCGGTAGGCGTTGGCAAAATAGGCCGGATTGGTATAAGAGACCTGCAAACCCGCTTCTGTCTGGGTGATGGCCACGCGCTGGACTGACATATAGGCGGCATTGGACTCCTTAGCCGCCAGGGCAATGAGGTCGTCATTGGTCACAATAATGATATGGGCATGCTCATAAGGCGCATACTCCCCCACCACCTTAAACTGCCGGGACTTCAATGCCTCTCTTACCCGTGCAATGGTGGACGAAAAGTCACTATTCGAGCCTTCCGCCAGGATATAGGGCTTCAGCCTCTCTGCAGCCAGACTACTGGAAAAAACGCCAGACAAAACCAGAAACATGTACACGAGCATCCCGGAACGGGTAATAGCTGATATCATCTCCACTTCTCCTTTGGTTTTTGGGCTCTTCCCCAAATCAGGTGGGTAGGTTAGCTTAAGTGCCTATGAGAGATACAGACCTATACGCCCAGATATTGGGTATCAAAAGCCCGTGGCAGGT
>JACDJC010002705.1_pt1 | contig 13582 bp, 12 predicted proteins | sample 7454191 | NCBI WGS metagenome assembly JACDJC01 (sample SAMN14253291, study PRJNA609438) | sludge metagenome | isolation source: sludge after 25d culture with pyrite and EDTA | collected 2018-12-20 | reverse complement strand
TCGCGTCCTTGTTCCCATGTGAAATAATATCCGCTGGGATGACTTTTTAGCGGATATTCAGTCTGCGGCGGAATTGTCAGCGAACCGGCACTATTCAAATATATTCCCCACTCCATGTCGTTGGGGCCTGTGGTTAAATATTTATAAAATTGCTTCATATGTGTTGTGTCAAAAAATGCAAATACTTTATCATTTTGTGCATTGAAACAGTTTAACTTGGTTACTATTTTTACCGGAAAATATTCAAATTTAGCAAATCAAAAATTATAAAAATTAAAAACTCTAAAAAATGCAAGTATTACTTGGTATCATTTATCACTCAATTGGTGGTTTTGCTTCGGGTAGTTTCTACATGCCCTACAACTGGGTAAAAAAATGGAGATGGGAAATTTACTGGATTACGGGCGGAATTTTTTCCTGGCTGATTGTGCCCTACCTGGCAGTCAGACTGACTATTCCGGATTACCAGGGAATTTTGAGCATCACTTCAGGCAGCGTTTTACGCACAACCTATATCATGGGTTTGTTATGGGGCATTGGCGGATTAACTTACGGGCTGGCAATCCGCTATTTGGGGATGTCGCTTGGAAATTCGGTGCTGTTGGGTATCACATCCGTGGTAGGCTCATTGGGTTTGCCGTTAATCAGGATTATCCCGGGAGTCGGCAAACATGTTCCCTCCGGAATTACTTTCATCGAATTACTGGGAAGCACAGGCGGATTATTAGTTATATTAGGCGTAATGATTTGCGTGGTTGGAATTGTTTTGTGTGGCAGGGCAGGGCTCAAGAAAGATAAAGACTTAGGAGGTGTCAAAGATGGGGTCAATATCGAATTTAAACTTTCCACAGGCCTGATTATAGCCATTGTTTCAGGAATTTTAAGTGCTTTTTTCAGCTTTGGAATTGATGCCGGAAAACCGATGGCAGAGATTGCTGCAAGCAACTGGGCAGCAATAAATCCAAATTCAGGAAATTATATTTTCCAAAATAACATCACTTTCTTTGTTATTCTTTGGGGTGGTTTCACTACCAACTTTTTGTGGACAAGCTACCTGATTCTGAAAAATCGCACCTATGGCGATTTCACCGACAAATCGGCACCTCTGACACGAAACTACCTGTTTTGCATACTGGCAGGCACCATGTGGTTTCTGCAGTTCTTTTTCTATGGAATGGGCGAAACCAAAATCGGAAACGGCGCAAGCTCATGGATTCTGCACATGTCAACCATTATTCTCACCTCAAATTTATGGGGTTTCTACCGTAAGGAGTGGAAAGGCGTTTCCAAAAAGACCTACTCAACGATTCTGATGGGAATTTTCACCATTCTTCTGGCAGTCATCGTGGTTGGAATTGCCAAATGGCTCTATCCCGAACTTAACGCACTGGGCTGATGAAACGACTGGCTTTTAAAATGTACCTCAATCCGGGACAAAAAGAGGAGTATAGGAAAAGGCATAATGCAATTTGGCCGGAACTGAAAGAATTGCTGAAAGAAGCAGGAGTCAGCGAATATTCCATCTTTTTGGATGAAGAGACAGATACGTTGTTTGCCTTCCAAAAAGTGTGTGGCGATGAAGGCTCTCAGGATTTGGGGCAAAACAAAATTGTGAAAAAATGGTGGAAGTATATGGCTGATATTATGAAAACAAATCCGGATAATTCGCCGGTTTCAATCGCTTTGGAAGAACTGTTTTTTATGGAATAATGTATAATCAATTAAAATATCACTATTATGAAAAAGAAAAGGTATAACGTAAAATTGTTTGCTTTTATGATGATTTTCAGCAGCTTGAGCATCATCACAAAAGGAAACACCCGGGTTGATGAACTGGTTTGTGAATACCATACCAACCCTATCGGCATTGATGTTCAGAAACCGCGCTTAAGCTGGAAAATTTTCTCGGATAAAGAGAATGTTTCGCAGGTTGCATACGAAATTCGTGTGGCTGATTCGCCTTCCAGCTTAAACAAGGCAAGCAGGCAGATTTGGAATTCAGGCAAAGTGAACAGCAGCCAGTCGGTAAATGTGGAATATCAGGGGGCTGAACTTGAATCGGCACAACGCCTTTACTGGCAGGTGCGAATCTGGGACAATCAAAACAAAGCCACCAAATGGAGCGAACCGGCATTCTGGGAAACCGGTCTGCTGAGCCCGGCACAATGGAGTGCTTCATGGATTACCATGGAAAACGAAAAGGAGATGGAGGGCTCAAAACCTTGTCACTATCTGCGTAAGGAATTTCCCACAACAAAAAAAATCAAATCTGCAAGAATCTATGTGTCAGCACTGGGATTATACGAACTGTATCTGAACGGTGAAAAAGTTGGCGATGAACTGTTTACTCCCGGCTGGACAAGCTACAACAAGCGGATTCAATACCAGACATATGATGTTACAAACAAGCTGAAGGAGCGAAACTCTTTAGGCGCCATTTTGGGCGATGGCTGGTATCGCGGAAATATCGGGTTTAGAAATCAACGCAACTATTACGGAGATAAACTGGCGTTGATTGCCCAACTGCGTATCACCTATACAGACGGCACAAACGAAACAATCGGCACTGATGAAAGCTGGAAAGCTACCACGGGACCGCTGATTTTTTCCGATATCTACAACGGAGAGACCTATGATGCACGCCTGGAGATGCCGGGTTGGACAACTGCTTCTTTTGACGACAGCAACTGGGGGAAAGTTACAAAATTAGATCATCCGAAAAATATTCTTATTGCTCCGCAGGGCGTTCCGGTAAGGGCAGTTGAGGAGATCGAGCCCATCGAAATCATCACAACGCCACAAGGGGAAACCGTCTTCGATATGGGGCAGAATATGGTTGGCTGGGTGAGATTAAAAGTAAACGGCAACCGCGGGCACACCGTAACATTGAAATTTGCTGAAGTTTTGGACCGCGACGGCAACTTTTATACTGATAACCTGCGCGCCGCGAAAGTAACTGACTACTACATCCTGAAAGGAGATGGAGAAGAAGTTTATGAACCAACTTTCACCTTCCACGGATTCAGATTTGTGAAAATTGAAAATTTTCCCGGAACACCGCAATTAGATGACATTACAGGAGTTGTAATCTACTCCGACATGGAGCCAACCGGCGATTTTGCCTGCTCAGAACCATTGATTAATCAACTGCAGCACAACATTCAGTGGGGGCAGAAAGGCAATTTCCTTGATGTGCCAACCGACTGTCCGCAACGCGATGAACGCCTTGGCTGGACTGGCGATGCACAGGTGTTTGCACCAACTGCCGCATTTAATTTCAATGTTGCCCCATTTTATATTAAATGGATGAAAGATGTGGCTGCCGACCAGGGTCCCGACGGTAAAGTCAATCACGTGGTTCCCGATGTGCTGAACGGAGCCGGAGGCTCAACAGCATGGGCAGATGCAGCTATTATTGTTCCCTGGCAAACGTATTTGGCCTATGGTGATAAACGAATACTGGAAGTTCAATACCCCAGCATGGCAGCCTGGGTAAATTACATGAAAAACCGCGCTGGTGATGATTTATTGTGGATTGGCGACTTCCACTATGGTGACTGGCTTGCTTTTGCAACAACCCGCTCCGATTATCCCGGGGCTACCACCGAAAAGGACCTGATTGCCACTGCCTATTTTTCTTATTCCAGCGGATTGCTTGCCAAAATTGCAAAAGTTCTTGGTAAAACAGCAGATGCAGCAATGTATTCCGACCTTTCTGAAAGAGTTAAGCAGGCTTTTATAAATGAGTATGTTACTCCTTCCGGCAGATTGGTTTCTCACACACAAACAGCCTATTCGCTTGCTTTGGCTTTTGATCTACTGCCTCAAAATCTTATTTCAAAGGCGGCAGAATATCTTGCCGGTGATGTTCAAAAATTTAAGCACCTCACAACCGGGTTTGTGGGAACGCCGCTTCTTTGCAAAACTCTCTCAAAGCATGGCTATGAAGATCTGGCGTTCATGCTCCTGAACCGAAAGGAGTATCCTTCGTGGCTCTATCCGGTTACCCAGGGCGCAACTACCATATGGGAGCGATGGGACGGGCAAAAACCTGACGGAACTTTCCAGAATCCGGGGATGAACAGTTTTAATCATTATGCCTATGGTGCAATCGGTGAATGGCTGTACAACTATGTTGCCGGAATACAAATTGACCCGGATGAACCCGGTTACAAGCATTTTTTTCTGGCGCCTCATCCCGGCGGCGGACTGAATTATGCCAAGGCGGTTTATAAATCGATGTACGGAGAGATAAAATCGGATTGGAAAATCGAGGAAAACCAAATGGTTTATGACGTAACTATTCCGGCAAATACATCGGCAACCGTTACGCTTCCATCCGCAACCCCCGGGAAAGTTACCCTGAATGCGAAACCGCTGAGCGGTGAACCGGTTAATGCCCGTGAAGCTGACGGAAACACAACATTTAAGTTGGGCTCCGGAAACTATAGGATCAGTTACCCTTTGTGATTGGAAAAATAAAATACGATGATTATGAATAGCACAAAAATTGAAAAAGCTTACCTGCTGGCAAAAGAGCAGTATGCCAGTATTGGTGTGGATACTGAGGCAGTTATTGAAAAAATGAATGAAGTGGTAATCAGTCTGCATTGCTGGCAGGCTGATGATGTTGGCGGCTTTGAAACCCCGGATGCCACCCTTTCAGGCGGCGGGATACAGGCTACCGGAAATTATCCGGGGAAAGCCACAACCATCCAACAAATGCGGGCTGACCTGGAAAAAGTGATGGAACTTTTACCCGGAAAGCAGCGGCTTAACCTGCATGCCAGCTATGGAGATTTTGGAGGAAAAAAAGTTGACCGCAACGAAATCGGCATCAAGCATTTTCAAAGCTGGATTGACTGGGCAAAACAACTGGGAATTGGTATCGATTTTAACGGAACCTACTTTTCCCATCCCAAAGCTGCCGATGGTTTTACCCTCTCATCGAAAGATGAGAGTATCAGGCAGTTTTGGGTGGAACACCTGAAACGCTGCCGCGAAATTGGCGCAGAAATGGGCAAACAGCTTGGAACACCGTGTGTGCACAACACCTGGGTACCCGATGGATCAAAAGATACTCCCATCGACAGAAACGGTCACCGATCACTGCTGAAAAAATCACTTGATGAAGGCTTTGAGAAACCCTATTCAAAAGAGTTGCTGAAAGATGCAGTTGAAAGCAAGCTCTTTGGAATTGGGCTGGAGTCTATGACTGTTGGCTCACACGATTTTTATCTGGGCTATGCCATCAAAAACAGTAAACTGATCTGTCTGGACAGCGGTCACTTTCATCCGACCGAGCAGGTAGGCGACAAAATTTCGTCCTGTTTGCAGTTTGCCGATGAGCTGTTGCTGCATATCACCCGTCCCGTGCGATGGGATTCAGACCATGTAGTAGCGCTCAATGACGAAGTGCAGCTTATTGCATCCGAAATTGTGCGAAATGACTTTTTGAAACGGGTCAATATCGGGCTCGACTTTTTTGATGCTTCCATAAACAGGGTGGGCGCCTATGTTATAGGAACCCGCGCAGCACAAAAAGCTTTTCTGATTGCTCTGCTTGAACCAACTTCCACTCTTCTGAAACTGGAAGAAGAAGAAAAGTATTTCGAGCGGTTGGCTATGCTGGAAGAGCTGAAGACCAAACCCTTTGGCGCCGTTTGGGATTATTACTGCCTGAAAAACAGTGTCCCGGCAGGCGAAGGTTATATTTCTGAAGTGCTCAATTATGAAAAAGAGGTTTTGAGCAAAAGGTAGAATTCAGAGCAAATTCAATCAACCGGTAGAATGAAGCCTGAATCAGAGAGAAAAATTTCTGTTTCAGGCTTTACTTTTTTTTGTAACTTGCAGGCAGATACTTAATCCCGGCAGTGCATTCGCAAAAGACCGGTTCATTGGTATTAACGATTGCTACATCGGCATTAAGCCACAAATAGATAGACTTTTATAAATAAATTTGGTAATCAGAACATCATGAAAAAGACACCTTTGAATGTAAAACTGTTGCTTTTGAGAATCAAAAGCCGGAAGAGAACCGGGAGCAATTTGCTCTTTTCTCTTGTGCCGTTTCTCTTTTTCTCATCCATGCTTATGCAATCAAGAGCTCAATCGCTGGATGTTCCCTACGTTCCGACACCTCAAAATGTGGTGGAAAAAATGTTGGATATGGCAAATGTCGGTCCCGGAGACTATGTGATTGACTTGGGTTCGGGAGACGGGCGCATTGTTATTGCTGCCGCAAAAAGAGGCGCATTCGGACATGGTGTGGATATTGACCCTGTTCGGATAAAGGAGGCAAGTGAAAATGCAAAAAAGGCTGAAGTTGAAAATAGAGTACTTTTTGTACAGGATAATATTTTCAGCACCGATTTCAGCAGAGCAAGTGTAGTTACAATGTATCTGCTTAACTCGGTAAACCTGCAATTGCGTTCCCACCTGCTGGGTCGGTTAAAACCGGGAACACGTATTGTTTCTCACAATTTTGACATGGGCGACTGGAAACCGGACAATAATGCCAGGGAAGAAACCAGTAATATCTATTTTTGGCTTATTCCTGCAAATGTTAAAGGTGAATGGAACTGGCAGACCGGTGAAAAATCGTTTACGATGACTGCCCAGCAGGAATACCAGAAAATCCGCCTGCAAATAAAATCGGGCAGAATATCATTGCCCGTAGAAGAAGCCATACTAAATGGCGACAGGATCAGTTTCACAGTCGCTGTCCCCAAAAGTGATGAAAAGTATCTTTACAGCGGCAGGGTAGAGGGAAACAGAATCACCGGCGTGGCTCAAATCAGATTGGGAGAAAACTCCAGCATTGTAGAGTGGGATGCGGTAATGCGCTGATGAGCAATAATATAAAAAGGCTGCTTTTTAGGGCAGCCTCTGTTTTGGGTGGCGGATGGGACTTGAACCCACGACCCCTGGAACCACAATCCAGTGCTCTAACCAACTGAGCTACAGCCACCGTTTAATTTGAGTTTGCAAATATAATATTTATTTGTTCATCCTGCCTGAAAACTGAAGATTTGTAAACTGAATTTTTCTTGCAAATGTTACGCCCACTTCTTGATTAATGATTTTTACCACCAAAACCTGGCAGGGCAGGCAGCCGTGAATGTGCCCCTGTTTTCTAAAACTCAAGCACATTTCTCAGGTTTTTATAACCTGATTTACTTACTCTCAATTTGGTCTTATCTTTCAGAATAACTATGTAGGATTCCTTCTCGTATTGCTGAATTTCATTAATTTCTTCAACTTTAACAATGTGTGAACGGTGGATGCGTACAAAGTTTTTCGGATCAAGTGCTTTCTCATAATACTTCATGGTGTTCTGCTTGATATATCTGTTTTCATGGGTAAAAATCAGTACATAATCATCCATTGATTCGATATATCTCACCTGGTCCACCGGGATGATATGTATTTTGTTCCTGTTTTTCACCACAATCCGTTCAAGAGCTTCTTCATGGGGAAAACTAACCAGTTTATCAGCAACATCAGAGGCGGGTCCTTCTGCCAAAATTCGCTCGGCTACTTTCTGAACCGCTTCCAGCAGCCGCTCTTTGGAGTAGGGTTTCAGCAGATAATCCGCCGCATTGTATTCAAATGCTTTCAGTGCATACTGGTCATAAGCCGTTGCAAAAATAATGTGTGGCTTGTGGTCCAGCAGTTCCAAAAGCTCAAAACCGGTTATTTTTGGCATTTGAATGTCGAGAAAAACAAGATCTGGCTTCATCTCATTGATTGCCTTAACTCCCTCAAATCCGTTTTCGCATTCAGCAATAATTTCAATATTTTCAAAATCACTTAAAAATGATTTCAGAAGCTTTCGGGCAAGCTTTTCATCCTCAACAATAATGGTTCGTATTTTATCTGCCATGGTAAATTATTTTTGTGGAATTACCAAAGATACTTTAAATTCTTTTTTGTTGTCCTCTACTTTCATCAACATTGAGTTTCCATAAATAATCTGCAGCCGGTCGCGAACATTTCGCAACCCAATTCCCTCACCCCTTTTGGGCAGAGCATTGGGGTCATAATTGTTGGTGATGGTTATTTCCAGCACATCGTTATTGCATCTCCCTCTGGTGATAACATCAACGGTTTCCGTTGCTTCATAAACGCCATATTTAATTGCATTTTCATAAAGCGGCTGCAAAATCATATTCGGAATCTGAGCCTGCATGCAATTTTTATCAATTTCGAAAACCGGATTTAGCTTTTCTCCAAATCTCACCTTTTCAATCTGAAGATAGAGCATATTGTTTTTCAGCTCCTCACTCAGCGGCACTTTGTCAACCTGATCGTGTCTGAGAGAATACCGCATAAGTGCTGAAAGATTAATCACCATCTCCTGTGCTTTTGCCGGATCGATCATCGTCAGTGATGAAATGCTGTTCAGGCTGTTAAATAAAAAATGGGGATTGATTTGCGATTTCAAAGCATGCAATTCCGCTTCCTTAACCAGCGATTTCAGATTGCCTTCATTGATGAGCTTTTCTTTAAACTCCTGGTAGTAGTTCACCGCGTAAAAGAAAATCACAAAAGTGATGTATGACATATATCCGCCAAAAATTGTCATGGTTACTTTATTGCCAACCCAATGCTGATGAAAATGTACCGGATAAAGCAATTTGATGATAACCATGCCGGTATAGAGCCAGATAAAAACAATTACGGTGGCAGAAATGGCATGTGACACAATTATTTTTCCTATGGGATTGTCTTCAATCGTGCTAAACTTTATCACATACCAGATGGACGAACCAATGACGGCATAGGTTAGATTGAAAGCAACTGCTTCGGTGGCTGCAAGTCCCGGATCAACGCCAAGCGAGAGCCATTTTATGAGCACACTTGCAGTAATTATTATCATCCAAACTAAAAAATAATAAATGCCAAGCCGTGGATTGGATATGAAAGGATGTTTAAAATCCATATTAATTATATTTTACTTCCACTCCGCCAAAAGCACAAAACCCCTTAATTACCAGCACCTTTGAAGCATCCTGATTGGCATTGAGAACCGATGTTCCGCGTTTATCGGTGAAAGCGCCAAAAATTACGTTAACCTCATTGATAACAGTCCAGTCTGCAGGAACTTTAAATCCGCTCCCTCCAAAGATGTTGACACATTCAATGGTTGCTCCGTTTTCGGCGAGAGATGTTTGACGTAAGTCAAACTCAGCGCCTCCAAAAATAGAAGTTATTTTTCCACCTAAGAAATTATTTGTTCTGACAAAAACCTCCTTCCCTCCAAAAATTATAAAATCGTCAAAGAAATCGGCTCCCTGCATTGAAGATTCAATCCGGGGTGTTTTAGATTTCATTTTATGTGTAATTATCAGCACAACACCAACCCCGATAATTAAAACAGGCCATCCAAATTGCCTTAAATGATAAGGGATTATCAATAACTCGTCTATCAGAAAAAAACTGCCGATGACAATCAAAACAATCCCTGAAGTGCGATTGCCGGCAATCATAGAGAAAACTCCGATACCTATGAGCAGCATCTGCCAGGATATTAAAATATCTGTCAGCACAATAGGTATAAAGTTCAGCTTGAATAAAATCCAAAGCGCCCCGATAATAATCAAAAATAACCCGAACAACGCCTTCCTGCTTGACCTGTCTTTCTTTTCTTTCATTTCATTTTCCCCTTATTTCAATTTCTAACAACAAATATAGGCATTGAAGTCCGGGGAACAGGTCAATCAATCGGTTAACAATAGCTTAACATCGGTGAACAGAATAAAATCACTGAAAATCAAACGTTACAGCAATCTTTAATTCCTTTGATGTTTCTAAAAAGAGGTAAACGTTTAACTCCCCTTTGAATAGGAGTCGCGCAAAGGCACTGTCCGGTTAAACACCGGTTTTTCGGGAGTTGAATCGTAATCCACATTAAAATAACCCAGGCGTTCAAACTGAAAATGGTCGAGTGGTTTCGCATTCTTCACAAAAGGCTCCAGAAAACATTCCGGAAGAACTTTCAGCGAATCGGTATTTAGAAATTCTTTATAATCCACGTCCTTTTGCCCTAATGGATCTTCCACGCTAAATAGGCGGTCGTACATCCTGACTTCAGATTTCACTGCATGTTTCGCCGAAACCCAGTGCAGGGTTGCTTTCACTTTTCGCCCGTCGGGTGAGTTTCCTCCTCTCGACTGCGGATCATAGGTGCAGTGAAGCGCTGTTATTTCTCCTTTTTCATTTTTAATCACTTCGTTGCAGGTGATGAAATAGGCGTAGCGCAGACGCACTTCGCGTCCGGGCGCCAGGCGGAAAAATTTTCGGGAAGGCTCTTCCATAAAATCATCCTGCTCAATATACAGCTCCTTTGCAAAAGGCACTTTTCGTGTTCCCATGCTTTCATCTTCCGGATTATTTACCGCTTCAAGCTCTTCTTCTGCTCCTTCGGGATAGTTGGTTATAACAACTTTTAACGGATTGAGAACACCCATAACGCGCTGTGCAGTGCGGTTGAGATGTTCACGAACGCTGTATTCAAGCAAAGAAACATCGACCATTCCGTCCACTTTGGTGACACCGATCCGGTCAGCGAAATTCCGGATTGAAACGGGAGTATAGCCACGCCGGCGCAATCCCGAAATGGTTGGCATTCGCGGGTCGTCCCAGCCATTGACATACCCCTCGTTTACCAGCTGAAGCAGCAACCGCTTGCTCATAACGGTATAGGTTAAGTTAAGCCGTGCGAATTCAATTTGGCGGGGTCTGTAGTCCGTTTCCTGAAGCTGGTCAATAAACCAGTCGTAGAGCGGGCGGTGCACTTCAAACTCCAGGGTGCAAATCGAATGGGTGATTCCTTCCCAATAGTCGCTCTGTCCGTGAGCAAAATCATACATGGGATAGATGCACCATTTGTCGCCGGTTCGGTGGTGGTGCGCTTTAATGATGCGGTAAATTATCGGGTCGCGCATGTGCATATTGGGCGATGTCATATCAATTTTTGCACGCAGCACTCTGGAACCTTCTTCAAACTCACCGGCAGTCATCCGCATAAAAAGATCGAGGTTTTCTTCGGTTGTACGATTCCTGTATGGACTTTCCTCGCCCGGGCGGGTGGGGGTTCCCTTTTGGCTGGCTATGGCTTCGGCATCCTGATCGTCAACATAAGCCTTGCCCTCCTTTATCAGCTTTATGGCAAAATTGTGAAGATTTTCAAAATAGTCGGAAGCGTAAAAAAGCCTGTCTTCCCAATCGAAACCTAACCACTTCACGTCCTTCATGATGGACTCCACATATTCCATCTCCTCTTTGATAGGATTGGTGTCGTCGAAACGGAGATTGCATTTTCCGCCATAATGTTCGGCAATTCCAAAATTCAGACAAATGGATTTAGCGTGACCAATATGGAGATATCCGTTGGGTTCGGGCGGAAACCGTGTCAAAACGCGCCCGTCGTTTTTCCCTTCGGCAAGGTCTTTATCAATCTGCTGAAAAATGAAATTCGATTTTTTTACCGCCTCTGAATTTTCTGAATTATTTGTCATTGCTTAACTATTTATCTGCTGATTTTCAACGGTAGCAAAATTAAAAAAAGGTTTATCAGTAGGGTTAACACAAGTTTGTTTTCTTTGCATTCATTACTTATTCTTAATTTCATTGAAATGAATCCGCCGATGGGCGGTGAAATTGAAAAAGCGAGCGTAACCTTGTTTTTGTAAAAATGGTTGGGTGTTTATGTGGAAATCATTACAATTTTTCTACCTTTGCAGTCCGAATTTAAAAAACGGTACCTTGGCCGAGTGGTTAGGCAACGGTCTGCAAAACCGTGTACGGCGGTTCGAATCCGCCAGGTACCTCAAAAAAATGAAACGGTTAATTTTTGTTTTGATTATCAGCTCCTTGTGTGCAGGTCCAGCTTTCAGTCAGATTCCCCAGTCTTCGCTTTATGAAATGAAACGTGCTATGGATTTAATGAACCTAAATAAGGCGCACCGGGGTGATTTTCAGTCGATGCTCACTGAAGCAGACATACAAGGTTCTCCCTACCTGAATGATGAGTTCATTGAGGGTTCGGTTTTTACCACCTCCAAAACTCAATACGAAGGTGTTCCGCTTCGTTACAATATTTACAACGATGACATCGAATTTCGTTCCGACGACGGACAGGTAATGGTTTTGGCGGCTCCGGAAGTTTTGGAAAAAGTTGAATTTGGCGATTATCAGTTTGAATACATATTCTATCATGCTGTGAACAAAACCAAGCGCGGCTTTTTCACCGTTATCGAAAAAGGGAAGGCATCACTCTATTCCCGTCCACAGATTAAGTTTGAAGAAGCCAAACAACCTGCTGCATATCAGGATGCACAACCTGCAAAATTTACCAAAAGACCGGATGTTTATTATATCCGGATTGACATGGAAGCGGCTAAACCGGTGACAAAACAGAAAGATTTGCAGGAGGCATTCTCTGATCATAAAGCTGAGATTGATTCATTTATCAAAAAAAACAAAATAAAAGCCAACAGCCCGGAATCTTTAAAAGAGTTGGTTCAATATTACAATTCGCTGGAATAAACTCTGAATCTCCCGCATGGAATTTACATTTATATTAGTTGAGCCCGCTGTTCCCGAGAATGTAGGCGCTACGGCACGCGCAATAAAAACCATGGGATTCAAAAATCTCGCGCTTATAAATCCCTGCGAATACCTGAGCGGGCCGGCACGCTGGCTGGCTCATGCTTCTGAAGAGATCCTTGAAAATGCACTCATTTTCCCCACTTTGCATGAAGCGGTTCAGGAATTTGACTTTATTATCGGCACATCGGCAAAAAGGCGCAGTGTGAAACACGATTACCTCTCCCTGTCTAAACTGCCTGAATTGTTAGAATCCAAAGGAAACACCGTAAGAAGAGCTGCCATTATTTTTGGTCGCGAAGAATCGGGGCTTCGGAATGAAGAGCTGAAACTTTGTGATTTGGTAACTGCTGTTCCAATGAAAACCGTTTTCCCTTCGTTAAACCTGGCGCAAGCTGTCATGCTTTATGCCTGGGAGCTTTCTAAAATAGCTGAAAATAATTTTTCACAAAAATCACTCAGAAGTGAAGAGAGCTTTCATTCGCTGGTGCAAAAAGTTCGTTCAATACTGACTGAAACCGGATTTGACGGGCAATCGGCCATATTTTCCCGTTTCCTCGAGCGAATTGCTTTCCTCGATGAAGGCGACATCCGGTTGTTTCACTCTTTCTGCAATAAGTTTCTGGAAAATAAAAACAACCGGTAAACCGGTATAACATCCGCTTTCTCTGTCGTTACAGGAATCATTATCTTGTGTCTCGTATCTTGTATCTCTGTATCTTGTATCTCTGTATCTTGTGTCTTATGTCTTGTATCTCGTGTCTCATGTCTTGTGTCTTATGTCTCGTGTCTCATGTCTTGTATCTCGTGTCTTATGTCTTATGTCTTATGTCTTATGTCTTGTGTCTTATGTCTTGTGTCTCGTGTCTTGTGTCTTATGTCTTATGTCTTGTGTCTAATCGCTATGTGTCAAAGAAAAAATCATTGCAATTTCAGCACCATGCCCACGCGCAAAACCGAATTTTCATTC
>JACDJC010002704.1_pt1 | contig 13582 bp, 12 predicted proteins | sample 7454191 | NCBI WGS metagenome assembly JACDJC01 (sample SAMN14253291, study PRJNA609438) | sludge metagenome | isolation source: sludge after 25d culture with pyrite and EDTA | collected 2018-12-20 | reverse complement strand
GCGAAAAAAATTCATCAAGGCTGACGTGGGTGTAACCGGTGCCAATTTTCTGGTTGCCGATATTGGTGCCGTAGCCCTTACCGAAAATGAGGGGAACGGACTGATGACCATGTCCTTTCCCAAAATTCATATTGTACTGGCCGGAATTGAGAGGGTCATACCATCCATTCGACATATTCCGTTTTTCTGGCAATGGCTGGGAGTCCATGGTACCGGACAGAATATTTCGGCATATAATACACTAATAACTGGTCCACGACAACCTGGTGAGGTGGACGGACCAGAGAAAATGTACGTTATACTGTTGGATAATGGGCGAAGCAAGGTTTATAATGACCCTGACGTATATGAAGCCCTGAAGTGCATTCGATGCGGTGCATGCCTCAATGCATGCCCGGTATATCAACATATTGGCGGTTATACATACGGTTCGACTTACACTGGACCCATAGGATCCGTTTTAACCCCCTTTTTCAGCGGTTTTAAGGACTTTGGACATCTGAGTGATGCAAGTACCCTGTGTGGACGTTGCAGCAGTGTATGCCCTGTTAAAATACCGCTTCATGACCTTTTGCTGCTTAACCGGCAGCGAAATGTTGCACAACATGGTTCCGGATGGATTTGGAAAGCCGGTATGAAAGCTTTTGTTTTTACCTTTGGAAAACGTAAAAGAGTCGATTTTTTCAATGGAAAGTTCAAAAGACGGCTGGCTGCCATCTCAGGAAATCCGCTCGGTAAAGGGAAAAGGACTCCCCGGTTTGCCAACCATTCGTTTAGTAGAAATTGGAAATTACAAAATCTATAATTATGTTGTCAAATACTTGTAAATATGCTTTGAGGGCCCTGATCTATCTTTCGAAATATTCAGAAGAAGATCATCGTATCGGAATTAAAAAAATCTCCGAGGACCTGAAAATTTCTTCGCCATTCCTTGGTAAAATTTTGCAAAATCTTGTGAAACAGAAACTTTTGGTTTCAACCAAAGGACCAAACGGTGGCTTCAGTCTTGGTAAGAAACCTGAAGAGATCAGCCTTTGGGATATAGTGGTGAATGTTGACGGACTGGATTATTTCACGAACTGCCTGATAGGATTGCATCCCTGTAATGCCCACGATCCCAGTAAGCCATATTGTCCGGTGCATTTCAAGTATGAAGAACTCAGGCAACAAACTGCCGCGTTCTATACGAATACCAGTCTGCATGATGTTTCTGAAGATATTGAGAAGTTTGAGGATTTGGTAAGACTTTAACTGAATTTTGACTGGCTATGGGAGGAGTTTATATCCATGTTCCCTTTTGCCGCAAGAAATGTTTTTACTGTGATTTCTACAAGACAACGGCGGTTTCGCAAAAGCCGCTTTTTTTGCAGGCATTGCACCGTGAAATAGATTTTCAATGTGGTTATCTGGGCAATGAACCTGTCGAAACAGTTTATCTTGGCGGAGGAACACCTTCGGTGTTGTTACCCTCTGAAATTGCAGGCATTCTCGAACATCTCAGACGTTACCACACATTTGACAACCACGTTGAAGTTACTGTAGAAGCCAATCCTGACGATCTTTCATCAACCTATCTGAAAGAACTGAAAAAGGTTGGTGTCAACCGACTGAGTATAGGTATACAGTCGTTTCATACCGAAGACCTCAAACGGATGAATCGAAGGCATACCCGTGATCAAGCTGTCCGTTCCGTGACAGATGCCCGTGAGGCGGGATTCCATGATATCAGTATTGACCTTATATACGGTTTGCCTGAGCTTTCAATGGCTCGTTGGGAAGAAAATCTTCGCCAGGCAATGGATCTCCCTGCAACTCACCTTTCTGCTTACCATTTGACGTATCACGAAGGAACCATGTTTTTTCACTGGCTGAAGAAAGGCCAGCTGAAAGAGATTCCTGAAGATGAAAGTATAGCCCAGTTTGAAATGCTGATCGATTTATCGGCTGATGCCGGGTATGAACATTACGAAATCTCCAACTTTGCACGTAACCAGGCATATTCAAAACACAATACAGGTTATTGGAAGGGTAAAAAGTACTTAGGATTGGGTCCATCAGCCCATAGTTATGATTTAATATCCCGACAATGGAATATTGCTGACCTGTACCACTATCTGAAATCACTTGATCAGGGTGTACTCAATTTTGAAAAGGAAATCCTGTCCCCCAAAGATCGTTTAAATGATTTCCTGATAACACGAATCCGGACCAAATGGGGTCTGGACTTGAATGAGCTTCAATCTGTTTTTAGCCAGAAAGCGCGCAATAAATTGGAAATATCCGCTGAAAAGTACCTGAAATCAGGTCATCTACAAAAAACTGGCGACATCATCTCATTGAGCCGTAAGGGAATTATGGTGTCAGATGAAATTATGCTGGCCCTCCTTGCGGAAGAGGATTAATAGACTTTTTCCCCGGCTAACCAAGTGGATACAATTTTGGTATCCAGAATTTCTTGGGGGGAGGCTGTCATCAGGTCAGTATCAAGGACGACAAAATCAGCCCATTTCCCATTCTCCAGACTGCCCTTTTGATTTTCTTCAAAAGATGCTTTTGCAGCCCAAATAGTCATTGATCGAAGGGCCTGCTCCCTGTTCAGCGCATTTTCCATTTGGAAACCTCCATCAGGTGTGCCATCATGATGCGTCCTGAAAACGGAAGAATAAAATGTAAACAAAGGAGAAATCTCTTCAACCGGAAAGTCGGTTCCATTTGGCAACCATCCCAACTGATCCAAAAGTGTGCGGTAGGCATAGGCACCTTTAATTCTTACATCCCCTACCCTTTCATCGGCCCAGTCCATATCGCTGGTGGCATGTGTTGCCTGAATTGAGGGTACGACCGAATATTTCGAGAATAAGCCAAAGTCATCGGGATGAACTATTTGTGCATGTTCAATTCTCCACCGCCTGTCATTCTCTCCTTTCAGCAATTTTCCATAAGTAGTAAGCATCATGCGGTTGGCGCTGTCGCCAATACAATGTGTAGCTACCTGATAGTTGTTTTCATAGGCCAGGGAACATATTTCTTCATAAAACCCGGGAGGGGACATTCGTAATCCTGAATTGCCCGGATCATCAGAGTAAGGTTCTAACATAAGGGCTCCACGGGAACCTAAAGCTCCATCCGCATAGATTTTTATGGTATTGACCATCAAACGATCAGTCTGATAGGTCCCTTTCTTCACGAATTGTTCAAAATTTTCTTCGGTAGGATCCAGCATTGCGTTGATTCTCATCTTCAAATCCCCCTTTTTTTGGAGACTATCGATCAGCAAAACAACACTCCTTGATAAACCACAATCTGTCACGGAGGTCAATCCTGCCGAAAAGCAATTTTTTTCGGCAGCCTGAAGGGCTTTTGACTGCATTTCTGTATCTGGTTTAGGAACCACCGATGAAACAAGTCCTTCTGCATTGTCAATCAGGATACCTGTGGGTTCACCATCTCTCAGTAAAATTTCACCACCATCAACGCGTGTTTCAGATGTGATTCCGGCAATTTCCAAAGCTTTTGAATTACACCATGCAGCATGTCCGTCAATGCGGATCAGATAGACTGCGACATCTGGAAACAGTTCATCTAGCTTTGATTTGTCTGGAAAATCTTTTATGGGCCAGTTATTCTGGTCCCAGCCTCTTCCCAATATCCATTCACCACCAAATTGGGCGTAATGCTCCTTCAATATTGAATATATTTCATCCTGACTTTTAGTTCCTGCCAGGTTGGCACGCTGAATAAGATTGATCCCATAGCCATAGAAATGGGCATGGGCATCATTGAATCCCGGATAAACAAATTTTCCTTTAAGATCTTCTTTTACAGGTGCAGTATATCGGGAAATTATTTCTTCCGAAGTTCCTGTTGCAATGATTTTGCCATCTTTTATGGCCATACTTTCAGTGGTTGAGAAGGAGTTATCCACTGTATATATTTTCGCATTAAGGATGAGGAGGTCAGCTTTTTCGGTTGTACAGGATGTCATGCTGTTCATAAATATTATAATGGCTGGTATAAGAGTCCGTATTTTCATGAATGATATTGGCATTGATGACATTACAAACTTAAAAAAAATGTGTTTTCTTCATTATGCTTTCCTGAAAATGCGATAAAACCAGATGGTTAAAATCAGTATTCGTGAACTCATTCTAATCTAAAAAATGGATGTTTCAAAGGAGAATCAAAACAACAAGTTTAAAGCCTGAACAACAAGAATCAACAATACCATAGCCACGGGATAAACTGTCGCATAAGCAATTGAGTGGGCATTGGTTTCGGTCATTGAGTCTGCCGCGGCAAGTCCGGGAGTACTGGTCATGCCACCCGTAATGGCACCGAATAGCGTAAGAAGATTCATATTGAAAACATACTTGCCCACGTACAAGGCCAGAATCATTGGAAAAAGTGTTATCACGGCACCCCATATAAACAGTTCAATACCATACTGTTGGAAGGTTTTTACTATTTCGGCACCGGCGCTGGTTCCTACGGATGCAAGGAACAACACAAGACCCAATTGTCTCAGGAGGTTGTTGGCGGCACTTGACATAGTCCAGATTAATGGCCCGGTTCTACCCGTACGACTGAGAACCAATGCGATCAACAATACTCCTCCGGTCAATCCAAAGCTGAAGTCAATATTTGAGAACGTGATGTGGATCATTCCAATCAGGGCACCCAGGATAATTCCAACCGCAACCGGGAGCAGGTCGGTATCTGAAAGTCTCTTGTCATCGTCACCAAAAATTCTGGCCACTATAGTCATATTTGCCTTACTGGCAGCTACAATGAGCTTATCACCCATTTGCAGTTTTGAATTCGGTGTTGGTGAAATATCGATTCCGGCTCTCCGTATTCTGGTGACAGTAGCGCCATAAGTAGCCAACAGATTAATCTGTCCAAGGGTTTTGTTGACCACTTCTTTATTGGTAACCAATACTCCCCTTACATCATATTGTGGATCCAGGGGAATTTCAATATCTGTTTCATTTCCTATCAGTAGTTTCACCCGATGGAGTGCATCTGGAGATCCTACTGCCTTTATGATGTCCCCTTTTTGCAAGATGGTATTGGGCGTAGGGGCAAAAGCCATTTCGTCACGCATTACCCTGGAAATCACGGCCTGGGTCATATGCCTGACCTTCAGTTCACCAATGCTTTTCCCGGCTATGTTTTCATTTTCAACAACAAAATTCTTTTTATCAATTTCAGGATATTCCTTGTAGATTTCCCGGGTATATTCCTGTTCAGCCTCTACAACTTTTTTCCCGATTAGCTTTGGCATCAGCCTCACAAAAAGGATGACACCGATTACCCCAAACGGATAAGCCACACCATAACCGATTGATGCGAGCGGGGAGTTGGTATAATCAATGGCAGCCGCCAAGCCGGGGGTGCTTGTCAATGCTCCGGTAAGCAAACCGATAGTTATATTTTTATCGATTCCGAATATCGAGATGACTACAAGACTAACCAAACCAGCAGCAACAATCAGAATTGTCGCAAACAATGCCAATGTACGACCGTCTTTTCTGAAGGATTCGAAAAATCCTGGTCCGGCTTGAACTCCAATGGTGAATATAAACAACACCAATCCGAGATTCTGAAAATCTTTTGGAATGATTACTCCATAATGGCCGAAAAGAAGTGCAACAAAAATAATGGCTGAAACATCGAGGGAAAGTCCTCTAATCTTGATTCGTCCAGCCAAATATCCCAGAGCAATAATCACGAACAAAGCAAAATAGCTGTTACTGAAGATTTCCATGGCAGTAATTTTAGGACAAAGTTAGGCAATCGGGATAGATTTCAGATTAATACGATTCTTTATGGCTGAAAGTTTAACCCAAACTATCCATTGGTCCAAAAAAGAAGGAAGCCTGTTCCATTCCACTTCAGGGATAAGGAACAGGCTTCCTTGCGTAGTTACATCAACGATCCGGAACTTTTGATCCGTAAAGGTTGTGTCTAAATACAGGGAGAGATATTGAGTAGGAAACTCAGGTCATCTTTTTCAGTAAGTTCCATGGGTACAGAACCCTGCCGGAAAATTCTTGCCGGCTTGTCTCCTATTAGTTTCAGTGTTTGACCATCGCGCAGGAGCATGGTTCCTTCTCTCAGGCCGACAACATAACATGAATTGATTTCAATGAATTCCTGAATGCGTTGTTCACGGGTTTCACCAGCATGACCGTCGGGATTTGCATCCAAATAATGTGGATTAATCTGAAAGGGAACCATGTTCATGGTATCAAAACCTTTGGGATCAATAATGGGCATGTCATTGGTGGTTCGAAGGGTTGGGCATGCAACATTTGATCCTGCACTCCACCCTATATATGGAATTCCGCCCATGACCTTTTCCCTGATTGGTCCCATCAGATGGTTATCATGAAGCATTCTGACCAATTGCCAGGTGTTTCCTCCACCTACAATAATAGCTTCGGTGGCATGTATGGCAGCAATAGGATCATCGAAAGTGTGGATCCCGACAACTGAATGTCCAATTTCGGCAAATCGTTCATTCACTTTATCAACATAAACGTCGAATGAGAACGTAACTGCAGCATAGGGTATAAACAGTGCTTTTACAGGTTTATCGCCAAGGAATTTTTTAATCTCCATTTTGGGATAGTCCAGGTATGGTTCACCCGGCATGGTCGAATTGCTTATCAGTAGTAGTTTCATAATCAGGTGTATTTTAAAATTATAAACTCAAAATCGTGATTCCAACAGTGATGGGATTGATATCCGGCATGCCGGCTTCTTTCCTGAACATTGGCTGAAGATCGTAATTGCAAAAAAATTGAAGGCGTCGATAGCCTGCCCTCGCCATCAGGCCATACCTGAAATCGTTCAGAGAAAAGTCTCCTGGGGTTTTCAATTTCTCCCTTTTTCGATCGACACGGTACTTAATTTTTGTGTGACTGCTGATCCGATAACCTGCGAATGTGCCTGCCGACAAGTATATTCTGTTGGCATAATGGTTAACCGGGATCTGGAATTCAATTAACAGCGGTATAGTGGCATAAACCATCGAAAACTTCGATTTTTGATTACTGTCAAAGAATAGGGATTGCAGGGTTACCTGTCCGGATGATTCCTTTTGCAGGGTGGTGTTTTTATCGAGACGATAGCTTTTCATCTGAAGGCCCAATCCGGTAACGATACCTATGGTGTTTCGAGATCTTTGGATACCCATACTCTGCTGTACAAAATTTATATAAAGAGAGTTAGACCTTAGGATGTCATAATCGGGAAACCCCGGTTCTTTTTCATTCAAAAAGTTTAATCCAAAATCTATCCCTGCAAAATGTCCCGTAAAATCGTCTTGCCAGATATTTAGTCCGTCCTGGACAATCTCTTTGAAACGAACATTTTTCAGGAGTTTTTCGGGATTTTTGTCAGAAATCCGGATACTGTCCGGAATCTGTGCCGACAAGGTCTGGGATAACCAAATGAACAGTATGCTCAGTAGAATATTCTGTTTGTGACAATGTATAACGCTTGCTTTTATACAACTTTTAATCATTGTTTTCAGATAAGGCTCTGGTAATACAGATACATACAAATGTACAGGTTTCAATTCTTTAATAAAGGACAATCATCATATATAAACCATTAATTCATCAATTTGATCAAACTATGTTGGTTTTCTGTGAAATGAAAAAACCGCAGGAATTTCAATTCCCGCGGTTCTATTTTCTTTTATTGTTTTCTGGCTGGACAAATAAATGAGATTACATGTTCAGGTGCAGACCGATTGTAAGGGGCTTCAGATCCGGACCTTTTTGATCCTTGAAAAGTGAAGTCATGCCGTAATTGGCAAAAACAGCGATGTCACCAAAACCAATACGGCCAGTCAGCTCGTATTTCACCGGATTTATATTGAAATTACGGCGTTCCTTTGATTTTGTATCACCACTTTTAATTTTGGTATGTGAACCTATATTCAGACCACCAATGACACCTGCACCCAAAGTCAGCCTGTTTGATTTATACTTTAACGGGGTAGCGATTTCCAGAATGAGTGGAGCAGTAAGGTAACTAACACTCAATTTTGACTTATTGACATCCCCGCTTAAGGCAACAGGAATCAGGCGCCCTGTTCCTGTCTCTTTGGCAACGGTTATGGGTTCATCAAATCGAAAATCCATGAAGTTAAAACCGAGTCCGGTGACCAAGGCTATTGTATTGCTGTTATCACTGAAGGCATATTCGGCGAAATTGATGTTTACCGAAAGTGATTTATTATGGTTGATATCGAAAAACTCGCCGAATTCGGTGCCATAATAGAGTGAATAATCGGTAGTATGGAAAGTGTTGACACCCATGCCAAAACCTCCCCAGGTACTTTCAAAATTGCCTCTTTTCTTAGGTTTCTCTTTTTCATCACGGCTCATATGGATTTTTGTGCCATCCCCATTCCCAATTACGTCAAAGGTCCTGTTTCCAAGTCGGATACTGGTGGTATCTCCGGCATGGTTCGTTACAACTTCCACCCCTTTGTCTTCACCAACACGTACCTGTGTTTTTCCGGTATCTTCGGTTACGGTAACCACATTCTTTTTAAGAATTTTTACAGCAGTTGAATCGTTCTGGGCATATGCTGCCGATAGAAACAGGGCAGCTGCAATAAAAAGTGTAATTCGTTTCATGTCTTCTGATTTTTAATGATTTTGCCTGTGTGACGGATTGGCCCCAAAGAAAGTTACAGGGTTTGTATTTTTTTTACTCCTTACCAACAGGTATGTGTAGTCCCAGTACACGGGTGTCAAGCGATAATGCCACAATTTCTCCTGTGGGATCAGTTTCGTAAGTAATCCTTGAATTGGAAATATTGGAGGCAACTTGTAGTCCTGATTTAACCAATTTGCTGAAACTGAAATTATTCACTCCTAGTCGGGTGGCAATCTTTTCTTGTACCGGAAGATCCTCGAAAACCTCTTCGTACTGTGTGACAGTTGTCGTCAAATTGATATCTGCCAGGACTGGTTCAAATTCCGCGCTTGTAAGCAATGCTTCCCTGGGTTGCAATCTTTCGAATTCGAGCAGTTCCCGTTGCTCTGTCACTTCGTCTGTATCAAAAGGTTGTTCCGGCCTCGAAACAGGAGGTTCGGATTGATTTATACTGATGTCAGCATATTTCTGACTTGTAGAGGCTTGCTCTGATTTTTCCGATGAGTTCTCATTTGTCATTGGCTCTTTGATAGCCTCATCAGACAGCGTTGATGCCGGCTCTGGAAGGGTTTGCACCACTACTTTGTCGACTCCAAGTTCTGACAGGTCATCAGGCCATAATCCCCAAATAGCCATGGCAACCAGCAGGACTGCAGCGACCCGTGCACTTCTTATAAACCAGGCACGTATGGCTGGCTGACGATATAAATTGATTTTATCAGGATATTGAATGGCAAGATCGGCTTCCAGCTTTGTGGAAAGGTATAAATCAGCGGTTTTCCTGTCTTCTGGATGGGAATTCATCCATTCTTCAAAGGAGTCAGATTCTTCCGGTGAAAGATCTCCCTCCATCCAGGCAATGATTTTCTTTTCATTTAACTCTGGAGAATCATCTACGGCTTTATAGAGCTTTTGCTTTCCCGAAAACGCTGTCTCCTCATTCGGAACTGTAACGCATTCGAAAAGCTGAAGCTCTTCTTTGAGGTCAGGATTTTGCTTCAGAAACTCAATGAATTCATCGACCAATGTTTCATCAAGATTACTATCCAGGTAATCCAGGAAGTAAATCTCATAATTATCACGGGTTATCTTCATAGCTACACCAATACCTCCAGGTTCCCAATATAATTCTTCAAGAATACCCTCGCCCGATAAATGTAAACTTTTACCTGCGATTCGCCGAGTTCACAAATTTGCCCGATTTCCTGATAGGAATATCCTTCGAAATCGCGCAGTACCAATACCATTCGTTGTACTTCCGGCAGTCTTTGAACGGCTTCATTGAGCCTTTCTTTCAGGTCAGTGTATTGGGATGAATGCTCTATGGCTCCCGAAGGAATTTCTTCGGTGGCAACCATTCTCTTTTCTTTTCTGAGCTTGTCAATCATGGTATGATAGGCTGTTGTGAACAAATAGGATTTCACTTTGCCTCCATCAATATTCTCACGGTTTTTCCACATTTTTTCGTAGCTCTCCTGCACAATATCCTCGGCCATATGCCTGTCTTTCATGCTCTTGAGCACAAACCTGAAAACCCGGTCGCTGTATTCATCCACAGATTGGTTAAATTCCTGGACTGTCATTCTGCCTTGTGGTAAGTTTTAGGATATGACGTTTATGGCTTTCAAATGTTACAGCAAGCCATTTTTTTATTGCCCTTAAGTCTCACCATCCATCTGATTTCCCTGAACCTGAAATTTTTATGCACTTCAAATCTTTTGTACTTTGGTTTTCCATACGTACTTTTGCAGCCACAAAAACAGAAATTAGGAATTAAAATATGAAAAAGACTGTATTGAGCGGAATCAGACCGACAGGAAACCTTCACCTGGGCAATTATTTTGGTGCTGTCCGTAGCTTTGTCAAGATGCAGCATGATTATAATTGTTACTTTTTCATCGCTGATATACATTCACTTACAACCCATCCCACTCCCGAAAATTTACAGAATGGCGTGAAGCAGGTCCTGGCCGAATACCTTGCCTGCGGAATCGATCCTGAAGCCGCTACCATCTTTATACAGAGTGATGTTCCGGAAGTGACTGAATTATATACCTTTCTGAACATGAATGCCTATCTGGGTGAACTGGAGAGGACAACCTCTTTCAAGGATAAGGCCCGCCAGCAACCCGATAACGTCAATGCCGGATTGCTAACCTATCCGGTTTTGATGGCAGCTGATATCCTGATCCATAAGGCCAATTATGTACCCGTCGGCAAGGATCAGGAACAGAATCTGGAAATGGCCCGTAAATTTGCGAAACGATTTAACCATGTGTACAAGCACAAGGTATTCCCTATGCCTAAGCCTTTTACATTCGATGGAAAAGATATGATCAAGGTTCCGGGTCTTGACGGATCTGGTAAAATGGGCAAATCGGAAGGGAATGGTATTTACCTTTATGAAGATCCAGCCGAAATCAGAAAGAAAGTTATGCGTGCCGTTACCGATGGCGGCCCAACGGAAATGAACCAGAAAAAGCCTGAACCCATCGAGAACTTGTTTACCTTGATGAAAATTGTCTCTGCCCCTGAGACAGTGAGCTTTTTTGAAAGTCAATATAACAACTGTGCCATTCGGTATGGTGACATGAAAAAGCAATTGGCTGAGGACATCATCTCATTCACGGCCCCTATCCGGGAACGGATCCTTGATATCAGGAACAACGATGAATATTTGGCCCGTGTAGCCCTTCAGGGAGCTGAAAAGGCACGTGAATCGGCCCGTAAGACCCTTGATGAGGTGAAATCAGTAATGGGAATAAAACGACTTTTCTGATTGAATGTAAAGATTCCCTGAAAGAAGTCCATTAAATGGTCCGATAAAAATGATTTTGTGAAAAGAGCAATCTGGTTTTGGATTTCTCTTTTCATATTATAATGGTTAACGAAATTAGGCCTGCACTGACTTTTTAGACATTTTAACTTGCTGTTTGTCAGTATCCTCTTCCGAATTCATAATAGAGAGCCATCGAGATTACATTATTGAACTGGCTGCTTATCCAATAATACGAATCGACTGGTTTACCACGTATGGGAAGTACTGAATAGGCAAGGCGCAAGTCGAGCTTCAACTGGTCAAGCAGATCGTATTGGAAACCTACAAAGGGTTGTATGTCCAGATGGTTAAAAGCTTGTTCGTCTTCTTCCGGGAATCTGCCGTAATCGTCATATTCCGCGGCATGCATCAGGTAACCTAATGAGATTCCGCCAACGACCGAAATATATTCACTGGTACGAAAGCCCACAAAAATTGGCATTTCAGCATAGCCCAATCGCATGATATATTTCTGGGATACAGGTTCCACCGGGATTTCTCCATCATCATTTCCAATAATCCTGTTCTGTTTGAGTGGGGAGCGGCTGCGAGCACCTTTTTGGGAGTATTTCAGTTCCATGCCTGCGAAAACTGCTGGAGCGAGGTCGGTTTGAACATATGCCCCAAGCAACAAACCTGGCTTGTTGTAACCTTTGTATCGGTCACCTTCAACCTGGGTGCCATTGAATCCTCCAAGAATTCCACCCTCAAAACGCTGGGCCGATAATACGGAAGCCATCATGACCAACAGCAGGGTTATCCATATTTTATTTTGCATCTCATTTTGATTTGATGGGGACAAATTACTCTTTTTGATTGGAACCTTAAAGATAATGCTCCAATTTTTCCAGAAGGTCATTTACTCCCTCACTCGCTTTTTTCTGGATGTACACCACACCGGAAAGCGTTAGCTTTGGCGATCCGGGATCAATGACATATACCGGAATCCCTTCAGGTGCAAAATGGATTAGTCCGGCCGCCGGATAAACTGCCAGGGAAGTTCCTATCACCACAAGAATGTCGGCCTTTTCCATAATTTTCTGCGCTTTGACAATATTGGGTACAGGTTCCCCAAACCAAACAATGTGCGGACGGAGCTGGCTCCCGTGTTCACAAACATCACCTATGTTCAACTCGGGGGTATGGAGTGTATATATCCTTGAAGGATCCGCTGTACTGCGGGCTTTTCTCAGCTCACCATGCAGATGAAGGATCTTTCTGCTGCCAGCCCGTTCATGCAGATCGTCCACGTTTTGGGTGATAATCTCCACATCGTATCTGTCCTCCAGACTGGCCAAAGCCATGTGTCCGGCATTGGGGAGGGCTTCCCAAAGAGCCTTCCGTCTCTCGTTATAAAAACGGAGTACCAATTCCGGATTTTTATGCCAGGCTTCAGGGCTAGCCACCTCCTCCACATGGTAAGTATCCCAGATCCCTCCCATGTCACGAAAAGTTTTTAGTCCGCTTTCCTGACTCATTCCCGCTCCTGAAAGAACAACAAGTTTTTGTTTCATAGTAGTTTACGTATGTTTTAAAAGCGTATGGATTTTATCTGCCACTGAGCCTTATTCAAAATTACTGGTTTGGCTTATTGTATCATCGAAAAGGGTAAGCATTTTTCTATTTTTGTAAGATGATCGATCATGCAACCGTTGAGAGGATAATTGATGCCGCACAAATCGTGGATGTGGTCTCCGACTTTGTTAAGCTGAAGCGCAGGGGTGTTAACTACCTGGGCAATTGTCCTTTTCATAACGAAAAGACTCCTTCCTTCACGGTTTCGCCTGCCAAGGGCATCTTCAAGTGTTTTGGATGCGGAAAAGGAGGAAATTCCGTCAATTTTATTATGGAGCATGAAGGTCTGACTTATCCTGAAGCTTTGAAATTTTTGGCCCGGAAGTATCAGATTGATGTTGTGGAGAAGGAGGAAACCGACGAGGAAAAACAACAGAAGGATGATCGGGAAAGCATGATGATTGTATCTGGGTTTGCCCAGAAATATTTTACCCGTTTTCTCTGGAGTGAAGACGAGGGTAAGGCAATAGGACTCAGTTATTTCAGGGAAAGAGGCTTTAGGGATGATAT
>JACDJC010002702.1_pt1 | contig 13597 bp, 11 predicted proteins | sample 7454191 | NCBI WGS metagenome assembly JACDJC01 (sample SAMN14253291, study PRJNA609438) | sludge metagenome | isolation source: sludge after 25d culture with pyrite and EDTA | collected 2018-12-20 | reverse complement strand
GATTACCGCTGGAAACGGGCCAGGTGTAACGCGGCGTTCCGTCCACCGAGACGGTCATCTGCTGCGTATCCTTGTTGACCTGGATGGAGACAGCCGCGTTCGCAGCGCTGCCCGAGAGCAGCACCAGACCGGTCACCGAAATCAAAATCGCACGCATGACGTTCGCCTTGTCTCCGCCCCTCTCGCTTCACTGAATAAAGCATGGAAAGTGGCTTTTTTCACAGTGACTTCGTCTTAAGGTTGATGGAGACAGGTAAACGCTTTCGTGAACAACTCTTGTTTACGGCGTGTTTTCGCCAAATTGACGCAACCTTTCAGCGTGGCGGGCGTTGCTGGAAACGGCAAGATTTCATCAGTTTGAGGAGATGTCCGCAATGAAGACCGAAGCCCTGTTCATGTTCATGGCGGCGCATCGCCGCTTCACGTTTGTTGCGGCGGCCCTCGCCATTCTGGCGTTGCCGATCGCCGCGCATGCGCAGGGTGTCATCAGGGGCATGGAAGGCGGCGCGAGGGAAGGCTCTTATCGCGGCAACCGCGCGGCGGGGCCGGTGGGTGGCGCGGTCGGCGGGGCCGTCGGAGCAGGTGTTGGCGGCGTTGTCGGAGGCGTGAACGGCGTGCTCGGGATCGACAACCGCCGTCACTATCGCCATCGTCATTATCGCCACCGCCGTCACCGCTAATCGACTCTGCGGCTATATCTCGAAGGCGCGTCCGGCTCTCGGGTGCGCCTTCCTTGCTGTATGCGGCAAGTTGCCGTTGTGACTTTTAAGACATTCCAGCCGGAAACCGCCGCGCGCGCGGTTCTTCCGCATTGTATTTCCATGCGCGCTGACGCAACCTTCCTCTGCTGATTTGCTTCGAGGCCGGATTCGGCCGGGCGGGGAGGTTTTTTCAGATGAAGATTGCAGCTTCGTTCATTTCCACAGCGGCCGCGCTGACGTTTCTGACGATGCCCGCCGTGGCTCAACAGGACCCGGTGAATGGCGCCATCAGCGGCGCCGCGCAGGGCACCTATCAGGGAAGGACAGCCGCAGGACCGGTCGGCGGACTGGTCGGCGGCGCGCTCGGCGCAGGTGTTGGTGCTGTGGCAGGTACGCTTAATGTAGTCGGCACCGGTGTCAGCAATGCGGTGCGGCCGACCACGGTGCCTCCGCCACCCGGCAGCGGGGCTACCGGCTATTACGACAGCAATGGCAACTGGCGTCCGAACTGAACGCTCTTGTCATCGGTTTTACCCATTGGTTTGCGCCCCGCCTGCGGGGCGCTTTTCGTTCGGGATCAGGTCTTGAGCCGATAGCCGGTACGGAAGATCCACCACACCGCAACGAGACACAGCGCGAGGAAGCCCAGCGTCATGCCGAGGCTGAGGGCCACGCTGACATCGGCGATCTCGAAGAAGCTCCAGCGGAATCCGCTGACGAGATAGACCACGGGATTGAACAGGGTCACGGTCTGCCAGATCGGTGGCAGCATATGGATGGAATAGAAGCTGCCGCCCAGGAAGGTCAGCGGCGTGATCACCAGCAGCGGGATCACCTGCAGTTTCTCGAAGCCGTCGGCCCAGATGCCGATGATGAAGCCGAACAGGCTGAACGTCACCGACGTGAGCACCAGAAACGTCAGCATCATGAACGGATGCGCGATCTTCAGCGGCACGAACAGTCCGGCGGTGGCGAGAATGATCAGGCCCAGAATGATCGACTTGGTGGCAGCGGCGCCGATGTAGCCGACCACGGCCTCGAACGACGAGACGGGTGCGGACAGCAGTTCATAGATCGTGCCGGTGAACTTCGGGAAGTAGATCGCGAAAGAGGCGTTGGCGATGCTCTGCGTCAGCAGCGAGAGCATGATCAGGCCGGGTACGATGAACGTGCCGTAGCTGACGCCGTCGATCTCGGTGATGCGTGAGCCGATCGCCGAGCCGAACACGACGAAATAAAGCGATGTCGAGATCACCGGCGAGACGACGCTTTGCAGCAGCGTGCGGAAGGTGCGCGCCATCTCGAACTTGTAGATCGCGCGAATGGCATGCAGGTTCATTGTTGATGCACCAGGCTGACGAAGATTTCTTCGAGCGAACTTTGGGTGGTGTTGAGATCGTTGAAGCGGACACCGGCGCCGCTGAGGTCGTTGAGCAGGGCTGTGATGCCGGTGCGCTCGCCCTTGGTGTCGTAGGTGTAGATCAACTCGTCGCCATCGGCCGACAGTTCGAGATGATGCGCGGCCAATGACGGCGGAATGGCCGCCAGCTTTTCCTGCAGATGCAGCTTGAGCTGCTTCCGGCCGAGTTTCTGCATCAGCTTGGCCTTTTCCTCGACCAGCACGATCTCGCCCTTGTTGATGACGCCGACGCGGTCCGCCATCTCCTCGGCTTCCTCGATGTAATGCGTGGTGAGGATGATGGTGACGCCCGAGGCGCGCAGTTCGCGCACCACGTCCCACATCGCCTTGCGCAGTTCGACATCGACGCCGGCAGTCGGTTCGTCGAGGAACAGGATTTGCGGCTCGTGCGCCAGCGCCTTGGCAATCATCACGCGGCGCTTCATGCCGCCGGACAGGGTGATGATCTGGCTCTTGCGCTTGTCCCACAGCGAGAGGTCCTTGAGCACCTTCTCGATATGCGCGGGGTTCTTCGGCTTGCCGAACAGCCCCCGGCTGAATGAGGCGGTGGACCACGGGCTTTCCCATGCGTCGGTATGTAGTTCCTGCGGCACCAGTCCGATCATCGCGCGCGCGGCGCGGTAGTCCGTGACATTGTCATGGCCGCCGACGGTGACAGTGCCTTCGGTCGCGCCAACCAGCCCGCAGATGGTGCCGATCAGCGTGGTCTTTCCGGCGCCGTTCGGGCCGAGCAATGCGAAGATTTCCCCGGCGCGAATATCGAGGTTGATATTCTTCAGCGCCGTGAAGCCGGAGGCATAGGTCTTCGAGAGATTTTTGATCGAAATGATGGGGGACATGGTGGGGTCTGCCAGGGCGGGAGCATGACATAGGCGCGCAGACGCCCTTGCGCAATATGGAATGACTGCTGGATGGCTGCCGCGCGCAGCGAAAATTCTACTGCGACAAATTCAAATTTGTCATGTGCAGCGGCAAGGCCCGCTACGCGCGGGTCACAAAGCTGTCGACCACCTTCTTCTCGCCGGCTTTCTCAAACGCGATGGTGAGCTTGTTGCCGTCCACCTTGGCGACCTGGCCATAGCCGAATTTCTGATGGAACACACGATCGCCCGGCGAATAGTCCGAGTTGGTGCCGGTGGATTTCGCGATCAGTTCGCCTTCGATCACCATGGGCTTGCGGCTGACATTGCCACGTGAACCCGAACCGTAGCGTGCGCCGGTTTCGTCAAACCCTCCGCCGCCGCTGCGGGCGCGGTTGGCCTGCGCACGCTGCCAGCCCGGCGTTGAATAGCTCGAGCCGAATGTCTCGACATTGTCGAAACGCGATGCGCCGTAGCCGCCGGAGCCGCCCCATCCCGAGCCGCCCTTGCTTTCGGTGATTTCGACATTCGCAGCCGGCAGTTCGTCGAGAAAACGCGAGGGAATAGTCGTGGTCCACGAGCCATGGATGCGCCGGTTGGTGGCGAAGTAGAGCATCGCGCGCTTGCGGGCGCGGGTGATGCCGACATGGGCGAGGCGGCGTTCTTCCTCGAGTCCGGCGCGACCCTGTTCGTCGAGGGTGCGCTGGCTCGGAAACAGGCCTTCCTCCCAGCCGGGCAGGAAGACATTGTCGAATTCGAGTCCCTTGGCGGAATGCAGCGTCATCAGCGACACCGCGTCCTCGTCGGCGCCGCCCTCGCGGTCCATCACCAGCGAGATGTGTTCGAGGAAGCCTTGCAGGTTCTCAAACTCTTCCATCGAGCGCACGAGCTCTTTCAGGTTGTCGAGCCGGCCTGCGGCATCGGCCGAGCGGTCCTTCTGCCACATTTCGGTATAGCCGGATTCATCCAGCACGATTTCGGCGAGCTGCGTATGGGGAACAATATCGCGCTGCGCGCGCCAGCGGTCGAAATTGGTGATGACATCGCGCAGGCTGCCGCGCGCCTTCGGCTTCAGTTCGTCGGTCTCGATCACCTGACGCGCCGCTTCGGTCAGCGGAACGCGGCGCTTGCGGGCGATGTCGTGCAGCATCTGCACGGTGGCGTCGCCGAGGCCGCGCTTTGGCACATTGACGATGCGCTCGAAGGCAAGGTCGTCAGCAGGCGAATTGATGACGCGCAGATAGGCCAGCGCATCGCGGATTTCCGCGCGTTCATAGAAACGCGGGCCGCCGATCACGCGATAGGGCAGGCCGAGGGTGACAAAGCGGTCTTCAAACTCGCGCATCTGATAGGAGGCACGCACGAGGATGGCGATCTCGTTCAGCTTCTGGCCGGCGCGCTGAAGCTGCTCGATCTCCTCGCCGATGCCGCGGGCTTCTTCCTCCGAATCCCATGCGCCGGTGACAGTGACCTTTTCACCGTCGTGATCTTCGGTGCGCAGCGTTTTGCCGAGGCGGCCTTCATTGTGCGCGATCAGGTGCGAGGCCGCCGCGAGAATATGTCCGGTCGAACGGTAGTTGCGCTCGAGACGAATGACTTTCGCGCCCGGAAAATCGTGCTCGAAGCGCAGGATGTTGTCGACCTCCGCGCCGCGCCAGCCATAGATCGACTGGTCGTCGTCGCCGACGCAGCAGATGTTTTTGGGTTTTGTCATTCCGGGATGCGCCGCAGGCGCAGACCCGGAATCCAGGAGTGATTGCACGGTGGATTCCGGGGGCGCGCCTTCGGTGTGCCCCGGAATGACGGGTCGCGGCGACGGCGCCTGCGCCAGCAACCGCAGCCAGAGATACTGCGCGACGTTCGTGTCCTGATACTCGTCGACCAGAATGTATTTGAATCGGCCCTGATACTGCCGCAGCACATCGGGGTTCTCGCGGAACAGGCGGATATTCTCCAGGAGCAGATCGCCGAAGTCGGCGGCGTTGAGAATCTTCAGCCGCTCTTGATAGGTCGCATAGAGCTTGCCGCCCTTGCCGTTGCCGAAGACGGCGGCTTCACCGGCGGGCACCTGCGATGGCGTCAGCCCGCGGTTCTTCCAGCCGTCGATCAGTCCGGCCAGCATCCGCGCCGGCCATCGTTTGTCGTCGATGCCTTCGGCCTGCAGCAACTGCTTGAGCAGGCGGATCTGGTCGTCAACATCGAGCACGGTGAAGTTGGATTTCAACTGCACCAGTTCGGCGTGATAGCGGAGAATTCTGCCGCCGATGGAATGGAAGGTGCCAAGCCACGGCATGCCCTCGACCGCCTGGCCGAGCATCTGGCCGAGGCGATGCTTCATCTCGCGCGCCGCCTTGTTGGTGAATGTGACGGAGAGAATTTCATGCGGCCGGGCGCGGCCGGTGGAGAGGATATGCGCGATGCGCGAGGTCAGCACGCGGGTCTTGCCGGTGCCTGCGCCCGCCAGAACCAGAACCGGGCCCTCAAGCGTCTCGACCGCCTCGCGCTGCTCCGGATTGAGCGCGGTCAGATACTGCGGGGCTGCCGACGCACGCGCGCGCGCCGCGATGCCGCCAGCGGCAGGCTGGTGGCTCGGCACATCGCGAAAGTCTGAGGGCGGCAACTTGTTCGGTTCGGTCATGCGATTCGTCTTTGCCGTCACGATGGCACTTCGGAACGCGATCAGCAAAAGTGGAGGCCGGTTTTGCGTTGATCGCGCTCCAAAATATTGATTTGCGCACGATCCTGTCGCCGAACCGCTTCACACTTCGGCGGATCGTGCGCCGAGGCGGGAAAGGGGAGGTTTCATATCAGGATATCGGGACATATAGGCATGATTGGGTACGCCTGCAGGCCGGTTTCCCCGGAAAACCGGCCTGCAGGGAGCCCAACCGGGCGGATTTGTTCCCGTCAGCCCCCCGTTTCTGAGGAATTTAAACGCATTTATATACTTGACTTAGCACATCGGCGCGAATATTCCATAATCTGACAGGCCGGTGTTCTACGTTTTAGTATGTAGGTGCGTCCCAAAATGAAAGGGACGCCCGATGGGCGAGTGTATTCCAAAGGAAGTGGTTATTTCGCCGATCACTCCCCAGATGCGTCAGGCGGGCGCTTCTGTTTATCGTGAGTGGCGCGAGGTTTTAGACCCGGAGTCTTTGGCGGCTGAAATTTATAGCGCCATGGTCTGTGCACGTTCCGATATAGACTTGAGCTAACAATCGGCGATTGTTGATGCGCGCCGGAGGCTATTTTGTGCAGTCGGAGCAAAATCTGGATGCAGTCTGACTGCATCTCCGAAAGTTCGTTCAGTTCAAAAACCTCATTTTCTGTCACTTTCGCTGACCTAGACGTCAGCGCATTCGTCACTAAGAACTTGCCGTCTATAAAACTGGAAGCGCGGTGAACCAAACTGTGCCTCCGCTTTGCGATAAGACCAAGCTGGCTTAGGCAAGCCTCGATATCCTCGAAAATCCGAGCGTCGAATTCAGGGTCTAACTTTGCAAGAGCTTTGATGGTGTCTGTCAGGTCGCCTAGGCGCATACCGCTGAATATGACCCTGGCTTTGTCATCCGACAGGCCAGAAAGGCGGCGGGCTACGAGGTGTGCGGCGGTTTCGGCATTGGCAAAGCTCGTGACAAATCGGCCTATAGCTTCATACAGTGGGGTGTCTGATTTTATGTCAGGCGGTGTTGAACCAAGCAGATCATCAAGCGCGCCCATGGCAAAAAACCCCGTTAAAGACCCTGTTTTCAAAAAGACGCTCGCAAACCTATTGAGCGCGAAGCCTAAGACGCAGGCTGAAATGAAGATTGGCAAGGCTACCAAGACCGCAACGCAAAAGCGAAGGGCCGGGAGGCCTAAGTCCACTTCAAAGAAGGATTGACCCGCCGCGACTCCTGCCTACGTTATGCCTCGGGCATAGAGGGGGAATTTATGGCTAAGAAAGCTAAGAAGGCCAAAAAGGCAAAATCGGCGGTCAAGAAAACAGCGAAGAAGTCGCGAGTTAATAAGAGGAGGCGCAAGTCTCCTGCGGGGCCTCGCCCCCCAAGATGATAGAGGAATATCAGCAATGGGCAGCGAACAGACCAGCCCCGCCGCAGCCTCCGAAGCCGCAGCCTCCGAGGCCATCTCCGGCTCCGGGGGAAATAAAGAACATCCCGCCGGGACCAAGGCCGCCGAGGGGGCCGCCGCGTTAGACGCGCTGACCTCCTTCCAAATCGAGTGCTTGAAAAATGCTCGCTATCATGAGGATCGCGAAATCTTTTTCGCTCGACTTCACAAGCTGACAATGCTGGTTGCCGTTCTTGGGGGCACGGCTACTTTTGCCTTTGTCAGCCAGTTCAAGCTTTTCGCGGGTCTTATTGCTATCGCTGGCATTGTCGATTTGGTCTTCGATGTGAGTGGTAAGGCTCGTCTGCATGCGGCGCTTCGCCGTCGCGTCTATGACGTGATGGCGCAAGCGGAAAATGCTAATCGTGATCTATCCGAGTTGAAAGAACAGGCAGCTCGTATTTACGCAGACGAGCCGCCCTGCATGCATGCTGTGAACGCCCTAGCTTACAACGCCGCTATGCAGGCGTTTGACAGGCCGGTAAAATATCAATTCCCCGTCACGGGCTGGCACAGGGCACTTAGGCATTGGTGGCCGTTCACCGCTGATGATTTCAAGACCCATGACGAGATCGCCAAAGCAAGAAGCGCTTAACCGCTTGCTTGCGGTTCTTTAGCTCAGTTAGGCCGTCGATATGTCAGGCGCTTGCCTTCGATGCCCTTGAGCAGGTCATCGGCGCGCATCTTGTCGTTGACGCCTAGCGCAGTGCGGCGGTTGAAGCGGAATTCAAATTCCGTGACGTAACGCTGCAAGTGCTGAGCGTCGCACTTGTGATAGGTGCCGACCATGCCGCGCTTGAACACGCCGAAGAAGTTCTCAGCGGCGTTCGTGGTCTGGCCATCTTCGCCAACGTAGTAGCCACGGCCATTCCAGCCGTGATTGACGGTCTTATGCGCGGCGAATTCCTTGCCGACTGCTACGTAAAGGTTGCTTTCGTCGGTGTGCAGTTCTGACTTACGCGAGGCGTTCGTAACGAGGATTTCGCGGACGCTCTGCTTGGTTGCCTTCTTGACGTGAACGGCCTTGGCCTTTCCGCCGGGTTCAACCAGCGCAACAATCTGTTCCTTGTGCGAATGGCCCTTCTTGTAGCCCTTCGCACGCTTGGACGAATTGCCGATGTAGGTTTCGTCGGCCTGTACCGATTTACCTTCGCCGCCCAACGGGCCAGCCTTGGTGTCGATCATCGCTTCACGGATGCGATGGGCGAGGAACCAAGCCGACTTATAGGTGACGCCGAGCATGCGGTGAAGCTGATGGGCGCTCATGCCCTTCTTGCTGGACGCCATCAGGTGAATGGCCAGCAGCCACTTATGAACGGGGATATGCGAGCGCTCCATGACGGTGCCGGTGCGGCAAGTGAACTTGTCGCGGCAATCGTTGCAGAGCCAGTAACCGGCCTGCGTGGTGCCTTCCATCTTGCGGACGGCGAACGAGCCACAATGCGGGCAATTCGCACCGGAGACTTCCCAGCGGGACTTCTCAAGGTGGGCAATCGCGGCGGCTTCGTTCGTGAATTCGGGTGCGTAAATATCGGCCATGGTGCTCTCCAATGGCCTTTTATGCCCTAATCCGGACTGCTAAGTCAAGTATATAAATGCGAATTTAAACGGGCGGCACAGGGCGGAACTCCGGCCCCGCTGGCGGATTGGTTTCTCAGTCGGAGCGCTGGCTTCCGCGCTCGAAAACAAACCGCAGGAGCATGTCATGTTGAGCTGGGTGGTCACATTTCTGGTTATCGCGCTGGTCGCGGCCCTTCTGGGCTTCGGCGGCATCGCGGGCGCCTCGATCGAAATCGCCAAAATCGTCTTCTTCGTCGCCCTGATCCTGTTCCTGATCTCGGCGGTGGTGGGTCTGGCGCGCCGCAGTGGCGGGCCATAAGCGCCTTGCCGGGGCCGCGATGGCGTTATCTGGCCGGCATGCCAACGCGCCGGCCGATGCCATCCGGCCTGGGCACGGTGCCGTGTGCTGCGATGACATCGCGGATGCGCGTGGCGATATCCGGCGGGAACGGAGCGGTCTTCCGCGCCGTCATGTCCATGTGAAGCGTCATGTTCTCCGAGGTGGCTGAAATCCAGCCCTCGGTGGCGTGGCGCAACTCTTCAAAGGTGTGGAGGCGCTTGTCGTCCGCTGCGATCAGGTAGACCGAGACCTGGACCGGATCGCCGAGATGAACCTCCCGCAGGTAGCGCACATGCGCTTCCGCCGTGAATGTCGAGCAGTTGCGCTCTTTCATGTATTGCGGGCCGATGCCGAGTTCGAGCCACATCTGGTCGATGCCGCGATCGAACAGGACATTGTAATAGGCCATGTTGAGATGGCCGTTGTAGTCGATCCATTGCGGCTCGATCTGCATCACGGTCGTCAGGAACGGCGCTGCGATATGTTGCGGCGCATTGTCTTTTGGAAGCGTGCTGGACGTCATCTTCAATTCCGTGCCGGGTCGGTACCATTCTCTTGACCCGCTATACATCCTTTGCCACGGTTCGCGCCATAACAGCCTCAAAAGAAAAGAAACGAGCAGCCGTGGCCTTCTCAAGCGCAGCCCTGACACGCCCCCCAGCATCCGCTCTGTCCAGCGCCATCGAAGCGCTTGCCGCACGTTTCGGTAACAGCCTCATCACATCGCAGGCGGTGCGCGAACAGCATGCCCATACCACCACCTGGCTGCCGATGCAGCCGCCGGATGCGGTGGTGATGGCGCAAAGCACGGCGGACGTTCAGGACGTGGTGCGGATTTGCGCGAAGCATCGCATTCCGGTGATCCCGTTCGGCACCGGCACCTCGCTGGAAGGACAGGTCAACGCGCCTGCGGGCGGCATCTGTATCGACCTGCGCGAAATGAACCGTATTCTTGCGGTTCATGGCGATGATCTGGATTGCGTGATCGAGCCGGGCGTGACCCGCAAGGCGCTGAACGAACATCTGCGCGATCAGGGTCTTTTCTTCCCGATTGATCCGGGTGCCGATGCGTCCATCGGCGGTATGGCCGCGACCCGTGCGTCAGGCACCAATGCCGTGCGCTACGGCACGATGAAGGACAACATTCTCGCGCTGAAGGTCGTGCGCGCCGATGGCGAGATCATCACCACCGGCACCCGCGCCAAGAAATCCTCGGCCGGCTATGATCTCACGCATCTGTTCATCGGCGCGGAAGGCACCCTCGGGATCATCACCGAGATCACGCTCAAGCTGCGCGGCATTCCGCAAAGTATCGCCGCGGGCGCCTGCTCGTTCGCCACCGTAAAAGGCGCGTGCGACGCCACCATTCTGGCGATCCAGACCGGGATTCCGGTGGCGCGCATCGAACTGCTGAACGCGGCACAAGTCAAAGCCTGCAACGCTTATTCCAAGCTCACGCTGCCGGAGACGCCGCTGCTGTTGCTGGAATTCCACGGCACGGAGGCGGATGTCGCCGAGCAGTCCGCGATGTTCGGCGAAATCGCCAAGGACTGCGGCGGCGGCGGGTTTGAATGGGCCACGCGCCCGGAGGATCGCACCCGGCTGTGGCAGGCGCGGCATGATGCCTACTGGGCGGTGCGCGGGCTTCGTCCGGGCGCGCAGGCGGTGGCGACCGATGTGTGCGTGCCGATCTCGCGGCTCGCCGATTGTGTGGTGGAGACGGAAAAGGACCTTGAAAGCGTGGGCCTGCTGTCTCCCATTGTCGGCCATGTCGGCGACGGTAATTTCCATTGCTCGATGCTGGTGGACGTCAACGATCCGGACGAGATGCAGCGCGCCGACGGTTTCCTGCACCGGCTGGTGGAGCGCGCGCAGGCCATGGGCGGCACCTGCACCGGCGAGCATGGCATCGGGCAGGGCAAGCAGAAGTATCTCGAAACCGAGCTTGGCCCCGAGGCCGTGCAGGCGATGCGCGCGCTGAAAGCCGCGCTCGATCCGCAGAACATTCTCAACCCCGGCAAGATACTGCCGGCATGAGCGCAGCCACTGCCATCGAAGCGGGCGCCCGGAAGGCTCTGCTCGGTGGTCTCGATATCCGGTTCGGATAGGTCTCAGTACTTTTTCCGGAAGCTGTAGCGCATCAGGCTGACCATCCCGCCGCGAAAGCCGACAGCGGACATACGCAGGTAGCGGCGGAATTCGTCGGTGCGCGCCTTGCCGACCAGGGCGACCGCCTTGTCGTAATTCGCGAGCAGGTTCTGCTCCCACAGGATCAGCGTTCTGTAATAGTGATCCGCATCGTTACGCGCGGCGATCAGGCTGAAGGTGCCTTCGGCCGCGGCGATCGGCTCCCATTCCAGTGGCAGGTCGCTGTCGGGAAAGGTCCTGTCCAGCAGCGGCTGCACCTTGGTGCGCTCGGAGTAGGCGATGGTCTGCAGCGACAGCCTGCCGCCGATGGCGAGAACCTTGTCGCAATAGGCGAAGAATTCGCGATAGGCGTCGAGCTTGACCTTGGGGTCGAGGCCCTTCTGGACGAAATGCTCGAAGGCGCCGACCGAGATGATCGCGTCGTACCGGCGCTCCGGCCTGTGATCGCGCCAGTCCTGCTCCAGCACCTCGATCTTCGGGTTGTCGTACTCGCGGATCCAGCGGGCCTGCGATGGACTGAGCGTCAATCCAACCGCATGCGATACGCCGGCATGATCGACCAGCCGTCGCAGCATCGCGCCCCAGCCGCAGCCGATGTCCAGCACCCGCGCGGTCCTCGCGGCGCCCGATGCCTCGATGTGATGGTCGAGCTTGTGAAACTGCGCCGTGATGAGGTCGTCATCGTCTTTGAACAGGGCGCAGGAATAGATCATCTCCGGGTCCAACACGAGCCGGAAGAAATCGTTGCCCATGTCGTAATGCGACATGATGGCTTCGGGCGAAGCGCCGGTTCGGTCCGCGGGCCGTGCCTGCTTTTCGGACATCGTGGTCACACAGGGTTGTGAACAAGGGACGTTAAAATTAGTATTCCAGGCCATCGGCTGGTTCAATGTTCGCAGCTTACGGCGGTGACGCGCTGTTGCCATCCCGGATCAACCGATCTCACTGAGGAAAGACCTTGCAGACCACGCTGCTTGGACTGGCCATAGCTCTCATCCTTGCGCTGATCGCGGCGCTGGTCGGGCCGTATTTCGTTGACTGGAACCAGTTCCGGCCCCAGTTCGAGGCGGAAGCGTCCCGGATCATCGGCGCGCCGGTACGGGTGAATGGCAGGCTCGATGCCCTCCTGCTGCCGACGCCCACGCTGCGGCTGTATGACGTCGCGGTCGGCGAAAAGGGCGCGCCATGGGTGAGCGCGGGCAAGCTCGATGTCGAGTTCAGCCTCGGATCGTTGATGCGGGGAGACTGGCGCGCCAGCGAACTGACGCTGAACGGCTTCTCGCTCGACCTCGGTCTCGACCGGCAGGGCCGCTTTCGGCTGCCGTCTGCCGGGGGGCGCGTCAATCTCGGCTCGCTCACCATCGACCGCATGAATCTCGCGGGACAGATCGTGCTTCACGATGCCGCCAGCGGCGGCACGCTGCGGATGGATGATCTGAAATTCAGCGGAGAGGTCCGGGCGCTCGCCGGCAGTATGCGGGGCGAGGGCTCGTTCCAGTTGCTTGGCGCGACAACTCCATTCCGCTTGTCGTCGGGACAGACGGGCGATGGCAAAGGCACGCGCGTGCACTTCACGGCGGACCCCGGTGTCCGCCCGCTGATGGCCGATCTCGATGGCACACTGACCTTCAACAACGGGGTACCGAATTTTAACGGCGCACTGGTGCTCGCGCGCGCATCCGACGCCAAGACCACAGACAAGGCCGCAGACAAGAGGCAGCCGTGGAAAATTTCATCGCGGATCAAGGCCAGTCCGTCGTCCGCCGCCTTCGATCAGGTCGAAGCGGCTTACGGTCCCGATGACAATGCGCTGCGGCTGACCGGTGGCGGCGATATCCGTTTCGGCGCGGCGCCGTTGTTGAAACTGGCGCTCGCGGCGCGGCAACTGGATGCAGACCGCCTGCTGGCGACCGGCGCGGCGGCTGCCGAACCGCTGCGATTGCTGCCGGCGTTGCGCATGCTGGTGACGTCGATGCCTGTGCTGCCGATTCCATCGCAAATCGAACTGAGCGCCGATCAGATCGGGCTGGGTGGCCGGCCGCTACAGAACGTCGCTGCGACGCTGCAAGCGGACGCCAGGTCCTGGACTATCGAAAAATTCGAGATGCGCGCGCCGGGCGCGACCCGCGTAACCGCCAGCGGCGTGATTTCGGCAGCCGAACCATCGGCGCGTTTCAGCGGGCCGGTGAGCGTCGAATCCGGCGATCCGGATATTCTGACGGCGTGGCTGCAGGGGCGCGGCGATGCGACCTATCGCAACCAGAAGCCGTTGCGGCTGCGCGGCGAGGCGACGGTCGCCGCTGACAGGATCGGTCTCGATGGCATGACGGCCGAAATCAACGGCGGCACGCTCGATGGGCGTCTTGCGCTGCTGACGACCGACGGCGGCAAGTCCCGGCTTGAGGCCGTACTGTCCGCCGAGAGCATCGATGTGGATGCCGTGTCATCGCTTGTCGCG
>JACDJC010002700.1_pt1 | contig 13603 bp, 13 predicted proteins | sample 7454191 | NCBI WGS metagenome assembly JACDJC01 (sample SAMN14253291, study PRJNA609438) | sludge metagenome | isolation source: sludge after 25d culture with pyrite and EDTA | collected 2018-12-20 | reverse complement strand
GTGCGGGGAACGGATCGGTGCGGGCGCCTTTGCCAAGTATGCCCACGGTTCATCCCCGCGTGTGCGGGGAACGGATCCTTTCCTTTCCGCCATGCGTCTGGCAGCTCGGTTCATCCCCGCGTGTGCGGGGAACGGCTTTGCCGGCCGGATCATCGTGCAAAGTAAGACGGTTCATCCCCGCGTGTGCGGGGAACGGCATTTCCCAGTCCCACGTAAATATGGGCATGTCGGTTCATCCCCGCGTGTGCGGGGAACGGAGATCATCAATAAAGAGTGCTCGATTTTATCTCGGTTCATCCCCGCGTGTGCGGGGAACGGGTCGCGCCACGGCGCCTTGAACATGATGCGATCGGTTCATCCCCGCGTGTGCGGGGAACGGACCACGGCAACGTCAAGCTCGTAGTCGGGCGACGGTTCATCCCCGCGTGTGCGGGGAACGGCTGTCCTTTTTGAATCTCAACTCATGGTTTTACGGTTCATCCCCGCGTGTGCGGGGAACGGTGGGTGACGACACGATTCCGCAGCGCGGCTTTCGGTTCATCCCCGCGTGTGCGGGGAACGGCACCGCCAGGGGCCGTTCGGCGCCGGGATACGCGGTTCATCCCCGCGTGTGCGGGGAACGGGCTCATGTTGAGCACCTTGGCGGCAACCTTGCCGGTTCATCCCCGCGTGTGCGGGGAACGGTTGGGAAACTGCTGCATCGCGACATACCCGTACGGTTCATCCCCGCGTGTGCGGGGAACGGTCTTCGTCAACCCACAGGTAGGCATAGCATGTCGGTTCATCCCCGCGTGTGCGGGGAACGGCGGTATCTCGACCGGCGGCGCAAGCAAGGCCACGGTTCATCCCCGCGTGTGCGGGGAACGGGCCGGTCAGGGTGTCCAGCTCGAAGAACCCCGTCGGTTCATCCCCGCGTGTGCGGGGAACGGTTCAGTCCGTATTGGCAGAAATCCGCGAATTTCGGTTCATCCCCGCGTGTGCGGGGAACGGTTTCTTCAGGCGGCTCTCGATGCCATGGACGGCGGTTCATCCCCGCGTGTGCGGGGAACGGTCTATGTTCAAACGTAGTGGCGGCAGAGCCAGCGGTTCATCCCCGCGTGTGCGGGGAACGGAACGCCGTAGCGCGCCAGGCGGTCCAGGGGCAGCGGTTCATCCCCGCGTGTGCGGGGAACGGGAAATGCTTGGTCATTTGCATTCCAGATTTCGACGGTTCATCCCCGCGTGTGCGGGGAACGGGATGATATTGCTCACCCCATCCCAGGAATACGTCGGTTCATCCCCGCGTGTGCGGGGAACGGTCCATCAACATGGCCGACTACAAGCGGGCCACCGGTTCATCCCCGCGTGTGCGGGGAACGGTGTGACCGGCCAGCAGATGGCCAGGCGCCGGCCGGTTCATCCCCGCGTGTGCGGGGAACGGGGAAAATACGGCAGCTTGTGAATAACGCGGACCGGTTCATCCCCGCGTGTGCGGGGAACGGCTCGGCCCGCAGTCTCTCGCCAGACGCCAGCTCGGTTCATCCCCGCGTGTGCGGGGAACGGCGGTGAACTGCCCGGTGATGGGCGAGGTGCCTCGGTTCATCCCCGCGTGTGCGGGGAACGGTTCTTGCCGTTTTCGCGGCTGGCTTCGACCACCGGTTCATCCCCGCGTGTGCGGGGAACGGTTGTTCAGAATGCTGATATCGACGCTGTGTGGCGGTTCATCCCCGCGTGTGCGGGGAACGGAGCTTCGGCAGCGTGTACCGCTGGATGCTCGCCGGTTCATCCCCGCGTGTGCGGGGAACGGAGCTAGTGGAGTCGTGCAGCCCGGGCCCGTACCGGTTCATCCCCGCGTGTGCGGGGAACGGTCGCCCCGCGCCTGACGAACGGCGCACAATCGCGGTTCATCCCCGCGTGTGCGGGGAACGGACCATGACGGCGCCATCCCGGCGTCACCAGAGCGGTTCATCCCCGCGTGTGCGGGGAACGGTCTTCGGCGTCTTCCGCGCTCAGACCTTTGCGCGGTTCATCCCCGCGTGTGCGGGGAACGGGAAACGCCGTGGGCCTCGGCCAGCACTTCCGCCGGTTCATCCCCGCGTGTGCGGGGAACGGGGTCTTGCTCTGACTGTCCGTGGTGGCTACTCCGGTTCATCCCCGCGTGTGCGGGGAACGGATCAAGCGTACGGCTGGCGTCGACGATGTCACCGGTTCATCCCCGCGTGTGCGGGGAACGGGGGCCTTGTCTGAATCATTATGCGGCCTTAGACGGTTCATCCCCGCGTGTGCGGGGAACGGCAGAACGGAACATCTTCTTCGGCGGTTTGGCGCGGTTCATCCCCGCGTGTGCGGGGAACGGACCATTTCTATCCCCAAGAAATGGTTAGGTTTTCAAAGAGCTTTCCAAGTCACCGAATTATTCTGCCTGTAGGTCAACTGTTTTATCAATTTTTTCCAGCGGCAAAAAAGATACCAGCTTCACCCCGTCCAGTTCCAATGGTATGCGCCTGTTTGGCCCGATGGTCAGAAAATCGAACCCGGATTCGGCATTGGTGCTCCATGCGATAACGGCATTGCCTTTGCCGATACCGGTTTCGACCTGCTGCCAGATCATTTCCCGTACACGACGAGACACTTTTCCAACATATACACCGGCTCTCACCTCCAATAGCCATACCGCCAAGCGGCCTCGAAGCCTTTGAGGTACGTTTTCAACCACGATGACCAGCATCCCCAAGCTCCTCCTTGTTCGGTATGGCGATTCCCACTGCCTCGGCGTGAGCCGTTGGCATCGGCATTTCACCTGCCGCCAGGACTCGCTCGATGGTTGGAATGATTCGGTGCAGCACCTTGGTTTGCCGGAATGAATCGCGGCATGCAATCCTGACCTCCCTTTCCGGATTCATTGGTTTTCGAGATGCGGTCCTGAAGGCGACAGGCACCACCGTGTCGAACTTGAAGATATCAGCTATGTCATAAACGAAGGATTGAGGCTTGCCGGTATGAATGAACCCGACGGCAGGAGCGTAGCCGGCGGCGAGAATTGCCGCTTCGCTGATGCCATAAAGGCAAGCCGTAGCTGCGCTCAGGCAGCGGTTGGGTACATCACCGCTACCCCATTCCGTGTGATCGTAGTTGCGACTTTTCCATTCCACCCGATACTGGCGTGCGATCAGCTCGTACATTTTTCGAACCCTGGCGCCCTCAATGCCACGCAATTGGTCTACACTGCGCCGTTCCGGCGGCTTTTCACCGAAGCGCAGTTCATACATCTTGCGCACAACCTTGAGCCTTGCCGCGTCATCCAGGGCCAATTTCGCCTGGTAAAGCAACCGATCAGCCCTCGCGCCGCCGGGCTGCCCGGCTGAGTAGAGGCGCACACCAGCCTCACCTACCCAAACCAGCAGGCATCCAACCCGTGAGGCCAGCACTGCGGCGGCGTGGGATACCCGGATACCCGGTTCCAACATAAGGCAGGCAACGCCACCGATGGGAATGTGAGTTCGCACGCCGTTCTTATCTACCAGCACAAAAGCTCCGTCCAGAACGTCGAGGTTGCCTCTTTCGACGAACATGACCGAGATGCGGTCCTTCATCGGTATTGGCTTTAGGGGCGGCAATACAGGCTCGGTCATTGGATCTCCTTCGGCGTTTTCCGTCTCAAACGCTTTTTGCTTTCCGGTTCCTCAAGATAATTTTCCGAAGTGACCACTTTATCGCCTGTTTCCAGTTCCAGCTTCTCGCGTGCTTCACCGGCGATGCGGCCCCCCTTACGAGCCGATGTTTTGTTTTCTCCAAAACCTTGCGCATTCCGCTTACGAGCGATTTCGGTTGTGGCTGCCTCCCCGAGCATGGAAAAAATCAGTTCCAGGTCGGTCATATGGTCGCGCAGATTTTCCCGCTCCAGATCCTTGAGTTCCTTGTATTCCGAAGGTGTCAACCCAAAGGCGGCTTTGGAGATTTCGGCTGTAAGAATGGCGTATTCGGGTTCCTGCTGAACGCCGCGCTTCTTCCACTCGTCGGTCAGCTCGGCCCTTACGGCGATCCCCCGCATCCGCTTTTCGATCCAGGCATCCGAGTATCCCTTGGCCCGGTAAATCGCCCGAGTTCGTTTCGAGGCCAGCTCGGGGTTCTCGATTTCCTGGACCCGCTCGTAGCCGACTTTGGCCAGCCAGCGCTTGAACGGCTCAGCCTTGGGCGATGGAATTGACTGGATGATACGGAAAATGCCTTCGGTGTTGGCGCAATCGGTCACCCGTAACTTGCCGTCAGGCGCCGGCAACTTCAACCCGTGACAAAATGTCACAGGTTCGCCGCTTTCCTGTTTCAGCCGCTGTTTGAGTTTTCGCCAGTAGGCGCCGGCATCCGGACTGTCGGTTATTGCGCCGCAGACATCCACAACTGAAAACCACCACTCGTCGATGTGAATGGTGCGCCGAATCTGCTTGCCTTTGAAGACGACCAGCTTATTCTCCACGTTGCCCCTCATATCTTCCCCGCCCAGGAGGCGAAACAACAAACGGCCGGGTGTTGGTTCTTTAACCAACAGGAAAAACGGATAGCAGCCCGAGCCCCATTGACTTCCCATGGCCAATCCCTGTTCGTAGCGCCTCTTTGAATTTTTCCGTTTCGGTCACGGACAGCAATCCATCATACAAGACTGAAAAGATGCTGATGGTATTGCCACCACGCTGTCTTCCATGAAGCATTCGCTCCTGGCCGATTTTTACATCAACGCGTTTTGGTGATTCATTTGAGAAATCCAACAATGGGAAAAAAGGTAACGCAAAACCATGTGTCTGCCCTTGTTTTTGAATCCACGCCTCCTGCTCCTCCTGTTGGAGCAGACCAAGCCGTTTCCCCGCTCTGCAAACGCATGGATTCGCGCGTAATCTGAAACGAAATTTTTGGCCGACTTTAAGCTGCCCAAGCCCCAGGCGGCCATTCAAATCAATTGGCGGATCTGTCCTTATCAGCCAGCCGTTGACACCGACGCCATCCCAGTTCGGCGATGCGTTACTCTGGACAAGGATTCGAGGATAGCCCGTGAAATCCACTTCGGGTTCATGACGCCATAAAAATTGCCCTTCAGGGCACTTTCGATCAGGAGGACTGAATGCCCGGCATAGTGTGGAATGGAGCTGATATGGATCGGCCAAATCTCGCCTCGCTTCTTTGCATCGCAAATTCAGGTGGACCCTACTCAGATACATTGGCAGCCTCCCCGGGGAAAGGGATCCATTCCGAGCGGACAAACCGTGCCCCGAAACGCCTTTCGGCAAAGGATGACAGGGGTTGGTCCATTTTAAGAACTCCGGTGCCGTCAGTGGATTCGCTGGAAATCAACAGCTTCTCCGGCAACTCCTCCCATTTTCTTTTCGTACCAATCCATGGCCACTTTTGTATGGCTTCCCTCAAGGGCTCATCCTGGAGGCCGTTTTCGATCCATATCGGCTCTGATGGCAGATAGGACTTTCTTCCCAAAGCCAGCGGCCAAACTGGATCCCGTAGCCGATGGTACACTTCTTCAAGCAATGAAAGGTCGCCGCCTTCGAAGCCGACTAGAAAAGCCGCATCTGCAAGGTAGTAGCGCTGAGAAACAACGCCGTCCTTGGATGGCTTACCATCGGCCTTGATAATTGTGTCCGTTGCAGCACAGCCTGCGGTCTGGTAGTCGCGGCGGGGAGCCCCCGGCCGGTCATGGCGCACAGCCATGGAAAGGCGGGTAAGCGGCTCCAGTTCCTCCCAGTTTTCTCGTCTGATACCCAGCGCAGCTGCCATCAGACCAATTACGCCTGACTTGCTAGGTTCTTTGCCTGTATCGCGTTGATCGAAGCGGCTCGTGGTGCCCCAAGACTGCATCGGCCCCACCAGACGCAGCAAAATGGTGGGCATGGGATCACTCCTTTATTTCTGCCATTGAGGCGTCGAGCAAATCCTTCAGCGAGTCGCGGTTTTGTCCGAATCCATTGAGTTCGACATTGCATAGGTTCAGAACAAAAGCTTCTTCATCACCTCCATAAGCCCTCTGCAGAACGGTGGCCTTTTTCACCAGCGCATCTGCGGACTTTGCGGTCAGAGACTCATTTTTCCATACTCGGATGGGGGCCTCGAAAGCATTGGTCAAATTTCGCGGTGCGCCTTGTTTTCGGATGGAAACGGCAACAAATTCTGGTGGATTGTGCGCGGCGAAGCTGTTTTGTTTTCCGGTTGGCTCTGCCACAACAAACCCTTCCAGAAAAGCACGCAACCCTTTCTTAGCCAGCTCTTTATCCCCCTGGAGGTTGGACAGGAGCTTTTCCCAGTCAACAACGGCATAACGGTAGTAGCAGGCGGAATTGAACTCGACGGTACCGATCATATCGGCCCCAGGCGTCTCGTCGGGCTTGAGGTCGTCCACAGCGGTGTAGTAATCGAACTCGCGTTCCACGGCATGCGTCGAAATGGCATGAGCTACTTGGCATGCTGCGTTTTGATTCTTTTCAGGCATGTCGGCCAGCATGCGACCGAAGAGGGCTACGTCCACAGCTTTTCCGCCGTTGATGACAGATAGTAGTGCCTTTTTGAGGCCCGGATCGGCAGCTTGAGCGGCTTGTTTTTTTGCTTTGCCTTGCTTTTTACCATCAGTGGATACCTGAACAGGGGCATTTACAATATCCCACTTGGAATGGATGATTTCAGCGATGCTTTCAATTTCTTGTTTCCCAAGGAAAAGGAGATATTCGCTTTTGCCATCCTCTTTGATGTTAATCTCTATTGCCGCTAGCGCCAAACGAGCCTTTTCTTCAATCTCATCACTATTTGCACGGCCCTTTTCGCCAATTTTTTTGATAATTTCCCTCAAAAGCAGTTTAGTTCTGTCTCCGACTGCTTCCTTGGTCAAGCACTTTGGAAAATGCTGTCTTATTGCCCTCTTGAAGCACTGGCTGGAAATCCTCGCACGGCGCACCCCGCCGAAAATTGCATCCTTTGGCGCACCGGTATCGTCCCGGTTCAAGTTGGAAGGGGCGAAATTCTGAAGAGCGTGAATCTCGACAAATGTTTTCATTTTTAGATCTCCTTTTCGTCGTATTCAGTATCTGTTCCAGATAGATTCCTGTAAAAATCGCGCGCCCAGTTGTTCTGTGTTCGTTTCAGATCATCATTCCAGTATATGAGGTCCTTAAGCAATGCATCGAAATCGATTGATTGTTCACTGAGCAAGGCGATCATTTGGCGCAGACGATTCGGCAACTGCTCTGAATCGGAATCCAACAAATTAATTAACCGACGTTCAGTGCTTTCGCTGCCTTTTGTGTTCCTGTACTGGGCGCAGGCTTTTCCGAACGATAAAGGCTGTCCGGACCGAGCATCTCGCCAATGTAAAGCCCAGAGCCCGGCAACCAGATAATGCACCTTTCTTCGCCAAACGTTATCTTCATCCTTTACAAATGGCTCGACGAATGGAAACGCCTGCACGAAAGTGGCCGGTTCGAAGGCTAAACTGCGGCGCAGCACAGCCCTCGTTCTTGTCTCCTTTTGATTCAATTTCTCCAGCCAGCCGATGAATCCGGTCATGCCGCCTCCTTTCGAGGTTCGAGTTTTTCAATCTCGTTTTTCAACTTCTTAATTTTTTGCAATACAGGTACTTCGGATCTCACCAAAGCTCTGATCGCCCAGGCATCCCCAGTACTGACTGCTGATCGATGTTCCCACCAAGCTTTTTTTAAGGAGTCTCGGATAAATTTTAACCAGAGGCATCGGATGTCTTCAGGGTTCCGATCGATGGTATACTGATGAAGTATCTCTTGAAATGAAGGTTCTAGAGCCGACCAGTAAGTGTCAATTGTCGGCATTTGATCGATAAATGCGTTAATGTCTTTTTTGGCCGGTTGTCGTTCCCCTCGGCTCAGAAGATTCCTTGCAAAGTTACGGCAAGCCAACCACAAGCGTTTTTGTGCTTCTTCTGCTTCAATCAGAAGCTGCCGGATCTCAGCACGAATGAATCTGTCACCGGCTAATGCTCCAGGAAGGACAAATAGCTCCATACGCCAATACTTGATTTTGGCTTTATCGTTTGCTTGACCTAAAACAACAACAGAAGATGGAAAGCGATTCATATCAAATTTGGAAAGCGATATGGCATGTTCAATCACTTTTGGCGCCAAATGGGATTCGTCCGGCAATAGTGAATCAAAGTCTCGCCAAAACCCACGATCACGGAATTGCATTGGCAATTTTCCTTTTTTTTCGTCAACCCGGTAGCCGAGCATTGGGTCAGTTTGATCTTCGGAAGAAGTATCAATACCAGAAGCGAATGCCAACTTTTCGATAGTCCCGCTTTTATTCAGTAATAAACGGATAGACCTTGTTCTCCATGTATATCGATCTGCCAAACCACACAGTGTGCGTTTTATGCCTGCCTTTAAATTTTCCAAAGATTCTGGAGTTTTTTCCCAAATGGCAAAGTCTGAAACAAATAACTCCCGGTTTTGGGGAACGAGCATGAAAAGAAGTGTATCTTGCAGGTCTCGACCGACTGGAATGGCCATTACGCCAGCAGCAGAAGGGGCGGTCCCTGTGTGAGCCAATTCGCTCTTACCGCAGCTTACAGCGAATGTTTGTGTGGCAAGTATCCAGCGGGATGCCGACGCTCCGGAAATTTTACCTGGAGCTTCAACTTTAACATGATCGAAAAGAACTTTGGCGTTATCCGCATTGTGTTCGGCAGCAAGGGCCGTCCAAGCTCTCCACATCTTCGGTTCGAAATTTGGAATTTGCCCAAACGGAAATTTGTCATCAAAAAGCCAAAAACGATCATGCCATTTTTCCAGGTAAGCTTTCAATTTGTCATGTGGCAAACCGTTTCTGAAAAATCCTTTGGCTTGGCTAATATCCGTCGGCCCTTCCAAAGCGCGGTAAAGCACCGCCAGAAGAAAGCGGTGAAGGGCTGCCACCACTAAGGGCGACGGATCTTCGATGACCGCGATTTCTTTGGAACGTAACAAGGTATCACGGATACCCAATTCGTCACGGGTACCATCAGGAAAACGTACCGGAATCCATTTCTCGTCAACCAGATTGTATCGGCTCATTCGGCCTCCTTTGGTTCATAAACGATTCCCAACTCCTCATCCAAACGGACTCGATTATCCTCAGTCCAGCACCCGTCGACAGTTACAAGCAGCGGGAAACAGTTTCGTAATAGCGGCGAATCCTTCCAACCAACAGGTACGCCGATTTCTTGTAGCCTTTTAACGACATTCTTGCGCGACAGACTTACAGCCCTTTGAATCCATCGTTTCGCCAGACCGAAGTGCGGTGTCGAATCCTCCTTGAACTGATCCTCCGGCCACAAAGGAATTGTCACAACTGACTCTTCACCAAGCCTGGTTCTGGCTAAAAGAGTCCGATGGACTCCGGGTTCGTCCTCGTCATACAACACGAAGCGTCCAGGGTCGTTCCATGAAGTATCATCCGGGAAACCGATAATCGCCTGAGCGGCTTGGATTTTTTTAGCCAGGGCATCCCCTTCCGCCTTCATCATGGCATCGTCCAGAAGATCCTGGATCGAATCCGGAACGCTTCCCTGCTCGTCATACACCGCTTGGACGAGGGGGTCGATTTCATCCGGCAGAATCAGCTCAGAACGCTCGCGGAGCAAACTCCAGGTACGAAAAAGCAGGTCTTCACGATACACGCAGTTCCACCATAGCGGTTTTTCAAATGATGGCGGTTCATCCCCGGCAAGCCCGGCAATAATGAGAACTGGACCGGAAACGGGTCTATCTGTTCGCTCATGACGCCACAGACGGCCGGCGCGCTGGAGTACAAGGTCGATTGGTGCCAAATCTGTGACCATCAGGTCGAAATCGAGATCCAGACTCTGTTCGGCCACCTGGGTGGCAATGAGGATTTTGCGACCATTACGCTCCCCGGAAAGGCCGAAAGATTTTAAAACATTTTCCTCCCGCTTTTGACGTTTGTCGGCCGGAAAGCGGGCATGAAATAGAAAGACTTCGGTACCATCGGGAAGATGTTTGCCTACTTTTTGACCTTCGTAAAACAAAGGCTCTCCATTGCCGAACAGTGCATACAGATCCTGCGCGCGTTGCACCGTGTTGACCAGGGCGAGCCCCAGCCCGCCTTTGGCAAGCTGGTCTTCCAAGGCTGCCCAAATATCCGTTAAATCCGGCGAAATGGCCTTCAACCGAAGTTCACGACGCCGGGTGGGGTCTGAATCAAAATGGATCTGAACAACGGATTCCTGCTGAAAGATGCTCAACCGGGGATATTCGCTTTCACGATCCGGTAGTTCACCGCCAACCATCTGCGCGAGCTTTCGACGGATAATCGGCGGCAACGTGGCAGACAGAAGCACCACCGACGAACCCAAAGCCAGAAGCCACCGCAGCAGATAGATCAGCAAAGTTCCAGTGTAGGCGTCATAGGCATGGATTTCATCGAAAACCACCACACGGTTCGCAAGGCCCCAAAGACGTACGAAGTTGTGGCGTACCGGCAGGATCGGAAGCAGCGCCTGGTCCACCGTTCCAACCCCGTATTCCGACAGCAGAGCGCGCTTTTTATGCGTGAACCATTCCGCGGCACGAATTTCACTCCTGGATTCAGAACCATGGATACCTGCAAGGCGCAGATTTTGAAATGAGTCATTGAGCATGCTGGCGCCGTGCAGCAACTGGATGTCCAGATTCCGCCCTCTTCCCTGAGCAGTCAAAAAGTGAAGCGTCCGCTCAAACATGGCATTTCCGGTAGCCTTAGTCGGTAAGGCCACATACAGGCCGCGGTGACCAAATCGGCGCTGCAGCGCCATGTGGGCCAAAAAGGCGGCTTCCGTTTTTCCCTCGCCCATTGGTGCCTCAACCAAAAGAATGGCGGGCGCTGTAACCCTTGGCAATATGGTTTCCATCGCCTTCTGAAGCGGACGAGGCGTAAAGCCGAAGACCGATTCAAACGACTCCAATTTTTTAGAAAGCGGATCTCTTTTCTGCCATCCGAGGCCGTCCAGAGCATGATCGGCAAGCTTCCTGCGCTTTGCAAACCAGTCTTTCAGGTCGGCACAATTTTCTACGGTTCCAAACGGAAACCACTCGACATTTGAGCCAATCCAGTCGGCAAAGCTGGTCAGGCCCGCCAGCAACATAAATTCTGGCCCTGAAAGATTCTGTTTCTCAGGAGCAGATCCTGTGCTGAAAACTTCAAATACGGATTCCATGATGTCGCGCCGGGCATCATTCCATTCCGAGTTTCCAATTGCGGCCCGCTCTCCACTTAATCTGTTGAAAAGTATCGGATTGGCTCGCTCCCCATGGTGGCAGCCAACCGCATCCGCAGCCAACTCCGCCAGATCCTCGGACCAGCCTTTCTCCAAGAGAAATTCCGTCAAAGCGATCTGACTGACGAAGGCATGATTGATCTTGGTGTTTGCACTTCTGGGAAGCTCCAAACCAACTTCGGCGAAAAGCCATCCAGACCATTTGCATTGAAAACCCGGACAGGCTTTTCCCAAATCATGGCAGGCACATAGGCTCAAAATCCAAGGCCTCGCCTCAGCCCATGGCAGACCTAAAATTCCAGCGATCAGATTCCTCGTTGTCTCGGGCTCTCTTGCCAATATTGCATCTGTGCAGGCAGCGACATCCAGCAAATGGAGGATGAGCGGATGCCATTTGCCGCCGTCATTTTTTTGGGTCTTAGCCCAAAGGTAAGCCAATCGTCTGTCCATCCTTTTTAACCTTTAATATCTTGAAATTTTACGCCAAATTGTCCCAGCAGCACACGCATCATCCAGCGCCCGGTGAAGCCGAAGCGTTTCGCTTTCACCCGGAAACAGGTGCCGAAAAACGGTTTCCAGGCGATGATCGGCAAGGCCGGGCAGAAGCTTGCGACTCAGCGCAAGTGTGCAGTGCATCCGACTGGTGAACTGCCATCCCAAGCGTCCATATTCATACCGCAGGAAGGCTCGATCGAAACTGGCATTGTGCGCCACAAGGTCTCTGTTGCCGATGAATCGCCGGAATTGTTCGAATACCATCGCCGGTGGCGGCTGGTCGACGAGCATGGCATCTGTGATGCCGTGGACCCGCCATGCACCGGGCGATACCTTTCGGCCACAGTCGATGAGACTATGAAATGTCTCGCCCAAGCAATTGCCGGCGATACGCACCGCGGCGATCTCGATCACGCGGTGTCCATAAACGGGCGAAAGACCGGTGGTCTCCACGTCTATTGCGACGGCTTCAATTGAGCCGGTATTGCCTTTGTGCATTTTCACCTAGCCAACCTATAGCGTTTGCCGGCCTGGAGCGATGGCGATTCGTCTGGCCCGGCGAATGGAAGGATTCGAACCAGAAACTATTGTCCTCCGGGTGCCGATTGGCTTTCGGCGCACCCCGGTTCCTCCAAACCTTGACGACTATTCACCGGTCTCATGGCTTTCCCCCGCCGGTTCTGCAGCGCCTCCCTACGTCGCTTCCCGCCTCCTTCAGGCCATTTTTCGGTGAAACCAATCACATGGGCATTCTCCTCTTCAGCCATTCCGCCAAGGGGGAGCAGTTAGACCCCTCCCTTGAAACTCCGCGGCTGTTCCTTGGCCCGAGGTGGGTACAGCTTGTACCCTCTCTTTTCGCCCCTCTTCGGCTTGCGCCGCTTCACTGCCGGCCCGGGGGCTCTCGGACGGATCGGAGGGATCGAACGGATCAGTTCGGTTGGCTGGGACCTGGCCGCTGACGATGGCAAATTTTTTCGGCGGCGTTTCCTCATGGATTTTCCCGATCGGTACGATCGGTCTGATCCGTTCGATGGCGCAATCATTTTCCCTTCTCCAGGAGCAGTTCGTCCAGGCTGGCGCGGGCCACGTTGGTCAGGTGGATTTCCGAGGCGCCGCTGGTGGCCCCGGCACGGTTGGCTTCGGCAATGTTTCGCCGGCCGCTGCGGGCCGCCTGAACCATCCGGTCCCGGGTGCGCGAGGGCGGATCGATGACGCGTTGGCAAGAGGAGACCGTGGCGGCGTAAATCACGCTGGCCGTTTGAAAACTGTGCAGCCGCCGAAAACCGCTCCCCGGTCGCAGGCGGTGATTCGGATCGGATTTTTCAAGTAAATGGGATCGTCCCGGCGACATCGGAAGGCCTCCCGCGGTTCATGGTGTTTTGTGGCGCTTCCTGAAACACAAAACCCCACCCTCTCGAAGGAAGGTGGGGTTTTTTTCTCAGCCGTTTTGCATTTCTGGCTCCTTTTTAATAACCTTTAAGCCCATACAGCCGACGATGGGAAGATGTCAACCCTTGATCGGGGTTAAGATGAGAATGAATATTAAAACTGGTTGTGATAATCGGCAAGGGCGGACCGGGAAGGGGAGGATGCGACTGAGACGGGTTTCAAGATGGCGTGTTTATTGAAGATCGGATTTGTCTCGCGTTGGAAAATTTTGAAAGCGCATAAATCTTCCGTATTCTGTTTTGTGCCGCGCTTCATCAAGGGGTAGAGATGATTGCGTCGTAAAAAAGCCGAAAACAGCCATTGTCATTCCGAGGAGCTTGCGACGAGGAATCTCAAGCATCCGCTATTATTATACATTTCGTTTTACGAAGAGATCCCTCGCTGCGCTCGGGATGACAATTCGGATTT
>JACDJC010002696.1_pt1 | contig 13610 bp, 11 predicted proteins | sample 7454191 | NCBI WGS metagenome assembly JACDJC01 (sample SAMN14253291, study PRJNA609438) | sludge metagenome | isolation source: sludge after 25d culture with pyrite and EDTA | collected 2018-12-20 | reverse complement strand
GCTGGTTAAGGTCCACGCCGCCCGGGTGAACGCCGATCTGGGGCTCCTGGACGCCAGGCTGGCCGGAGCGATCATCCAGGCGGCCCGGGAGGTGGCCGAGGGACGTCTGGACCACCAGTTCCCGGTGGACGTGTTCCAGACCGGATCGGGCACCTCCACCCACATGAACCTCAACGAGGTGGTGGCCGGCCGGGCCAATGAAATCCTCACCGGCCGCCGCGGCGGCCGGGAGCCGGTGCATCCCAACGATCACGTGAACATGGGCCAGTCGAGCAACGACGTGGTTCCCACGGCGATCCACGTGGCCGCTCGCCGGGCGGTGGCCGACGATTTAAAGCCGGCCCTGGTGCGCCTGGCGTCGGTACTGGAGAAAAAAGAAAGCGAATTCAAGCCGGTGGTCAAAATCGGTCGTACCCACCTGCAGGATGCCGTGCCCATGGGGTTGGGCGACGAGTTTTCCGGCTACGCGGCCCAGGTGCGCCTCGGCATCCAGCGCATCGACGCGGTGCGGCCCCGGCTGGAGGAGCTGGCCCTGGGCGGTACGGCGGTGGGCACCGGGCTCAACGCCGATCCGGCCTTCGCGCCGGCGGTGATCCGTGGGCTGGCCCGAGAGACGGGCATCGGGTTCGTGGAAACCCGCAACCACTTCCAGGCCCAGGCGGCCCAGGACACCGCGGTGGAGCTGAGCGGGGCGGTGAAGACGGTGGCTATCAGCCTGGTGAAGATCGCCAACGACCTGCGTTGGCTGGCCTCGGGCCCCCGCTGCGGGATCGGAGAGATCAACCTGCCGGCCCTGCAGCCCGGCTCTTCCATCATGCCCGGCAAGGTCAACCCGGTGATTCCCGAGGCGGTGATCCAGGTGGCGGCTCAGGTGGTGGGAAATGATGCCACCATCTCCTTTGCCGGCGCCGGGGGCCATTTCGAGCTCAACACCATGTTGCCGGTGATCGCCTACAACCTGCTCCAGTCCATTTCCCTGACCGCCGCGGCCGCCCGTATCCTGGCCGACAAGTGTATCGACGGCATCACCGCCAACCGAAACGTCTGCGCCGCCAACATCGAGCGCAGTCTGTCGCTGGTCACCGCCCTGGTGCCCGAGATCGGGTACGACCGGGCCGCGGCCATCGCAAAGGCCGCCCATGCCAGCGGCCGGACGATCCGTGAGGAGGCCCGGGCCGGCGGGATGCTGGACGAGGCGACCCTCCACCGCCTGCTGGGGCCGCCGTTTACCACCTGAACCCAAAAGGAGGTAGATCCATGGCTTCCAAACGCTATCGCATCGCCACATCCTGTCCCCAGTGTGGTTGCAGTGCCGTGAGCAACCTCAGCGCCGAAGAGATCCAGGAACGCTACGGTGACGTGCCGAACATCGAGATGGAGTGCCACGCGTGCATGCGCAAGTATAGCACCCCCATGAAGGACGCCTGCCCGGAATGGGATGCCGAGTGCCGGCTCAGGAGAGGCGACGGTTGACCGGGATTGCGGCCTTTACAAAGTCCGACGGGTTGCCTTATATTCCACTGCCGAAACTTCAGCCCGGATTCACCTTTCCAACCCGTCGGGCGCGCCGGTTTGCCCGTCACCACCAAGGAGCCTTTGATGAAATACGATTTTTCCGCCGACGATGTCTTCGAGATGGCCGAACAACTGGAGCGCAACGGTGCCCAATTCTACCGCCAGGCCGCCGCCGGGGTTTCCGGCGAGGAGGCCAAGCGGCTGCTCAACGAGTTGGCGGCCATGGAGGATGACCACGAACAGATCTTTGCCGCCATGCGCGCCGAACTGGCCGCCGGGGAGAAGGCCGAAACGGTGTTCGACCCGGAAAACGAGGCGGCCGCCTACCTGCGGGCCCTGGCCGACACCAAGGTGTTTTTCGAAAAGAAGATCGACACGTCCTCCTTGCGGGAGATTCTCAAGGATGCCATCACGGCGGAAAAGGATTCCATCGTTTTTTACCTGGGGATGCGCGAGATGGTGCCCCAGAAGCTGGGCAAGGAACGCCTCGATGCCATCATCAGGGAAGAGATGGGGCATGTCCGGTTGCTGAGCAAGCATCTGGTGGCGGAAGGGAAGTAAGGAGTGGCTAAAATTACGAGGGACAGAAATGAGGAGTGACTAAAATTACGAGGGACAGAAATAAAAAATGACTAAAATTACGAGTGACTAAAGTGACTAAAGTTGTGGTATCGCTGCGCTCCGGTTTTTATATAACTACCAGGATTCCTTCACTTTAGTCACTTTAGCTCGCTTGTCACTTGATTTTTTAAGTGTTTAAAATTACGGGGGACAGAAATAAAAAATGACTAAAATTACGAGTGACTAAAGTGACTAAAGTTGTGGTGTCGCTGCGCTCCGGTTTTTATATAAACTGGTAGAATTCCTTCATTTTAGTCATTTTAGATCATTTTAGTCATTTTAGTCATTTTAGTCATTTTATTCTACCCCAAACAACTCCCTCGCGTTTCGGTTCAGAATCCGTTCCAGCAGATCGTCGTCCAGGCCGGCGGCGGCGAGTTTTTTCAACTCCCGGTCCCAGGGGTAGGGGATGTTGGGGAAATCGGAGCCGTACAGGATTCGGTCCGGCCGGTAGCGGCGCAAGTCGATGGGGGCGGCGAGGGGGAAATAGTCGGCCAACACCATGGTGGTATCCAGCCAGAGGTTGTCGTAGCGGTCCATCAGGCGCCGGTAGGCGTCCAGTTCGTCGAAACCCAGGTGGGGCACGCAGAGCTTGAGACCCGGAAATGCTTCCAGGACCCGCTGGACTTTTTCCACCCGGCAGATTCGGTGCGGGTCGCAGCGGTAGGCATCACTTTTGGGCTCCCGGCCGGCGTGGATCACCAGCGGCTTGTCGTTGCGGCGGCAGCACGCGAAGATCGGGGCCATGGTTTCGGCCGCCAGGTCGAAGCACTGCACGTGGGCGTGCAGCTTAACCCCGGCCAGGCCGCCGTCGAAGGCCGTCTGCAAGATGTCCGCCGCGTTTGCTTCTCCCGGAAAAACCGTGGCCAGGCCGGTGACCCGTCCCGCGTAGGGCCGGCATTGGGCGATCATGTAGTCGTTGAGCTCGGCGGCCATGGCCGGGCGGTGGGCGTACTGCAGCGCCACGATGTGCCGCACCCCGCGGGAAAGCAGGAAATCGAAGATCTCGGCGGTGGACATCCGGTAGCGGATCTTCCAGGCATGACGATCGAACCACTGCTGAACGGCGCCGAAGAGGCGGTGGGGAAAGACATGGACGTGGGCGTCGATCACCGGAGGCAGGCCGCTGGGCACCGCGGCGCCGTCCGGGTCGTCTAAGAAAGGCAGGTCGGTGGTCAGCACAAAGCCCTCCCGGGTTGGTGTGAAGACGGGGCCATCTATTCAGGCGGCGCCAGGGACGAGTCCTCCGGCAGCCCCGGATGCACCTTGATGACCCGCTCCTGGCGGATGGTCACGGTGCCGGGCTTGGCGCCCCGGGGCTTGGAAACGTAACGCGCCTCGGTGCAGCTCACCGCCACGCTGCCGCCGGAGCGGGCCTTGGAGTGATAGGCGGCGATGGCCGCCGCCTGCCGCACCGTCTCCCGGTCGGGCCGCTCGCCGGGGCGGGCGCGCAGGATCACGTGACTGCCGGGCATGCCGCGGACGTGAAACCACAGGTCATCCGGAGCGGCCAGATTCAGGCTGAGCTGGTCGTTGTCGGCATCGGTGCGGCCGGCCAGCACCTGCCAGCCGCCGGGCAGCTCGTAGCTGAACAGCCGCGGCGCCGGGCGTGCCCGGGCTCTATCGTCGGTTTCTGCCTTCATTGTCCGTTTGGCTTGACGCTTTTTTCCGGCTCAATTAGCATGTCGTCGTTTACGAGTTTAGGTGAAGCGCAAGCCGAGAATGGGTTCGGCATCGGTTTTTTTTCAGATCGGTCAGAGATGTCCGCCTGGCGTGACCGGCCTGACGCGCAATTCGCCAACAAGCGATCGCCAGTATCGATTTTCAATCGTCCGATTTCAAGCCCCAATCACCCCCATTCAGTGGAGGTCTGCATGGCGCACCCGAGCGATTCGCCTGAGATCCAGGACCAAGATGCCAAACAAGCTCTTGAAAAACTGAAGAAAACCTTTGAATCCTTCTCCCGTCCCATCGACTTGATCCTCTTCGCCTATCCGGCCGAAGACAACCCCTTCACCCAGGCCATCCGCCAGGTGATCCGGGCCTTTCGCCAGATCACGGACAAGATCGCCTTCCGCGAGTTCAGCCTCGATCACGAGCTGGCCCGCAAGTACAACGTGGCCTATTCGCCCACCCTGGTGGTGGCTCCGGAGCGCTATCAGATCCACTGGATCGGGGCGCCCATGGGCGAGGAGGGGCGCACCTTTCTGGAGATGCTCATGCTGGTGGGCCGGGGCGACAGCGGTCTGAGCCAGCAGAGCCGCACCGTGATCGCCCGCATCGCCGAGCCGCGGGACGTCAAGGTTTTCGTCAGCCCCTCGTGCCCGTACTGTCCCCAGGAGGCGGTGAACGCCCTCCGGGCCGCCGTGGAAGCGCCGGACCGCATCCGCCTGGAGATCATCGATATCCAGTGTCAGCCGGAGATCGCCGATGAGTACGAAGCCCACAGCGTGCCCCAGGCCTTTGCCAACGATGTGCAGATCGGCCTTGGGGCCCAGAGCGAGGAGGTGTTCTGCGCCTCGCTGCTCAAGCTGGAGCCCCAGACCATTTTCATCCCCGAAAGCGACGCGGAGCTGGTGGAGACCGACGTGGTGATCGTGGGCGGGGGACCGGCGGGGCTCACCGCCGGCATCTACACGGTGCGCAGCGGGTTGAAGACCGCCGTGATCGAGCGGGAGGCCCTCGGGGGGCAGGTGGCCACTACCCCGGTGGTGGAAAACTACCCCGGCTTCACCCAGGTGGGGGGCAAAACCCTGGTGGACATCCTGGTGACCCACGCCCTGGAGTATGTCCAGATATTCCAGGGAGAAGAGGTGGTGGACATCACACCGGGGGAGCCCATCGTGGTGCAGACCAGTCGGCGCAAGTTCAAGACCCGCACCGTGATCCTGGCCACCGGCGCCAGCCACCGGCAACTGGGCGCGCCGGGCGAAAAGCGCCTGGCCGGCCGGGGGGTGAGCTACTGTGCCACCTGCGACGGGCCGCTGTTCCGCGGCCGCCGCACCATCGTGGTGGGGGGCGGGGACAGCGCCGTCACCGAGGCCCTCTTTCTCCAGAACATGGGGGTGGAGGTGACCATCGTTCACCGCCGGGACAGGTTGCGGGCCCAGGCCCATCTGGTGAAAAACCTGGAGGATGCCGGCATCCCGGTGATCTGGGACAGCGAGGTGGAAGAAATTCTCGGCCGGGACCGGGTGACGGCGGTACGCCTGGTCAACCGCAAGAGCGGGGAAAAACAGGAGCTGGCGGTGGATGGGGTCTTTGTTTCCATCGGCTACGTGCCCACCGTGGGGCTGGCGGAAAAAATCGGCGTGGCCCTCGGCGAGGACGGCTACATCGCCCGTGACGCCCGCCACCGCACCACTGTCGCCGGCATCTACTCGGCCGGGGACGTGGAAGGCGGCTACAAGCAGATCGTCACCGCCGCCGGCCAGGGGGCCGAGGCGGCCATGTCGGTGTTCGAGGATTTGGTGAATCCCTACTGGAAGCGGGAGGGTTGAAACTGGAAACTTGAAACTGGAAACTTGGAGGCTGGCGCGTCAGAGTTGGGGGCCGTGGCGATCGGACCGGTCAGGACGGTCTGACTTGGCCGGCCGCTTGAAAGGGCCAGCCCCCCGGGCCGCTACTCACTCTTGCCCGTAATCCACCCCCACCAGAAAAAGGCCCCGGGCCGGCGCGGTGATGCCGGCCCGGTGGCGGTCGCGGGCGGCGAGAATCGCCGGTACGTCATCGGGGGGGCGCCGGCCTGATCCGACCTCCACCAGGGTGCCGGCGATGTTGCGCACCATGTGGCGCAAAAAACCGTCGCCCGCGATGTCCAGGTGCAGCAGATCTTCTTCGCACGGCGTCAGCTCGCAGCGGAAAATGGTGCGTACCGTGCTGCTCCGGGGGCTGCCGGCCCCTTCAAAGCTCTTGAAGTCGTGGGTGCCGCAAAGGACGGCCGCCGCCTGGCGCATCACGGCGATATCCAGGGGATGGCGCACGTGCCAGGCGTAGTTGCGGCCGATGGCCATGGGCCGCGGACGGTTGAGGATCCGGTAGCGGTAGTGCTTGCCCCGGGCGTCGTAGCGGGCGTGGAAGGCGTCCGGCACACAGTGGCAGGCGCGGATCACGATATCCTCGGGCAGCAGGCTGTTGAGCCCCTTGAGAAACACCTCAGCGGTGAGACGGGTGTCGGCGCGGAAGTGGGCCACCTGGCCCAGGGCATGGACCCCGGCGTCGGTGCGGCCGGCACCGGCCAAGGAAACCGGGTGGTTCACCATTGACGCCAAGGCCCTCTCGATGGTCTCCTGGACGGTGGGATCACCGGCTTGGCGCTGCCAGCCGCAGTAAGCGGTGCCGTCGTATTCGATGGTGAGTTTGAAGCTGGGCATGGCGGCCTCTTACAGGAAAAAACCCGATTGTTCAGGTTTCGATTCGCGGTATAGCAAAAGGCCCCGGAAATTCCGGGGCCTTTTGATTTCACGCATTTTAATCTCGTGACGGCCTTGGCTGAGGCATTGGCTCGCAGGCTGGGGCGTCGGCTAGTTTTTGGCCTCCTCGGCTTTCTGCTCGATATCGGAAGCGGTCTCTTCGGCGTCCGAAGTGGCTTCCTTGGTCATCTCGGCGGCTTTGTCCGCTGCGTCAGCGGCTGCTTTCTGGGAGGCGTCAACCGCTTCCTTGGCTGTTTCGATCACTTTGTCCGTTGCCTCCACGGCGGCATCCTTCACTTCAGCGGCGGTTTCCTTGGCGGCCTCGGCGGCCTCCTGAGCGACTGCGGAAGTTTTGTCCGTTGCCTCGGCGGCCGCCTTTTCGCTGGTTTCAGCCGCCTCCTTGGCCGTCTCCACAGCCTTTTCCTTGACCTCGACCGCCGTTTCCTCGGTGGTCTTGGCCGCTTCCTTGGCTTCTTCCTTGCTGCAAGCAAAAGTGAAGATCAGCAATAAACCAGCCAGAACGAGAATCGTCTTTTTCATGAGGCCTCCTCTTTATTGATTGATTGACGGGTGATGGTAGCCGGACCCAATCCGACCATAACGCATTATCCCTCAATAGAAAAGGGTTCCGGGTACCCGGAACCCTATGATTTTCCGTGGTGGAGCTGAGGGGACTTGAACCCCTGACCCCTTGACTGCCAGTCAAGTGCTCTCCCAGCTGAGCTACAGCCCCACGAGGTAAAGCGGGTATCTAACAAACCCGCCGGCGGGTGTCAACGGAAAAAACGACCGGCCGGCTGCGAGGCGAGTATTGACAAACCGCAGGCGGCCCAATAAGTATCGCATACTTTTGAACAATGACGGACATGCGGAACAAGGCTGAAAAAGGGAGACGGGAATGCTGGATCTGATGCGCAAGAAGGCCGGTTCCTGGATGATCAAGTTCATCCTGGGGGCCATCATCGTCGTGTTTGCCTTTTGGGGGGTGGGCACCTACAACACCAGCCGTCTGGTGACGGTGGCCACGGTGGATGACGAAGTAATCCCCTACGAGGCCTACCGGGAAACCTACGGCCGCCTGATGGAAGACGTTCGGCAGCGTTTCGGCGGCGAGCTGGACGAAAACATGCTCAAGGCCATGGATCTCAAGCAGCTCGCCCTGGACCAATTGATCAATGATCAACTCTTGATCAACGAAGCCCGCCGATTGGGGTTGGCCGTCACCGACGAGGAGTTGGCCAAGGCCATCAGCGCCGTGGGCGCTTTCCAGAATGAAAACGGGTTCGACCCGAACCGCTACCGCCGGGTTCTGTCCGCCAACCGGATGACGCCGGAAAACTTTGAATTCAATCAGCGTCAGGCGATGTTGATCGGCAAATTGCGTGCCCTGGTCACCGAACCGGTCAAGGTACCGGAGGTCGAGACGCGGCAGTGGTACGATTTCGCCAACGCCAAGGTGGCCCTGGCATACGTGCGCCTGGATCCCCAACAATTCAGTGAGGTCGCGGTGTCCGACGAAGACGTGCAGCGCTACTACGAGGCCCACAAGGAGGACTACCGCACCGAGCCCATGCGCCGGGCGCGGTATCTGGCTTTCCGGCCGGAGCGCTTCCAGGACCAGGTGGCGGTCTCCGATGACGAAGTGGCCGAATTTTACGCTTCCAATCCGGATATGTTTCATCAGGAGGAAAGCGTTGACGCCAGTCATGTGCTGATCCGCACCGCCGAGAGCGATTCGGAAGAAGCGGTGGAAGCCGCCCGCCAGCGGGCCGTCGAGGTGGCTCGAAAAGCCCGTGAGGGCGCAGATTTCGCCGAGCTGGCCCGGGAGTTTTCAGAAGGTCCCACCGCCGCCAAAGGGGGTGCCCTGGGCCGTTTCGGCCGCAACCAGATGGTCAAGCCCTTCGCTGACCAGGCGTTTTCCATGAAGGCGGGTGAAATCAGCGATCCGGTGAAAACCGAGTTCGGCTGGCATGTGATCAGGGTAAACGAGGTCCATCCGGAAATGACCCGGCCCCTTGAAGCGGTGCAAGAGGAGATCCGAGCCCAAATCGTTGAACGCAAGGCCCGCCTCGTTGCCTTCGATGCCGCCGACAGCGCCTGGGACGCCGCCTACGATGAAGGCAGTCTGGCAGCGGCGGCCGAGGCTCGGAACCTGGCTTTGGTTGAAACCGAGCTGTTCACCCGCAGCGGCCAGGAGGTTGCGGGGATCCAGGAGCCGCGGAAATTCGCCGCCGCGGCTTTCGAGCTGGGGGACGGTGAGATCAGCGATGTCCAGGAGATGAGCGATGGTTACTACCTGCTGGAGGTGATCGCGGCGCAACCGGCCCGGGTTCCGGAACTGGCGGATATTGCCCAGGCGGTGCGGGCCGATGCCCTGGCGAGCAAACGTTCGGATCTGGCCCGGCAGGCGGCCGAAGAAATGCTTCAGGCGGCGCGCCAAGGCGAGACTCTGGAACAACTGGCCCAGGCCAAGGGCCTGAAGGTCGAGAAAACGGATTTCTTCGGGCGCCAGGAGCCGATTCCCGCCATCGGCGGGGCACGGCAGATCAGCGAAGCGGCTTTCGGTCTCAGTGAGACCGCTCCCTGGCCGGAGAAGGTCTTCAGCGCGAACCAGAGCTGGTACGTGGTTCGACTGGCGGGGCGACGGGCGGCGGACGAAGCGGGTTTTGACGAGCAAAAAGAACGCATTGCCCAACAGTTGCGTCAGCAGCAACAAGCCGAGGCCTTCGAGGCGCTGCTGGCCCAACTGCGGACCCAAAGCAAGATCGAGATCAACCGGGAAGTACTGGAGCCCTGAGACCGTACGCCCTGGTGTTCAAATTTTAACCTCTACCTTTTGAACTCGGGCGATAACGGTGTAATTCTGAGGCGGGTCTGGTGCCAAACAACGCCGGATGGATGGTCATGGATCCCGGACGGCGGAGCGAGGAGGCGCCATGGATGGCAACGACGGCGCGGGAAGGCTGAAGAATTCCGGCGCCATCAAGAAGTGTCCGTACTGCAACAGCTTTGTCAGGGGCGATGCCGTGCGCTGCGATGTTTGTCGGAGGCGTATCGGCGCCGCGGACGGAAACGGGTTGGCCAAAAAGCCGATGGATATCGCCGCCTACCTGACGGCCGCCGGTGCCCTGGCGGCGCTGGCGGCCTACCTCCGCTGGGCTTTTGGCGGTTGATGCGCCTGCGACCGAAGGGGGCCGGCCTCAGGCCGTCATTCCGGGCTTGACCCGCAATCCATGTTTATCGTGACGAGTCGACGGAAGACGATCCGGAAATTATCGAAGCCGCCTTCACCTCTTTGACCAAACTGGACTCGATATCACCCGGCGCCAACCTTGAACCCGGAATCCTGCCCTTACCGGGCGATCATGGCCCGCATCATGTCTCCGGCATTTTCCGCATGGTCGGCGATGGAGCCGATGATTTCCGCCAGACGCGTCATGTGGTAGATGGTCACCGGATCCAGGTCCATGTTGAACACCCGCCGCTTGATGGCGTCTTCCACCTGATCCGCTTCGTGCTCCATGTGGCGCACCTGACGGATGATCTGTTTGACTTCGATGCGTTTTTGTTCCTGAAATCCCTTGAAATAATTCCGGGCTCCGATCACCATCCGGTCCAGCTCGTTGATGGGAAGCACCACCGTCTGCACCAGGCGGAGGAAATCGGGCTGCAGGCAGGAGGGAATTCCCGGATCGTTGCGGTACGAAAGCCAGTCCAGCGTGTGCTGCACCGCATCGAGCACCTTGTCCTGCTGACGCAGGTAGCGAAACAGGGTGAACTTGTCCACCTGCATGAAGGTCCCCTTGGGCAGGTGCCCCCGGATCCGGCGCTTGATGGCGTCCGCCTCGGTTTCCAGGTGGTGGACATAACGGCGGTGTTCATCGAAGTTGGTGCACTTGGACGACAGATGGCAGGCGAAGGCCTCATGAAAGGCACCGGTGCACTGTTTGACTTTTTTGGCATGTTCCTCCAGCCCGTCAAAAGGGGAGGCGAGAAACATCGTGACGAAGGGCATGCGCATGGTCGAGCCCCGAAGCAGACGAGGTTGAAAGATCAAGCCGCCGGCACGAACAAAATAAGCATCTTGTAGATCATCATGCTGGTGAACGCCGCCGCCGGCACCGTCAATATCCAGTATAGAACAATCCGCAAAATAACGCCAAAGTCCACCGCTTCCAGTCCCCTGGCCAGCCCCACCCCCATCACGCCGCCCACCGCCGCGTGGGTCGTCGACACCGGCAACCCCAACTTGGAGGCGGCCAGAACCGTGGTGGCGGCGGCAAAATCCACCGAAAATCCCCGGGTGTTGGTCAAGGTGGTGATCCGGCGTCCGATGGTGTCCATCACCCGGTGGCCGGCCATGGCAATACCGGCGGCAATGCCTACCCCGCCGAAGAGCAACAGAAAAATCGGAACCGGCACTTTTTCCGCGATGCCGCCGGTCTGGGCCAAGAAATAGATGACCGCCAGGGGGCCGACGGCGTTGGCCACGTCGTTGGCCCCCTGGGCCAGGGCCACGTAGCAGGAGGTGCCCACCTGGATATAGCGGAAAACGCCCTCGGCCCCGTCCTTGAGTGGCTTGGCGCCCATGAGCCGGATCAGCAGGCGGCGGCCCATAAGGCCGGCGATCACGGCGATCCCCAGAGCGATGAGCAGGGCCGGAACGGTGCCCAACGCCAGATCCTTGCCCAGGGGGGTCTTGAAGACGAACGAGAGGACCACTACGAACACCGCCACGCCCACGAACAGGGGCGAAAAATGCAGCGCCGCGGCCAGGGCCGCGGTGCGGGAGAGCACCAGGCGAATGATGAGTTTGAAGGTGGCAAAGGCGATCACCAGGCTGAACACCGGGGAGATGATCCAACTGGCCACCACGGCGCCAAGCTTGGCCCAATTGACGCTCCCCACGCCCCCGGCCATGATACCGAAACCGATCATGGCCCCCACGATGGCGTGGGTGGTGGATACAGGCAGCGATTTCCAGGTGGCGAAGCTCACCCACAAAGCGGCGGCCAGCAGGGCGGCCAGGGCGCCCATCAAGGCCAGATGAGGATCGCTGAGCAGTTGCGGGGAAACGATTCCCTTGCGGATGGTTTCGGTGACGTGCCCGCCGATGAACACGGCACCCACCACGTTGAGAATACCGGCGATGAAGATGGCCTGGCGAATGGTGATGGCACCGGCGCCCACCGCGGAGGCCATGGAGTTGGCCACGTCGTTGGCACCGATGTTCCAAGACATGTAGAAACCAAAAATATACCCGAGAATCAGTACGATGGATTCGGTCGGCATCACCGGAAACCGGTCAGTTGGTAGAAGGTTCGGTTGACTTTTCAGCGGTTGCGTATCGGCAGCGGGATACCACGATGACCCGTTGGAGGCAATGCAAATATGAACCTTTCGCCGGGCCCAAAGGAGAACAGCCGGAAACGGCAGCGCCGGGCCCGATGCCGGAGCGGCAAGGTGTCGCGCATTTTTTCCCCGGGGTTACCAATCGAGGCGCCAGTCCATGTCCGGGGCTTCGTCGATGGATTCGAGCAGGTCGGCATCGATGTCGGTCAGGAAGCGCGATGGCCGGTCGAGGACCATGTCCGCGGCCCGATCATAGGCCTGCATCGGGCAGGTGAAAACGAGGTTTTCCCGGGCGCGGGTGGCGGCTACGTACATCAGGCGCCGCTCCTCGTCGAGGTCCTCGGGGGTGTCGATGGCGCGCAGGGACGGAAAGCGGCCGTCCAGGGTCCAGATGACGAAAACGGTGTGCCATTCGAGCCCCTTGGCCGAGTGGATGGTGGACAGCACCAGGCGGCGTTCGTCGCCGCTGGGCAAATGCAGACCGTTTTCCACCAACTGGTCCGGCGGTTCCAGTGCCATGTCGGCCAGAAAGGTTTCCAGTCGCTCGTAGCGTTCCATGATCTCCAGGAGCTGCTCCAGGTCCCGGGCCCGTCGGGGATGGTCTTCGTGCAGGTCCTTGAGCAGGGGCAGGTAGTAGGCCAGGACCGCTTCGCCCATCTGCGCCACGCTGAGCTCCTCCCGGGTCAGACGGCTGAAAAGTTCTTTCAGCGGTGTCAGTACCGCCGCCAGGCGCGGGGAGAAGGGCGCGTCGAGGAGCCCGGCGGCGCCGGACCGGGTGTCGATGATGGTGTCGCAGATCGACTGGGCCGTCTTGGGACCGACCTTGTCGAGCAGTTGCAGGATGCGGTGCCAGCAGAGCCGGTCATCCGGGTTGACCAGCACCCGCAGGTGGGCCAGCAGATCCTTGATATGAGCCGATTCCATGAATTTGAAGCCGCCCACCTTGACGAACTCGATCCCCTCTCGCGTCAGCTCGATTTCCAGATCGAAGGAATGGTAACCAGCGCGAAACAGCACCGCGATCTCTTCCAGTCCGATGCCCCGCCGGGTCAGGAGACGGATTTCGTCGATGATCCAGCGCGACTGGGCGTTCTCGCTCATGGTGCGCACCAGGCGGGGCAACGGGCCGTCGGGGCGCCGGGTGAACAGGTGCTTGGGGTACTTTTCGGTGGCCCCGGCGATGAGGGCGTTGGTGAGACTGAGCACCGGTTGGACGCTGCGGTAATTCTCCTCCAGGCGGATCACCCGCGTATCGGCAAAGATTTCCGGGAACGCCATGATGTTGCGGAAATTGGCGCCGCGAAAGGAGTAGATGCTCTGGGCGTCGTCGCCCACCACCATGAGGTTGCGATGGCGGTGGGCCAGCAGGTAAAGAATGTCGGCTTGCAGCCGGTTGGTGTCCTGGTACTCGTCCACCATGATGTGGGGGTAGCTTTCGGCGATCCGTTGGCACAGCTCGGGATCGGTTCGCAGCAGATTTCTCAGCTCCACCAGCAGGTCGTCGTAGTCCAGAAACCGGTGCAGTTTTTTGCGTTCCCGGTACTGGCGGGCGATACCGGCGATGGTGTCGAGAAACGGCATCAGGTGGCCGTAGCCGTCGGCTAGGATCTCTTCCAGGCCACGGTCCTTGTTGACGCACTGGCTGAAGATGTCGGTGAGGGTGCGCTTGGTGGGAAAGCCCCGCGTGGGCACGTTGCTTTCCTTGCGGAT
>JACDJC010002695.1_pt1 | contig 13616 bp, 11 predicted proteins | sample 7454191 | NCBI WGS metagenome assembly JACDJC01 (sample SAMN14253291, study PRJNA609438) | sludge metagenome | isolation source: sludge after 25d culture with pyrite and EDTA | collected 2018-12-20 | reverse complement strand
CGAGGGACGAATGTTAATTGAAAGCAAAGTCAGATTCAAGATTATTGAAAGAGGAGTGCCTGTAGAATCTTGTTCAATTTGTCTCGATGAGAGCGAAGAATGAAGCTCCCCTCCCTAGCCACCGGCCAGGTGCAGGTCGTCTCGACTCCGCCAACAGCGGCGCTGCGCGAGTACACCCAGAAGCTCGCCGAACGCGCACAGGCTATCCGCGCAGGACTCGTCCATCCAGCGGACGACAACCTGCTCAAAGTCACGGCAGACGGCCGCAAAGCGAGCGTGTTCAACGGGCCGCCACCCACCTGGCCTACCCCCCCAGATCGCACAAAGCTGGAGGACGTCACCGCTAGGGTTTGGCGGCACTACTGCGACTCAGACGACGAGCGCGGCGCCCAGCTCGTCTTTTGCGACCTCTACACACCAAAGACCACCGACGCAGACGACGGCGAATACTACTCGCCGACCTTGACCGCTGAGGAGCAACTCGTCGAGCTGGGTGTCTATGGCCGCCTCAAGGGACTGCTAGTCGCTCGCGGCATCGCCCCGTCTGAAATCGTCTTTGCCCAGGACCACAAGTCCGCGCGGTCGCGGGCTCAGCTACACGCAGCCATCCGCTCTGGCGAGGTGCGCGTGTGCATCGGCTCGACTCCCCTCATCGGGCAGGCCGTGAACGTGCAAGACCGCCTCATCGCCTTGCATCATCTCGACTGCCCGTGGCGTCCCGATGAGCTAGAGCAGCGCACGCGCCGTGGCATTCGGCAGGGCAACCGATACGGTGAGGTTCACGTCTACGTCTACGTCACCGAAGGGTCGTACGACCCGGTGGTCTGGCAGATCGTCGAGGGTAAGGCCCGCAACCTCGCTCAGATCATGTCCGGCAAGGCCACTCGCCGCGTCGCCGACGACATCGGCGCAGTGGTGCTCACCGCGTCCATGGCCAAGGCCGTCGCGCTCGGCGACAGTCGCGTGCTCACGAAGGTCCGCCTTGAGGTAGAGCTGTATGGTCTTGAGCGTCGCTGGCTCTCCTGGCTCTCCTCGCGAACAGCTTACCGTCGAGACGTGGCAGCGCTGCCTGCGCAGATCGACGAGCTGACACGACGAGCATGCGCGTTGCAGTCGCTGGCCGGCTGCGTCAACTACTTTGACGAGTTGGTTATCGATGGACGTACCGTACCGTTACAGGACGGCAACGTCGCGGTGCGCGCTCTTTGGCAAAGCAACGCCTATCGCCGTCAGACAGTGACCATCGGAAGCTGGCGAGGCTTTGCGCTGTGGCTGGAGCCGCTCGACGACTCATACGTGCTATCAGCGAAGGCAGGCCGGGTGGGTAGCCCACCGCTGCTCTTTGTGACTGGCGTAGGCTTCAGCTCGTCGCGTCCGCTCGATTCGCTCGGCCAGATGCTCGACGCGGAGTGGCTGCAGCGTGAGGCTCGCGCGGCTGAGACGAAAGCCGCAGGTCTGCGTAGACGTGTTGCCTCGGCTTCGGCTGCGTTGTCTGAGCCCTGGCCGGGTCGCGCCGAGGTCGAGCGCCTGTTGGCGGAATATGCTTCAGTTTGTAACGGCACAGACGCCGATTCAGCTCTGCCGGATCGCGTCTCTTTTAGATTCAGGTGGGACTGACCACACGCACAGGATGCCACAGGAGAATTTATGAACGAGAAGCTGAAGATACTCGCGCAACGTCGGCTGCCCGACATCATCGGGTTGCTGCGCCGCAACAAACTCACTGGCCGAGTCGTCGAGGAGGGCATCGCCCCGAACCGAATGACCGTCTCCCGCTGGGCACACGGACAGCAAAAAGCCACCGACGAGCAGTTGGCGGCGCTGGTGGACTTCTGCGCTAGGCGCCTGAACGTCAAGGTTGAAGCCTCCGACAAAGAATGGGCCTCGCGGCTTGCCTCCCAGAAATCGCTACGTGACCTCCGCGGGCGCGCAGGTCTGACTCAGCGCGACGTAGCCGCGGCGATCGGCGTCAGCCGGCAGACATATTTTCAAGCTGAACAAACTGACGTGGGCGATGTCGCCGAGCAGGCGCGCAAGTATTTGCAGACGCAGATACGCAGCGCGTAACGATTCGCCTTGCCGCCCGTAACGTCACGGCTAGACTTTGCCTAGCTGGTCGATCACATCCAAAGTGATGCAGGTAAGAGCACGCCGCCAGCGCCACATCAGCCAGGAGACGCACTTGAACCCGACCCAAACCGAAGACGCTCGCAAGATGTTGCGGGGCCACAGCTTTTTTGAGCCCGGCGATCTCACCATCTACCACTCAGCTAAGGGCGTTGGCAACGACGGACGCACCGCCCTGCCGCTGTCCGAGACACTGATCATGAGCCTGCTGATCAACGTCAGCGAGGCCCAGTCCCGTACCGTTTTCGGTCACGTCCGCCCGCTGCTCTGCGTGTGCAACTCTCGACAGCCGGTCTGCACGACGGTCTGGCCGAACGCTGAGGGCCGCATGACCGTCTACATCACCGACGGGCGACAGCGCGGCGGCGAGTCGGCTCAGCGCGGCGACGAGAACCCGGGTGCGATTGAGGCCATCAACCGCCGCGTGAAGATGATCTGCGAGGTAGCTGAGGAGCTGGCTCGGGCTGAGCCCGAGCTACTTGCCGACACGCACAAGTTCCGCATCCGCGTGCGCAACCGCTGCAAAGAGCTGCACGCCACCGACTCGCGCTGGTCGTGGGCCTCGCCGTGGAGCATCCCGCTGTACATCGGTGGCAAGATCGGCGACGCGAACTCGACGCTGGAGTCGGCTGGACTCGTGAACTGGGCGACGTGCGGATCGCTCGAAAAGCGCGCCACGCCGATTCCCTACGTCGTCTTCGTGGCTCATGAGCCGGAGGATCGCGACCCGGCCACCTGCGCCTCTCAGCTCACGTCGCTGGGTCTCAAGGCTGCGCAGGTAGCTACGCCGCCGACCGTCGAGGCTCGGCAGTTCGCTAGCCTGTGCGACCCGCTGCCGCCGCCACGGGTGGAGGGAGAGTCGGAAGAAGACTACCAGGCCCGGCTGCGTGCTGGCGGGCCGTACGGCCAGGGCCTTCCCGTCGTCGCTGTTGCGGCTCTCGTCGGCGTCACCATCAACACCGTGCAGGACCGCCGGCAGATTCTCCACCTAGAGCCCGAGATTCAGGCAGCGATCGACGCGCACGTTCGCGGCGAGCCCGGTCTGACGCTCCGTCAGGTGCGCGATGGCGGTTTCTACGTCGCTGGCACTGGTGGACGGTCGGGCGCGCGTAAGCCCGTCACCCGCGAGCGCCAGCTAGAGCTTTTGGAACTGCTAGTGGGCCGCCGCGGCCTTACCGCTGCCGCTGGTGGCGACGATGCGTCGAGCGACTCGCTGAACGACTCAGACGGTACGGTCTCTGCGCGACGCGAGCTATCGACCGAGGACAGCGCAGCCGATCGGCACCGCGCAGACGAGCCGCGCTCGCGCCCAGGCCCTGACAGCCCGGCGACCGCCGGTGAGACCGCGAAGCCCGGCAAGCTCGATCCGTCGCTGTTTCTAGCGCTTCGCGACCGCGTCGAGGGGCTGATCGAGGAGATTCCGATCGACGCCACCGGCGCAGTGCAGACCGACGAGGGACGCGCACTGTACGTTCAGCTCGACGCGGTCTATCACCTGTGCGCCATGATCGCCGGAGACCCGACGGCGTTCGTCTGCGACAGCGCCAACCCCCGCGTAAACGCGTTCCGCCAGAAGTGCGGCGACGCCGTGGCCGACGTGCTGCGCTCACGAGGGCTGCTCGTACGCCACGGCGTCGGGCCAGTAGCCGCAGTGCCTGTGCTGCCAGCGAGCAGCCGCAAGCCACCTGAGATGGAGGTCACGCCGCGCGACGCTGCCCCCGTGTCGCCGTTCGGTGCTGCGCCAAGCGATGTGCAGGATAAGCCTGCGGTGGATGCGTCGGCTGCGCCGCCCGTCGCTGTGCCCGCACCCGCTGCGCCTGCCACATCCACCGCGCCCGCCCCTGCGAAGGCTAAGCGCGAGCCTGCCGCGAAGAAGCCCACCAAGGCTGGCAAGCGCGGCCCACAAACCGCGAAGAAGCCCGGCAAAAAGGCGAAGCCCGCGAAGCCCGCGAAGCCCGCGAAGCCCGCGAAGCCCAGCAAGAAAGCGTAGCGTTACGGTGTACCGTCCGCTGTTCACAGCCAGCCGTCTCGACTCAATCATGCGCTGCCCAGGCGCATCTACACTTCCTCAGATCGAGGAGACGGAGCGCGATCCTGCGCTCGCTGAGGCAGGCGTTGCCGAACACGCTTACGTGCTGCGCCCCGGCGGATTGCCGTCAAACCTCAGCGACTGGCTGTACATCGCCAGCCCGGCATACGAACAGCCGTTCATCGCTGATTTCACGAGCGGCAAAGTCATTTCCTCGACTGAGGTATCTAACCAGTCGCGAGCCTATCGCATCGAGAATCCACACGCGACGGCAGGTACTCCCGACGCGTACGCTGTCTGGATCGACAGCGAGAGCAAGCTTCACATACGCGTCGGCGATCTCAAGACGGGGGCGGGCCAAGCTGCGGGCTCGCTGCCGCACCCCAGCGAGTCGTGGCAGCTTCGCTATTACGCGCTGGTCATCCTCATGTGGATGGGTTGGCCAGCGGCGACTGCGTTCGGTTCATGCCGCGTCGCCTTCTGGACGCGCGACCACGAGGCCGAGCGCGAGAGCGAGCCCGACGTATCGCTGGATGCTCGCCAGCACTGCTGGCGCATAACCGAGGCAGAGCTGAGCGAGGACACGCTTCGCGAGAGCCTAGACACGCTGCGCGAGCTGAGCGAGCGGCTCGCCCGAGGGGCTTCCGATGTCTGGCGAGAGGGCGAGTGGTGTGAGCGCTGCCCTGTGTTCAGGGCCTGCCCTGTCCAACAGTCGCCTATTCGCAGGCTCGGTATATCGCTAGAAGGCGGCTCTGCGCAGAGCATCGGCGACGCCACCGCCCGCAATCTAGTCGAGGCGTTGGGGCCTGCCCGCAGGCTCGTCGAGCAGGCTGAGCAGGTTCTGGCCAGATACATGGCTCGGACGAACAAGCCGCTCACCCTCAGCAACGGTCAGGTTCTATACCGCGCCCGCGAAGCCCGGCGGCAGGTGACGCAGATCGCGTTGCCCGTACTTCGCGAGCTGTGCCCGGCCGAGTATCCGCAAATGGTGCGAGAGAGCACCTCGGTAAGTCGCATCGCGGCAGCCCTGGGCGAGGCAGTGCCCGGCGAGCGCACGGCCGCCCTCCTGGCCCGCGTGCAGGAGACGCCCGGCACGATTGCAGAAACATCAACATTCAGGTTGCGCGTCCGCAAGACGCAGACAGACTAAAGAGCATGACAAACAAATCCGACGAGAAAGACACCGAAGCGCTAGCCACACGTTTGGTGGCGAAGCTCAACCCTGTGCTGCTGGATATGGCTCGACAGGCAATCGCTGATGTGTTGCGCAGCGATCAGCCGGTGGGCCTGCTAGGCGAGGCTCTCATGGTGGCGGCTGATCACTGGCACGAAGCGCCGATCAAGGTCGATGCGCTAGTGCTACGCAAGATCCCCGGCACACCTGAGCGCTCCCCTCTGCCAGTCCGACAGACACCTGGCAGCAGCGGCTACGATCTCTTCTACTGCCCGCCGCCCGGTCTGACAAAGACCGACCTGCTGCCTGACCGTAACGCTCAGCAGCCGGGTCTGTCCATCGACGCTTTCGGCGTAGTGACGTTCTACACCGGCAACATAGCGTTGATGCCCACCGGCATCTCGCTGCGCATTCCCCCAGGCTACGAGGGCCAGATTCGCCCGCGCTCGGGCCTCGCTTGCAAGCTGTTCCGCATCAGCAACAGCCCCGGCACGATCGACAGCGACTACGTCGTCAACGACAAGGGCCAGCCCTGCGAGATCATGGTTCTGCTCGGCTACGACGGCCCAAACAGTCGCAAGATTCAGCCAGGCGACCGCATTGCCCAGATCGTTTTCGCGTCCACCAGCGCGGCGGAGTTTGACGAAAAGACCGCCGAACAGTGGCCTAACGCCGCGGGCCAGCGTGCTGGTGGCTTCGGCAGCACGGGAAGCAGCTAGCATGACGACGCCTCTGATCATCGAAGCCGGCCCCGGGCAAGTCTCGGCCGAGTCACTTATCCGTCTGCCGTTTGCGATCGTCGGCAACACTCCGATCTTCCCGGTGATGTCCGATACAATCGGCAAGATCATGCCTGCCTTCTGCGAGGCCCAGTCGCGCTTCAAGAGCGCCAAGCGCGACACCGACAACCCAGGCTTCACCGCAAACGGCAAGATGGCGAAATACGCCGATCTCGCCGCTGTTCACGAGGCGTGCATGGAGGCACTGAACGCTCAGAAGCTGTCAGTGATGCACTTCACCGTGCCCATCGGCGTCTCCGAAGTGTATCTGGTGACGCGCATCTGCCACGCCTCGGGCGAGTGGCTTCAGTCGGCTTTCCCTCTGACGACGCTCGACAGCGTGCGGCAGAGCATCGCCGACGCGGCCAAGACGACGGCCCTGGCAGTACCTGCAGCCAGCGGCCTCGGAAGCGCCACGGAGGACAGCCCAGGCCAGAAGAAGAAGCGAGCGCCCACCGTGCAGGCGCTTGGCAGCGAGATCACCTATCTGCGTCGCTACTGCCTGAGCGCCCTCGTCGGTGTCACCGTAGACGATGACGACGACGGCAACGCGGCCACCGCGCACGTCCAGAGCAGACCAGCAACGCCCGCCGCCCCCCGACCTAGTGGGTTGGGGCGCTAACAGCTCACAACCGATAACCGTAACGCTACGGCCCTGCATGGGCAGAGGACACGACGATGTCTGAACAGACCACCGCCACGACCGATAAAAACGCTGCAATCCAGGCTACCATCGACCGCATCGCGGCAACGCCGCTCGTACATCCCCCCTACGACGGCCACGAAGCGTGCTTTCACGGCGTGCCCGACGGACAAGGCAGCAAACCGGGCCTCGTCCGCGTGCGCATCGTCCGCGCTCTGCGCAGCAAGAGCGGCTCGGGCTCCGACCAGATCTGGGTCGAGGGCGTCGTCACCGGCACGCACAAGCTCGACTGCTCGCCCAGCCAGTACCCGAAGGACAACCCCGAGGGCTGGAGCACACTGGCGTACGGCGAGGAGAAGATCGAGATGCCGATGCTCGACGCCGAGGGCAACCAGCTCTACCAGCGCGACGAGAACGGCGTCGAGATCGTGGACGAGACCGGCAACCGCATCCCCAAGACCGATCTCATGCGCCCTCTGCTCGGCTACCGCGACGTTACGGGCTACCGCTTCGTCTACGCCGGCACCCTCGCCAAGGGCGTCGCGGGCGAGATGTGTATCAACAACCTGCGCCTGCTGGGCTGGAAACCGGGTCGCGTGAAGGCCCCGCTCACCGCCATGGCCACGACCGACTTCGTGCCGGCCGACGGCGCCGAGGCAGTCAGCGCGGAAGATCTCGGCATGACCGGCGAGTTCACCGCGGGCTTCACGCTGAAAGCCGGCGAGGGCAATTTTGCCCCGCGCATCCAGCTTTCGTTCTTCAAGCTGGCCGACGTCAAGGTCACGCGGCAGGAAGCAGCCACGCTGGACAGCCAGGACTGGATGGCTGCTCTCTTGCAAGAGAGCGCTTCGGGCAAGGTCGATTCGCGTCGCAAGCCCGCCGCGTCCGCCGGTCGTACTTCGGGGGCGGGCCAGGTGGGTGCTGCGCCGCCCGCCGCAGCGTCGTCTGCGCGTCAGGTCTGTGCTAAGCCCTGCGGCGACCACGGTGATCCGTGCAAGCTGGTTGCGAGTCATGCCGGGGCCTGCGAGCCGCCGCCTTTCTAGCAGGTATTGGTTGCCCGCTCGTCGCGGGCTGCTACACTTGCTTTCGGGTCTGAAACGGTTTCGACAGGGACGAACTAGACCGTTACGGTGCGTGTCGAGAGTTGATCTAGCCTCTCGTAAATCAAACAGATCAAGCATAAAGGCGAACGATAACTCAATCGACTCCCCCGCAGATCCATTCCTGATCTATAGAGGCTGCAAACATGCAAGTTTCTTCAAAAAATCTCATCACCTCGACCTCAGCTTTTGCTGCGATGCTCGTCTCAGGTGTCTGCACCGCTCCGAGTCTACGCAACGACTTTCACCGTGGCGTAGGCCCCTGGGTCTACGAGGCATCTGGCTATCGTCGGCGCCGCAAGCTAGCCCGTCGTCGCGGGGAGGGGCGGAAGTGACACTCGCCTGCGCATCGCCGGGTCACGTTCTAGACCTGGTTGCCCTTTTGCTGGCACTCCCTTGGCCGTTGCTCCACATCGGCGTCGAGTGGGTGAAGTCGTTGCGGTGGTAGACTATGCCATCTAAACCTCTCATCATCGGTGCCCCATGAGCGCTACGCCCGCCAGCCTGCGTACTCACGCGCAGTGGCTACGCCGCCACGCTGCTAAGCTCGTGGCCGAGATCGCCGAGTGCCAGCGCAAGGCATCCGAGCTAGAACAGCAAGCGTCAGCCTTGGAGCAAACCAGCGACGCCGAACCGTTCAAGGTGATCTGCCCAGTGCCGTGCGGCAAGCGGCGCTTCCGCAGCGAAGACGCGGCGCGCTCGTCGCAGCGCTTCAACTCGCAACGGCTGCGCTTCTACTACGCCGCCGAGTGCGGCTGCTGGCACGCAGCTAAGAGGGAGTCGAGATGAAGACCCCGCCCGAGGCTCAATAGCGTGCGCCTCTTCTCCATCGACACAGAGACCGCACTGATCGCCCGCGGGCGACAGATTCCCCCGCTCGCCTGCCTCACTTGGGCCGAGCTAGACCTCGGCAGTCTGGGCAGACAACCTCGCATCCTCAGCAAGGGTATCCTTGATCGCCACGCGTGGCGCGGGTTCCTGCTGCCGCTGCTCGACGACCCCGCCGTCCACCTCTGCGGCGGCAACATCGGCTTCGACGTGCTAGTGACGTCCGCCCGCTGGCCGAACCCGGATCCCGACGGGCCGAGCTACGATGAGGACATCTTGCGCAGGTGGGTCGCGGCCTTCGACGCAGACCGCGTCACCGACCTGCTGACGCGGCAGAAGCTGCTGGATCTCGCCGCGGGCTGCTACCGTCGCGAGCAACTCCCCGACGGCAGGTGGGCGCACCATCGCTACAACCTGGAGTCGCTGGCGTGGCGTCTGTGCCGCATGCGGCTGGACAAGGGCGAGCCGCAGCGCGGCAAGGCGGCCTCTACGAAGCTCACGGTCGAGGAGCAAACAGCCGCGCAGCTAGACGCAGCCGAGGCTCAGAACACGGCTTGGCGACTGCGCTACGCCGAGTTGATGGATGTGCCGATTGCGAACTGGCCCGAGGAGGCCACGCGCTACGCCATCGACGACGCGGTGGCCGGCGCACTCATTTGGCACGAGCAAGAGTCGGGCAGGCCCGTCAGGCACCGTAACGTCACGGCGAGTACCCTCGCGCAGCCGTCAGACAGGCCGGGCTACAACATCTTCTCGGGCTCGACGGACGGCAACGGGCTGGCCGCTGCTCTTACGAACCCGACCGAGCTAGCGAGGCGCAAGGGGACTCTCAGCCAGGGCTACCCCGTCGAGTTTCGCGGCAAGACGTGGGTGGATGCCGAAGCGGCGTGGTTCGCGTTGTCGCTGGGTCTCGACGAGCGCACCGCCGACGACCTGATGGCCGAGCTGATCGCGGCCAAGTTCTCGCAGTACCCGCGCTTGGCGCAGGCGGTAGCGCGTCTAGGCGGCGCCGCGTGGCTGCGCCGCTGCAGTCACTTCACGGGCGCGCAGTCAAAGCACATGCAGGCGTGGGAAGGCCACGGCGAGCAGAGCAGGTTTATCCGCAACCTCGTCGTGGGGTACTTGCGCGTCGCGCCACAGGTAACGCCGCAGGCGACACCACAGGCAGCGCAGCTAGCAGCCAGCGGCCAGCCACCTGGCCTGCTTTCCGCAGGTAGCCGACAGGTCGTAGGCCAGGTGGGGCCTGGCTCTGCAATCTGGGCCAAGGTGCGCGAGAACTTCGGAGACGACGCGGACCCATTCGCCGATCAGTATCGACAGGCTCGCGGGGCTCTCTGGCTGCGGGCGATGTCTGCGCACGGACTGCGCACCGACGCAGCGGCTGTAGAGCGGTTCTCGGAGTGGGTAGAGGGCAAGCACGTCGAAGTGCGAGATCGCCTCGTCGCCGCTGGTTTGATGCGTGTCGAGTATCATCTAGATCGCGAGAAGCTCGCTGCGTGGGTCGTCGAGCGCTGTCGCTACCTCAACGTTACGTTAGGCACGAAGAAAGCCGATCTGCTCAAGCTCGCCGTGATGCTCGGCAAGGCAGACCCCGATGCGCGGACGGCTGCCCTCGCCGCTTGTTGGCTGCAGATCGCCCGCCTTGTGCGCAGCTCGCCCGAGCCGCAGACTCTGGAGGCCAGCGCCCGCGACGGCGCGCTGGAGGACTTCGCGGCGCTCGAATCTGCTGGCCTTGCCTATCGGGAGTACCACCGCGACACCAAGGCGGCGACCCGAGCGATGATCGCAGCCTGCGGGCGCGCAGACGTTACGGTGCCCCGCACCGACACCTACGACCCGTGCAAGCACACCCACGACGAGTGCGTGGCTCTCGACAAGGAATCTGTGCAGTCGGTGCGCGACGGCGACCTCGACGGCGCGCTCGCCGACTACGCCGAGATCAGCCACCTGGGCAAGATGCTCAGTGCAGACATCCCGGTGCTCAGGTCGGGGACAACAGCTCCCATTCACACGCGATTCGAGGAGCTGCTAGAGACCGGACGCACCGGCAGCAGCAACCCGAACGTGCAGAACGTGGCCCGCGGCGAGAAGTGCATGCAGTGCCGAGGTAAGAAGCAGAGCCCCCCGTGCGCGAGGTGCCTCGGCACTGGCGCCGAGCTGGGGGCTCGCGAGTGCTTCGTCCCGCGCGAGCTGATGTGGGACGAGGCGACCCAGACTATGCAGCCGGCGGATCTCGTTGACTCCGACTACAACCTAGGCGAGCTTCACACGCTGGCCCAGTCGTGCCTGTGGACGTTCGGCTGGTCAAAGCTGGCCGACGTGCTTCGCGCTGGCAGAGACCCGCACACCGTCGTAGCCTGCCGCATCCTCGGCATCTCCTACGAGGAGGGGCTAGCGCTGAAGAAGATCAAAGACGCGGCCTTCGACAACGCGCGCAACTCCGGCAAGGCGGTGAACTTCGGCAAGCCGGGCGGGCTCTCGGCGAAGACGATGCGGGCCTACGCGGTGCGGTCCTACGGCGTAGACCTGCCGGAGGAGCGATGGGTAGAAATCCTCGCAATGTGGGACGCAGAGTGGCAGGAGATGCCGCACTACTTCCGGTGGATCGACGCGATGAAGGGCAAGCGCGGGCGTGCCACGGTGGACAAGGTCGGCCACCGGAAGATCGAGCAGCTCTACAACCTAGCTCAGCCGTGGTCGGGGCGTTTGCGCGCTGGCTGCACCTACTGTTCGGCCTGCAACTCCGTCTACCAGGGCCTGCTGTCCGACGTGCTAAAGCGCGCAGGCTGGTATCTGTTCAAGGCGTGCTACTTGCGAGGTGCGATGCCGGGGGCCGAGGCCCTGTATGGCTGCCGGCCAGTCAACGAGATCCACGACCAGTTCCTGATCGAAGCGCCAGCCGTGCGCGGCGATGCGGCTGCGCGGGCCACTGGGCTGCTCATGAACCGCGCCGGCGCCGAGATCTGCGCCGACGTGCCGGTACGCTGCGACCCCATTCTGGCGAAGCGCTGGAGCAAACGGGCCGAGGAGCGCCGGGGAGGCGACGGCTCGCTTGTGGCCTGGGAGGACGCGCGGCTTTCTCGGGTGGCGCGGTGAGGTTTGGCGGATAGACTTTGGTGTGGAGGTTGAGGCTGCACGATGAGCGAACGCAAACACAGCCATTACTTCAAGAGCGTTGAGGGTCTGAAAGACATCGACGTTTATCGAGTGTTGCAACTATTCAACGTCATCGATCCGTGTCTTCAGCACGCGGTCAAGAAGCTTCTCGTCGCAGGCGGTCGTGGTGGCGGCAAAGACATCACCCGCGACATTCAAGAGGCGATCGACACGCTCAAGCGTTGGCAAGAGATGCGAGCGGAAGAGAACCCGCTGAGTGTGCCGCAATGAAAACCCCCATTCTAGACCACGGCTATTTTGAGGTCGTCGAGCACTGGGGCAGCGACGAGCGCATCGTCGAGGCCGCACGCATGTCTACCCAGAAGGGCTTTCAGGGGTGGGGCGTCAAGTGTCGTGTGTGTTTAGGCAACGATGAAAATTGTCAACGGTGCGCTGGCACAGGCATCAAACCCGGCGACGAAAAGCTCCTCGCCTACCTGATGCAGAATCGCCACGAGACGCCTTTCGAGATGGCCGGCATGGTCGTCGAGGTGCAGGCGCCTATCATGGTGTTCCGCGAGTGGCACCGGCACCGCACGCAGAGCTATAACGAGATGTCGGCGCGGTACGCCCCGCTGCCCGACTTCAACTACGTACCGACGGTAGAGCGCTGCTTGGCGGTCAACGGCGCGAACAAGCAGGCGCACGCCGCGACGGGCGCGGCAGTCCTGACGCGCGAGCGCGCGCTAGACTGGCTTGAGCAGCTAACTGCTTATTACGAGCAAGGCGAAGCCCTCTATCAAGAGGGCCTGTGCGACGGCATACCGAAGGAGCTAGCTCGCCTGTCGCTCACTGTCGGGCGCTACAGCCGCATGCGGGCTAGCGCCAACCTGCGCAACTGGCTTGCCTTCCTGACGCTGCGCAGCGACGTAGTGCTCAGCGGCAAGGCCGCGCAGTGGGAGATCCGCCAGTACGCCAACGCAGTCGCCGAAGCGTTACGGGAGCGCTTCCCGCGCACCTACGAACTGTTCGTCGCGAGACTCTAACACAGAGGAACCATGCACCCACCTACCAACGCAGAGCACATCTTCAACCAACGAGAGCAGCGGCTGCTTCAGATCGGCATCGACCTGGAGACGACCGGCACCGACCCCAGCCGCGCTCGCGTCGTACAGTTCGCGTCGATCGCTCGCTGTCCCGGCTGGCTGCTGGCCCCGATCGAGGAACGCTTTCTCGTTGATCCTGGCTGCCCCATTCCTCCGTCGGCCACTGCCGTCCACAAGCTTACCGACGACATGGTGCGCGGCCAGCCGACTCTCGCGGACTATGCGCCGCGTCTCGTCGAGACGCTATCGCGCGCAGGCTCGCCTGGGGCCTGCATCGTCGGCTACAATGCCCGGCGCTACGACCTGCCGTTGCTCACGCACGCGCTGGCGTCCACAGCCGGGGTCATCGGCCCGGCGCCGATGATCATCGACGTACACGACCTCGTCTCGTGGCACTGCCGCGGGTTTCGCAGCCGCAAGCTCTGGGACGTCGCTGAGGTTCTCGGCGTCGCGCAGGAACCGACCGTGCTGTTCGATGCGAGCGGCTCGCAGCCCTCCGAGCCGGAACGGCCCCACGATGCGCTGTCCGACATCCGCGTGATGTTTCGTGTGCTCGATGCGCTGCGGCAACGCATGGGCATCCCCGACACGATGCAGGGCGACCTCAACCTATTGCGCATAGCCATGGTCGCGGCGGTGCGCATCGACGCTGAGTACAACCAGTTTGCGCACTTCGTATACCGCGACCGCGACACCTGGGACTCCGATTCGACCGTGTTCCGCCTGGGCTTCGG
>JACDJC010002694.1_pt1 | contig 13616 bp, 10 predicted proteins | sample 7454191 | NCBI WGS metagenome assembly JACDJC01 (sample SAMN14253291, study PRJNA609438) | sludge metagenome | isolation source: sludge after 25d culture with pyrite and EDTA | collected 2018-12-20 | reverse complement strand
GACGAATCGTTCTGAGCGACGCGATTGACCCTTACGGCTGCACCGCCTGCGGTGACGACACGCGGCGGCGTGTCCACTCGATCAGGTCGTCGACAAAGCTGTACACCACGGGAATCACCAGCAGGCTGAGGAAGGTCGAGGTGATGAGGCCGCCGATGACGACGATGGCCATGGGTGCGCGAAAGCTCGGGTCGGTACCGAAGCCGATGGCGATGGGCAGCATGCCCGCGCCCATCGCCATGGTCGTCATCACGATCGGCCGCGCGCGTTTGCGGCAGGCGTCGAGCAGCGCGTCCCAGCGGTCGAGGCCGTGCACGCGGCGCGCCAGGATGGCGTAGTCGATGAGCAGGATGGAGTTCTTCGCGGCGATGCCCATCAGCATCACCAGGCCGATCATGGAAGGCATCGACAGCGCCGAGCCGGTGACGAACAGGGCCAGGAAGGCGCCCGGCACCGACAGCACCAGAGCGACGAGGATGGTCGCCGGCTGCACGAAACTCCTGAACAGCATCACCAGCACGACATAGATGCACAGCACCCCGGTGAGCATGGCCAGGCCGAAGCTGGCGAACAGTTCGTTCATCGCTTCGGCATCGCCGATCGTCGTCTGCGTCACGCCGGGCGGCAGGTTCCTGATGCTGGGCAGCGCGAGCGCCTGGCTTTCCACCAGACCGAGCGGCTGCTGATTCAGCTCGATCTCGAAGTTGATGTTGCGCTGCCGGTCGTAGCGGTCGATCTCGGCCGGTCCGCTGTCGAGACTGAGCGAGGCGACGTTGCCGATCAGGACCGGGCCGTATTTTCCGGGAACCGTCATGCGCTCGAGCAAGGCGAGGTCCTGGCGCGCGCCCGGCGGCAGCTTGACGACGATCGGCACCTGGCGCTGCGACAGATTCAGCTTCGCCAGATCCTCGTCGTAGTCGCCCGCCGTGGCAATGCGCAGGGTGTCGGCGATCGCCGCCGAGGTCACGCCGAGCTTCGCCGCCTTCTCGAAATCGGGCCGTACGACGAGCTCGGGGCGCACGAGGCTGGCGCTGGTGGTAACGTTGCCGATGCCGGGCAGGGTGCGCAGTTCGCGTTCGACGACGCGCGCATGCGCGGCCAGAACCTGGCCGTTCTCGCTCGCCAGCACCAGCACGTATTTCTCGCTCGATCCGCCGAACCCAACGTTGATGCGCGCGCCGGGCAGCGCCGCGAGCGCCTCGCGCAACTCGGCTTCGACGGTCTGCTTCCTGATGCCGCCACGCTGCGCGCGCGGCGTCATGTTGATCGTCAGCGTGGCCTTGCGCACTTCCGCCGCGCCGCGCGGCATGAACGGATCGGCGCCCGAAGCGCCACCGCCCACCGCCGTGTAGACCAGCTTCACGTGAGGATTCGCCTGCACGATCCTGCGTGCCCGTTCGGCGACCGCCAACGTCTCCTCGAAAGTCGCGCCGGGTGGCAGGGACAGATACACCTGGGTCTGCGACAGATCGTCCGGCGGGATGAAGCCGGTCGGCAAGAGCGGCACCAGCGCAAAGGAACCAAAGAAGAAACCCGCCGCGGCGATCAACGTGAGCACGCGATGCTTGAGGCACCAGGCCGCCCAGCGCAGATAGACGCCCATCCAGAAGGGTTCGCCGCGCGCCGTGCGTGGCGGCTTCAGGAAATATGCCGCCATCATCGGCGTGAGCATGCGCGCCACCGCCAGCGAAAAGAACACCGCGATCGCCGCGCTCCAGCCGAATTGCACGAAGAACTTGCCTGGCACCCCGCTCATGAACGCGGTGGGAAGGAACACCGCGATCAGCGTGAAGGTGGTGGCGATCACCGCCGTGCCGATTTCCTCGGCCGCCTCCATGGCCGCCTGGTAGGGCGTCTTGCCCATGCGCAGATGGCGGATGATGTTCTCGACCTCGACGATGGCGTCGTCCACCAGCACGCCGACGACCAGCGACAGGGACAGCAGGGTGACGACATTGAGGGTGAAGCCCATCAGATGCATCGCGGCGAAGGCCGGGATCATGGACAGTGGCAGCGCGGTGGCGGATACCAGTGTGGCGCGCCCGTCGCGCAGGAAAATCCACACCACGAGGACTGCGAGGATGGCGCCCTCGATCAGCAGCGACAGCGAACCGTCGAAGTTTTCCTGTACCGGATCGACGAAATTGAAGGCTTCGGTGATGGCGATGTCGGGGTGCGCAGCCTCAATCCGCGCCAGCTCGGCGCGCACGCCGTCGGCCACCTCGATCTCGCCGGCGCCGCGGCTGCGCACGATCTCGAAGCCCACCACCGGCTTGCCATTGAGCAACGCCGCCGAGCGCCGTTCCGCGACGCTATCGCTGACCGTGGCGACCTGGTCCAGACGGATGCGACGGCCGTCGGACAGCGCGATGTCCATGCGCGCCAGTTCGTCGGCCGAGCGCACCGTGGCGATGGTGCGCACCGTCTGTTCCGCGCCGCCGACGTCGGCGCGCCCACCGGGTGCTTCCTGCTGGATCCGTCGCAGTTGGCGCGAGATGTCGGCGGCGGTGGCGCCCAACGCCAGCAGGCGCGCCGGGTCGAGCTCCACCCGCACCTCGCGGTCGACGCCGCCCACGCGCGCCACCGCGCCCACGCCGCGCACGCTGAGCAGGCGCTTGGCGACGGTGTTGTCGACGAACCAGGACAGTGCCTCGTCGTCCATGCGGCTGGACGCGACGGTGTAGGTCAGGATCGGCGAGCCGGCCAGATTGACCTTCGAGATCACCGGATCGCGCAGATCCCCCGGCAGATCGGAGCGGATGCGCGACACCGCGTCGCGCACGTCGTCCACCGCTTCCTGCGTCGGCTTTTCCAGACGGAACTCGACGGTGATCGTCGCGGTGCCGTCCTGCACCTTGGTGTAGATGTGCTTGACGCCCTGCAGCGTGGCGACGACGTTCTCGATCTTGCGCGCGACCTCGGTCTCAAGCTGCGCAGGCGCGGCGCCAGGCAGCGTCGCCGACACCGTCACCGTCGGCAGGTCGATATCCGGGAACTGCTGGATCTTCATCGTCCTGAACGCCAGCAGACCTGCCAGCGTCAGCACGACGAACAGCAACACGAACGGAATCGGGTTGCGGATCGCCCAGGACGAGACATTCATCGCTGAATATCCGTCGAGCGCGCGTTGTCGGCGGTGCCGACCACCCGCACGCGGTCGCCGTCGGCCAGAAAGCCGACGCCGCTTGCCACCACCCGCGTGCTCTCCGCGATGCCGTCGACGATCTCGATGCGATCGCCCATGCGCTGCCCCACGCTGACTTTCGTCTCCGCGACGCGGTCCTGCGCGTCGAGCCGGAACACGTAGGCAAATCCTTCGCGCAGCAGCACGGCAGACTGCGGCAGGCTCAGTACACGCGCGCGTCCAAGCTCGAACTCGCCGCGCGCGAAGCTGCCCGCGCGCAGCGCATCGCCGGTCCCGGCAACCTGCAGGTCGACATACACCAGTCCATTCAGCGTCTGCGGATCCACCGTGGGCGCGACCATGCGCACGCGCCCCTGGACGCGCGTGCCGTCGGGCGCGCTCAGCGTGGCCGTGACCCCGGGCTGCAACCGGCCCAGATCGGGCGCGCTCACTTCGGCACGCCACTCGAGGCGGCCGCCGCGGATCAGGCGGAACAGTTCCTGCCCCGGCTGTGTCATCGAGCCGACCGTCGCGGCGCGCGCGGAAATCACGCCATCGTCGGGTGCACGCACGACGGTTTGTGCCAGCCGCAGCCGTGCCGACTGCAACCGGGCGCGCGCGGCGTTGAGGCGGGCAAGCGCCGTCTTCTCCGCGGTGAGGTACTGGGTGATCTGCTGCGCGCTCAGAAAGCCGGTCGCCTGGAACTGCCGCGCACGGTCGCCGTTGGCGCGCGCTTCGGCGAGCATCGCTTCCGCTTCGGTCAGCGCCGCCGTCGCCTCGGCCAGTTCGGCGGTCACGGTGTCATCGGCAATGCGCGCCAGCACCTCGCCCCTTTTTACGCGGTCACCGACATTCACCCGCACTTCGGTCAGTCGCAGATTGCCGATCTCGGCACCGATGACCGCCTCCTGCCAGGCCGCGATATTGCCGTTGGCCGGCAGCACCTGCGGCCACTCGCTCCACTGCGGCGTGACGGCGGTGACAGTGAGCGCCGCACGCACCCCGGCGGGTTCCGCCGCCTGCCTGGCAGCGGGTTCCCGGCCACGCGGCGCAACCTCCGCGGAATCCCGCAGCGCCATCCCGATGACGACGGCCCCGAGGAGGAGCGCCACGAGCACAAGAACAGGTTTCAATCTCGAAGGGGCCAAAGGGAAGGCCATCGTCTCACCCTGGAATTACCACTTGTTTCAGCGACGGATACCCGCCCATTGCGGTTCGGTCATCCGGGAATCTCAGCCAGCCGGGGTTTTCGGGAAGATCCCCGGCAAGGATGTATGCTGCGCCGTGAGTGTATATGGAAACACGCGTGCGCAGCACGCCGGCCGTGCGCCGCGCGCGCCCCGACGACATTCATCATGAACCCACCCCGTCACACCGATCGTCATGCCGCAACGCCGCGCCCTCTGCGTCTGCTGCGGGAATCCTTCGCCGCCGCCGTCGCGGCCGCCGACCCCCTGCGCATCCTGCCGCCACATCTTCCCCCGCCACCGCGCGGCCGCACGCTCGTGCTCGGCGGCGGCAAGGCGGCAGCCAGCATGGCCGCGGCGGTGGAAGCGCATTGGCCGGCCGATGCGCCATTGTCCGGCCTGGTCGTCACGCGTTACCGGCACGGGCTGCCAACGCGCCGCATCGAAGTCGTCGAGGCGAGCCATCCGCTTCCCGACGGACGCGGCGAGGCAGCCGCCCTGCGCATGTTGCAGATGGCTGGCGCACTCGGCCCGGACGACCTGCTGCTGGCGCTGATTTCCGGCGGCGGCTCCAGCCTGCTTGCCGCGCCGGTGGCAGGCGTGACGCTAAAAGATCTGCGCCAGGTCACCCGCGCGCTGCTCGGCGCGGGCGCCACCATCCAGGACATCAATACGGTGCGCAAGCACCTCACGCGCCTGTCCGCTGGCCAGCTGGCGCGTGCGGCCGGCGGCGCAGGCGTGCTGGCGCTGATCATTTCCGACGTCGTCGGCGACGATCCGGTGCACATCGCCTCCGGCCCCTGCGCTGCCGACCCCAGCCGCTGCGCGGACGCGCTGGCCTGCCTCGCGCGTTTCCGCATCGACGCGCCCGCGGCGGTGACCACCCACCTCGAAGCCTGCGTCGCGGGTACGGTACCCGACACGCCCAAGCCGGGCGATCCCGCTTTCGCCCGCGTGGAAAACCGCATCATCGCCCGCGCCCACGACAGTCTCCTGGCGGCCGTGCGCCACTTCGAAGGAAACGGCATCCCCGCCCTGCTGCTGTCCGATTGCATCAGCGGTGACGCGCAGGCCGTGGCGCGCCAGCATGCCGCGCTCGCCCGCACGCTGACGCAGCGCGGGCCGCTCGCCCTGGTGTCGGGCGGCGAAACCACCGTCACCCTGCGCCCGCGCCACGGTCGCGGCGGACGCAACACCGAATTCCTGCTGGCGCTCGCCCTCGCGCTCGGCGACACGCCGGCCTGGGCCATCGCCTGCGACACCGACGGCGTCGACGGCAGCGAAGACAACGCCGGCGCCCTGATCACCCCCGACACGCTCGCCCGCGCCCGCACATGCGGCCTCGACGCGGCAGCGCGCCTCGCCGCGCACGACAGCCACGGATTCTTTGCAGCACTCGACGACCTCGTTATCACCGGCCCGACGCGCACCAACGTCAACGATTTTCGCGCGCTGCTGCTGGGTGTGGACTGATTCAGATCGCCCGTTCCACGTCCACCCGGTCGCCGACGCGCAGGCCATAGGTCGCCGCGGCACTGCCGCGATTGACCGCAAGTTCGATGAGACCGACGCTGTTCACGAACCACAGGCCGTGGCCCTTCTCTACCGCAGCGAAACAGTCGCCCCGCGCAAATTCCCGCCCCGCCGCACGCACACGCGCCACGGGCGGTTCGCCGCGCACGCCGGTCCAGGCGTTGCCGTAATGGTCGATGTAGATGACGCGCGCGAGTTCGCCAGCGTCGAATTCGACACCCAGCGCATCGACCCCGTCGAGCCGCTCCTGCGGAAAATCCCCACGCGCCAGCGCCGCCGCGACAGGGGCGAACAGGTCACGGCCGTGAAACGTGGCCGATAGCCCCTCAGGGCGCCAGATGATGCGCCATAGCCGTGTATCCGGCGCGCGCGCGGCGACCACCGACAGCAGGCCGTTGTCCGGCCCCACGTACCAGCGCCCACACGCCTGCATCACCACGCTGCCGCGCGGCGTGCCGACGCCCGGGTCGACCACCGCAAGAAACACCGCACCAGGCGGAAACCCGCCCGCCAGCGCGGCCAGCAGATGGGCGCCGGCATGCGGATTGAAATCCGGCACCTCGTGCAACAGATCGATCACCGGAACGCCCGGTGCAACGGTGGCGAGCCGCGCCTTCACCTGCCCCACATAGGGATCGCGGCTGCCGAAGTCGGTAAAGAGCACGATCATGGAAAGATGAGCGGAGGTTGAATGGGGTGACTATGCACGTGGCAGGGCCCTGCCCGCAAGATCGCCTCGCTCGCGCGGGAATCAGGTAAAAAAAAGCCGGGACACGCCCCAAGCCGTTCAGAAAAGGTGTTGATGTTTGGGTGGGATGGGGGTAGGATGACCTCATCGCCACCCTGCCTTTTTGCCCGTGCTTGCCCAGACCCCCCCGGCTACCGAACCCGCTAAACCCTTACCTCGGATCCCGCTGGAACACGCGGGCATCCAAGTCAACTTCTGCAAGAACCCGGAATGTGCCAACTACGGCGTTCCGGCCGCCGTCGCGGGGAAGTACGCCAAGCGCGGCAATGCCGACCGCTATGTCGTGGTGTCGTCGGGCAGCAATACCCCGCAACTGCGCTGCAAGGCTTGTGGGGAACATCTCCCGGTCAAAAGTAATGTGGGCGTGGCGGAAGAAATCGCCCGCCTGCAAGCCACCGTGGCGCCGAATGCCGCCCCGACGTGCCCGGATCCGGCTTGCGCCAACCATGCCGTGCCAGTGACCACGCCGAAGGCGTATCAGTCCTTTGGCCTGACGAAATCCGGCTCCCGCCGGTACCGCTGCAAAGCCTGTCAGAAGACCTTTGCCGTGGGGGTAGCCACCCGCTATCAGAAGCAGCCCGAGAAGACCGCCGAGATCTTCAAGTTGCTGATGAACAAGTCGCCGTTGCGGCGCATCTGTGAAGTCGCCGAGATCCACCCGGAAACGCTCTACCACCGGTTGGGGTTTCTGGCCGATCAGGGCAATGCCTTTACCGGCCATCACGAAGCCCAGTTGGCCACCAAGCCAATCCGGCGGCTGTATCTCGCCACCGACCGCCAGGACTACACCATCAACTGGGCGGTGCGCAAAGACAAGCGCAACACCGTGTTTCAGGGCGTGGCGACCGCCGACAACGTGACCCGGTATGTCTTCGGGCACCACCTGAACTACGACGAAACCCTCGATGCCGAAACCGTCAGTCGCAATGCGGACATCCTGCACCACGACAACACCAAGCCCTATCCCTTCCGCCGCTATGCCCGTGTCTGGTTGCCGGCGGACTATGAGAAAAACCGGGTTTTCCGCGCCCCCCTAAACGGGGCCGCGTCCTTGGCGGGCGAAATCGCCGCCACCTACACCACCAGCAGTAACCGGGAGAACGTCGAGCAAGCCGAAGTCCTCACCAGCACCATGCAGCTGCCCCAACAGGGCATGCAGATCCACGCGGAATACACCCTCTACGGCCATTTCCACTACCTGCGCCGGTTGTTGGGCAACGTGGAGAAGGTACGCTTCTTTCTGGATCAAGACAGCGGGATGCGGGCGGCGTGTCTGGCCGGGTTTCAAGCGGCGATTGCCGCGCGCACTGCCGATGCCTTCTATGTCCGGATCAGTAAGGATTTGACCGTCGACGAGAAGCGCCGGGCGAAACTGGCGAGCCAGAAGGCATTTGCCAAGGTTGCCGAAGCCTATCCGGGCATGTCTGCCGACTTCATCAAAAGCCAGCTGATCCAAGCCGAAATTGCCCGCATGCGCACTATCGGCCAATGGCAGGATAAGTGGCTGGTGCATCCCCTGCCCGATATGTCGGAGCCGGAAAAGATGGTCTGCTACCTGACGGACTATCAGGATTACCCCGTGGATCACTTGGCCCACCTGTATCAGAAAGCCAGTCTGCACGGCGTGGATACCTACTTCATGCTGGCGCGGCGGCGGGTGGCCATGTTGGAGCGCCCCATCCATTCCAGTTCCAACACCGGGCGGGTGTGGAACGGCTATGGCGCCTATAACCCCTTAACCCTCGTCAAAATCTTGGCGATCTTCCGCACCTTCTATAACTACATTCTGGTCGGCCAAGACAAGCAAACCCCGGCCATGCGGCTCGGGCTGGCGGATCGACCGTATACATACCAAGATATTATTGATTGGGCAATATAATAAATGTCAAATAAGTGATTGGAGATATTGATTTAAAAAATATATTTGATATAATTATTGCAAATAAAGTTTGTAAATAACCATAATCAGGGAGATATTCTATGAAAGCAAAATTGTTATTTCTGTTGCTATCGACGGTGCTGGCACCCATTGCCACGGCAGCAACCGTTACCGCCGCCCATACGACTACCTATACGGTTGCGCAAAACTGCGAGGTAACCACGCCAATTTTGGTTGATTTCGGTTTGGTTAACCCGGTATCCCGATCTACTATGCAAAAAGCCTGGACCCTTAATGTTGCTTGCACCGAGGGTATTTCATACTATGTTGATGCGAGCGCGCTGAATTACCCCATTACCATTGGGGCGGCCACTGTTGGCTTACAGTTATTCCGCGATAGTGGCTATACCACCAGTATGTATTACGACGGTGTCACCCACATGGGTACCGCCACGGTTGGAAATGGTGTTACCCAAACCCAAACCCTTTATGTACAACTTTCCGGGGATACCACCGGTACAACTTGGACGCCATTGGCCGGTGCGGATTTGTCCCCGTTTTCGGGAACTATTAACGGCGCTATCGTTTTTAACTGGTAAGAATAACAACAAAGGGGAAAATAATGAAAAAAGAACTTATCGTAGTTAACACAATATTAGCCATAACCTGTTCCGCCAGCGCGGCTTGGGCCGGGTCATCGTCAGCCAATTTTAGTTATCAAGGCAACATGACCAGCGGATGTATGTTTGATCAGGCCGCTTACAGTTTCAATCTTAACGTTAAATCCGAACAACTAAACATGGGCAGCCAAAAGATGCCGGTAGGTATCATGTGTTCAACCGGAATTACATATACTCTAACCCAAGATACTGCGCTAGGGGCGTCCGTTTCCCCATGGTTTGGTGAGTACACCACAAACAGTTTGACTAGCCGTGTAAATACGACATATATGGTTTTGTATGCCAATGACAATCAGGCGGAAAACCGATTGATTGCCTCACCAGCGAAATCGTATACCGGCACCAGCGATTGGGAGATATTCAATCTAGCGTACTATCAACAACCCATGAGCGGGTACACCACTAGTCCCGGCATTGATTGGGGATTTACGAAGGACGGAACGTTTAGTGTGACCACCAATTTGGTTATCACGTATTAAACCAGTTCAATATTTGATTAGATAATACTCAAATCCGCCTGCGCTTGGGCCAACTTCTGACCGGCGGCTTGGAGTAATGGCGTCAGTGTATTGGCCTTATTAGCCATTTCTTGGCGGGTGCGTTGCAGTTCCGCTGCCCCGGCCGTGAGGGTGATTTCGAGGGTACGTTTGCGGGCGGCAATTTGCGCCCGCATGGCGTTCTTGTCCGCATCGGTAACTGCAATCCGGGGATTGAAGATAAACCGGCGTTCACACGCTTTCTGCCAATCCACCACCGCCCGCGTCAGAACTTCCCCAAAGCCCTTGACCGCGAAGACCTTGGCCCAGGTCACATCCGCCGCCGTTTCAATCCCGAAGGACCGCAACGCGGCTTTCTTCGCCGGCCCAACCCCGGAAATAGTTGCCCCATCGATAAAGTGGCGCTCCAAGAATTGCCGCTTCTGCCGGGCTTCCGCCGTGGCATGCAAGTTGGTCAGTTCGGTTTTCTCGCGTTCGGGCAACTGTTGGTATTCGTCGCGGAGGCGGGCCAAGTCTTGTTTCTTCTTCGCAAAGGCTTCCGGGCTGATTTCTTGCCGGATCCGGCTCACGATCTGATCGTATGCCTGTTGCGCGGCGTCCTTGGCCGCTTGCCGTTTGGTTCGTTCGGCTTTGCGTTCATCCCCCCCAAGATTGCCCATGGCGGCCCAGGCCCACCACGCACCACCCAACACGAAGAACCACGCGCCGGGAATGACGGTGAAGAGCCAAAGGGCAATGCCCACAATCACCACCCGCCCGAAGGTAATGGTGCCTTCTTGGGTGATGCCCGGTGGTAACGGGGCCGGCTTGACCGCAAACGCGGCGAGGTTCGGGATGGGCACTGCCGGCGGTGGGGGCACGGCTTCAATCGCCGCCCAGATCCGCGCCAAGACAAACCCAGTGGTGCCGGTCGGGGTAACCCCCACCCGCACATCCAGAAAATAAATAACGCCGTGGTCTTCCAGCGCGCACCACGGGCACCGGCCAAGGTGGCCGGGATAGAGATGCATGGGGGTGTTCGTACAGCGCTTTAACTGCCCGCGTAAGCCGTCCAAGGCGGTTACCCATTGTTGGGCCGTGGGGCGGTTCCCGGTTGCGCCGTTTTCCGTAAACGCCCGCGTGAACATGGCTTGGATCGGGTCCGGCACGATGCTGATTGGAATGGACTTCGGGGGTGGGTTGAAACCGCGCCGTTGCCCGTCTTGGGCATAGGCGTAGCGAAAGGCTTGAATATCCTTTTCCAAGGCTTCGCCGGCATCATTTCGCAGGGGTACCCCGGAATAGGGATGCCGCCCGCCAAACAGCAAGTGGAAGATCAACAGCGCCAAGCCGAAGTTGTCATGATTGCTGGTGCGGGGCACGCGGTCAAAAGACGCGACCCCTTGCAATTCGGGTGGGGTGAAATGCGCCACGCCGACTTTGCATAGGTGCGGCGTACCGTTGGCGTTTATCTGAAAAGAGTCCGTATCAATCAGGACCACCTTGCTATCGGCGCCGACCAACACATTGCCTTGGTTGACGTCCCCCAGCACATGCCCATGGTGATGGATGGCGGCAAATGCCGCCGCCGTGTTGCGGGCGGTAAAGAGCAGGAAATCCCACGCGGCTTGGGGATAGTCTTGCCGGCGGTGGGCCGGGCTGTACAGCATATGGATCGGCGCCCGGCCACTGACTTTGGGCATCAGGAACCCGACCACCGGCCCGTTGGCGGTTTTGTGCAGCGTTTCTTGGGGCCACGCCGCGTAACTCAGGAGTTCCGTATCTGCCGTGGTCGCCATGAAGCGCAGTTTGGCTTGCTTCGGCGCATCCGGCTGGTGGTGCGCGTTGTATAACTTCGCGACCCAATGATGGTTTGCGGGCACCTCGTAGACGGAACCCTCACCCCCTTTGCCGAGTTCCCGCCCGATCTCGATGGTTTTGCCCGTGCCGGTGACGAAGGTTTTCGTCATGGCATCCCTACTCGACCCAGTGCGCCAGCGCCAAGGTCTTGTCGTCGTCGGTACGCTCGTTCACCGCCGGACTTTGGAGGAACCGCGCCAGTTCTGCTTGCAAGTGATCTTCTTGCGCCGCCGTCGCCGTGGCCAACACGGTGAAGAAGGGCGTGAAGAACGGGGCGTGGGCGGTGTTGGTGGCCATATTCAGGGCCAACCGTTGGATGCCATCGGAGAATACCGCGACCTTATCGGGGCGGGCGGGTAAGACGGTGACCGCCAGCACGTCGATGGCGTTTTCATCGGTGACGAAGTTGGTCATGTTGGCGTATTCGCCGGCCATTGGCGTAATGGGCACTGCCAGCCCGTTGCCGACATCCACCACAATCCCGCCGTCGCCAATCTGCATTAGGAGCGTGGCGAATGGCGACGCGACCACGCCTAAGAAGGTGCAGGCGTAATCCCGGGCCTTCGCCCCTTGCCGCTCCGCCGCCGCATAGATTTTGGCCCGCACGGCTTGGATGCATTCCACCGCCCAATGGTCATTGAGGGCGTATTCCCCGGCTTGGGCATAGTGTTGGCCGACAAAGGCTGTGGCGGCTTCAATCGCCAATTCGGCGCCGGTACCCCCATGGGGGGCACTCCCAGCCCCGTCCGCGACAAAGATCGTCAGGAGGGGCGGTTTCGCCGGATCGGTTTCAACTTGCGCGAGACAACTATCTTGGCAATCGGTGCCGGTGGCCGTGTGGGAGGTGCCAACCGCCGAGGCGGCCACAACCCGCCACGTCACACCGAAGCCCAGCCTTGCGGCGACTGCAACGGCACTTCCGTGCCCGGCGTCGACCGCGATACCGAGCGCAAGGAACTCGACAACCAACTGAACAGATCCCGGAACCGCAAACCGTCCAGCCGCAACGGCTCCCGCACACTGATTTGTTGCAGGGTATCCATATTGGCGCCTTGGACCCCAATGGCGAAGAAGGCAAAGGACTTCGATGCTTCGCCTTCCCGCACGGCGGCAGCCGCCGACTGCCATTCATCGGTTGGGCCGCCATCGGTAATCAGGAACACCCACGGGCGATAGTAGGAAATCCCGTTGGCCCGGTATTCATCCTTGCGCTGGCGCACCAGATCCAAACCCTGTTTGATCGCCGCCCCCATGGGAGTGTCGCCTTGGGCGGTTAAGGCAGGCGGATAGAACGATGCCGCCCCTTGGAACGGTAAGGCAATCTGCACCGGCCCGAAGGTCACGATCCCGACTTCTACCCGCTTCATGGCCAAGGCGTCCGCCGCCAGTTCGTCTTTGAAGGTGGTCAAGCCGGCGTTCAGTTCGGTAATCGGTTGCCCCTGCATTGAGCCGGACACATCCAGCAATAGGAGGCACGGGCAACGCGGTTCCGGGTTGTCCGCAAATTCGGTGGTGCCGAAGGCAATTTGGTCGCTCATTACGATCTCTCCGCGTGGTGTTTGGGCCGATGCGCTGGGCGTTACCGGCCCGGAGCGCACACTTCTTCTTATCGGCGCCAGTATAACCGCCACCCCTGGCCCAAGCCCCAGAAAATAGGCCCGGCCGGTTTCCCGACTGGGCCTATTGTGGTGCCGGCAGCGAAGCCGCGTGGGATCTGGCTAGGGGTTATGCCTCAACACCTTTTCCGAACGGCTTGGACACGCCCGGCTGTTTTCTATATCGCGGCAAGCTTACTCGGCCTCGGTAGCTGCCTCGTCCGACGCCGGGCGATCCACCAGTTCGACCAGAGCCATCGGCGCATTGTCACCGACGCGGAAACCATACTTGAGGATGCGCAGATAGCCACCGGGGCGGGCCTTGTAGCGCGGGCCCAGCTCGCCGAACAGCTTTACCACCATCTCGCGATCGCGCAGGCGATCGAAGGCCAGGCGATGGTTGGCCAGCGTGGGCTCCTTGCCCAGGGTGATCAGCGGCTCGACGAAGCGGCGCAGTTCCTTGGCCTTGGGCAGGGTTGTCTTGATGACTTCATGGCGCAGCAGCGAATTGCTCATGTTGCGGAACATGGCCAG
>JACDJC010002693.1_pt1 | contig 13617 bp, 12 predicted proteins | sample 7454191 | NCBI WGS metagenome assembly JACDJC01 (sample SAMN14253291, study PRJNA609438) | sludge metagenome | isolation source: sludge after 25d culture with pyrite and EDTA | collected 2018-12-20 | reverse complement strand
GTCTCCAGCTCTGAATCACTGCCTGTGCGGATGCGCTGAACCAGGGTATCGGGCAAGGGACCGAATTTTCGGGTGAGCAGGCGTTCCAGCAGCGCCGCTCGGCCAGACAGTTCGCCTTGTCGCAAGCCCTGAGCAATGCCTTCCTGACGGCCTTCCCAGAAGCCTTCTTGGCGCCCCTCCTGACGGCCTTCTTGAAACCCTTCTGCGCGCCCTTCCTTGCGCCCCTCCAGGATCCCCTGGGGCTTCGTTGTCGATGCCGGGGTGTACCTGGGCAAGCCCAAGACTTCCTTCGACGTCAGCGACTCGGTGCGCGCCAAGCTGGGCCCCGATGCCCAGCAAGCCATCGACAAGCAATACGACGACATCCACGACAAGGCCAAGAAGCTGCGCGTGTTCCCCAGCCTTTACGTAGGCGTCAGCTATAGCTTCTGATTCCCGGCCCCGGGCGCGGGAGTGCAATCGGCCCATGGGCATGCCACGCAACAAAAATCCCGGCGCTGCCGGGATTCTTGTTGCTGCGAAGGAAGGGTCAGACGCCGACGGAGTCCGCGATTTCCTTGTATTCCTCGATCTGGTCGAAGTTCAGGTACTGATAGATTTGATCGCCGCTCTGGTTGATGACGCCCATGTCGGCCATGTATTCCTCGCGGGTGGGGATGCGGCCCAGCCGTGAGCAGATGGCCGCCAGCTCGGCGGAACCCAGGTACACATTGGTGTTCTTGCCAAGGCGGTTGGGGAAGTTGCGGGTGCTGGTCGACATGACCGTCGCGCCTTCGCGGACCTGCGCCTGGTTGCCCATGCACAGCGAGCAGCCGGGCATTTCCGTGCGCGCGCCGGCGGTGCCGAACACGCCGTAGTGGCCTTCCTCGGTCAGCTGGCGGGCGTCCATCTTGGTGGGCGGCGCCACCCAGAGCTTGGCGGGGATGTCGCGCTTGCCTTCGAGCAGCTTGGACGCGGCGCGGAAGTGGCCGATGTTGGTCATGCAGCTGCCGATGAAGACTTCGTCGATCTTGACGCCGGCCACGTCGGACAGCGTCTTGACGTCGTCGGGGTCATTCGGGCAGGCCACGATGGGTTCGTGGATGTCGGCCAGGTCGATTTCGATGACGGCCGCGTATTCGGCGTCGGCGTCCGGCTCCAGCAGCTTGGGATCGGCCAGCCAGGCTTCCATGGCCTTGATGCGGCGGGCCAGCGAGCGCTCGTCTTCGTAGCCGTTGGCGATCATCCACTTCAGCATCACGATGTTGCTGTTGATGTATTCGATGATGGGCTCTTTGTTCAAGCGCACCGTGCAGCCGGCCGCCGAGCGTTCGGCGGAGGCGTCGGACAGTTCGAAAGCCTGTTCGACCTTGAGATCGGGCAGGCCTTCGATTTCAAGGATGCGGCCCGAGAACACGTTCTTCTTGCCCTGCTTTTCGACCGTGAGCAGGCCTTGCTTGATGGCGTACAGCGGGATGGCGTTGACCAGGTCGCGCAGGGTGACGCCGGGCTGCAGCTTGCCCTTGAAGCGCACCAGCACCGATTCGGGCATGTCGAGCGGCATGACGCCGGTGGCCGCGGCGAAGGCGACCAGGCCGGAGCCGGCGGGGAAGCTGATGCCGATGGGGAAGCGCGTGTGGGAATCCCCGCCCGTGCCGACCGTGTCCGGCAGCAGCATGCGGTTGAGCCAGCTGTGGATCACGCCGTCGCCGGGGCGCAGCGAGATGCCGCCGCGTGTGCTGATGAACTCAGGCAGCGTGTGGTGGGTCTTGACGTCCACGGGCTTGGGATAGGCGGCCGTGTGGCAGAACGACTGCATGACCAGGTCGGCCGAGAAGCCCAGGCAGGCCAGGTCTTTGAGTTCGTCGCGCGTCATGGGGCCGGTGGTGTCCTGGCTGCCCACGGAGGTCATGCGCGGTTCGCAATAGGTGCCCGGGCGCACGCCCTTGCCTTCGGGCAGGCCGCAGGCGCGGCCGACCATCTTCTGGGCCAGGGTGTAGCCCTTGCCCGAGTCGGCGGGGTTCTGCGGCAGGCGGAACTGCGTGGAGGGCGGCAGCCCCAGCGCTTCGCGCGCCTTGGCCGTGAGGCCGCGGCCGATGATCAGCGGGATGCGGCCGCCGGCGCGGGCTTCGTCGAACAGCACGTCGGACTTGACCTGGAATTCGGCGATGACCTTGCCGTCTTTCAGGGCCTTGCCTTCGTAGGGGCGCAGTTCGATGACGTCGCCCATGTCCATTTGCGAGACGTCGAGCTCGATGGGCAGGGCGCCGGCGTCTTCCATGGTGTTGTAGAAGATGGGGGCGATCTTGCCGCCCAGGCAGACGCCGCCGAAGCGCTTGTTGGGCACGTAGGGGATGTCTTCGCCGGTGTGCCAGAGCACCGAATTGGTGGCGGACTTGCGCGAGGAGCCGGTGCCGACCACGTCGCCGACGTAGGCCACCAGATGGCCTTTTTCCTTCAGGCGCTCGATGAACTTGATGGGGCCGATCTTGCCGGGCTCGTCGGGTTCGATGCCCTCGCGCGGGTTCTTGAGCATGGCCAGCGCGTGCAGGGGGATGTCGGGGCGGCTCCAGGCGTCGGGCGCGGGCGAGAGGTCGTCGGTGTTGGTTTCGCCGGTGACCTTGAACACCGTCAGCACCATGCTCGCGGGCACTTCGGGGCGGCTGGTGAACCATTCGGCGTCGGCCCAGCTTTGCAGGATGGCCCGCGCGTTGGCGTTGCCCTTGTCGGACTTTTCCTTGATGTCGTGGAAGGCGTCGAAGACGAGCAGCGTGTTCTTGAGGGCGTCGGCCGCGACGGGGCCCAGTTCCGCGTCGTCCAGCAGTTCGATCAGGGGGCCGATGTTGTAGCCGCCCAGCATGGTGCCGAGCAGCTCGGTGGCGCGCTTGCGGTCGATGAGGACACAGGTTTCCTTGCCGTGGGCGACGGCGGCCAGGTAGGAGGCCTTGACCTTGGCGGCGTCGTCGACGCCGGCGGGGACCCGGTGGGTGAGCAATTCGAGCAGGAAGGCTTCCTCGCCCGCGGGCGGCGCCTTGATCAGTTCGATGAGATCGGCCGTTTGCTGCGCGGACAGCGGAAGGGGAGGGATGCCGGACGCAGCGCGCTCGGCAACGTGTTGGCGATAGGTATCCAGCATTTTGCTTGCCCTTGGGTCTAGTTTGGGTAAAGAGGAGTGTATGGCTCCATTGTAGTCGGGAGCGCTCTCGGAGGCAAATGTCTTATATCTTATATAAGACTTAAATCAGACAATCAGAAACCGGGCATCAGGCCAGCAGGTCCTGGTATTTTTCATGCCTGCCGATGTAGGCGGCGGCGTAGGAGCAGACGGGGCGCACCAGCCATCCGTTCGCGCGGGCCGTGTCCAGCGCCGCCCGGGTCAGGTCGCCGGCGATCCCGCGCCCGCCCACGGACTCCGGCACGCCGGTGTGGGTGATGGTCATCACGCCGTTTTGCAGTTCGTAGTCCAGCACGCTCAGTGTGCCGTCTTCCTGCCATTCGAAGCGCCGTTCGGCGGTATTGTGCTGTATTGCGCGGCTCATGAAGGCATTACTCCAGGGTGATCAACACGATGATCCACAAGACCACCATGGCCGCGAGCCCGACGAAGCAGCCCGCCCACAGGCCGACGAGCGGCCACTTGATGCGGGTGGGGACGTCGGCCGGCCGCACGTGGCGCAGCAGATGATTGGCCTGGCCGGCGATCCAGAAACCGCTTTTCGGGAAAGCCAGGCGCAGGAAATAGTCCAGCAAGATGGCGGCCTTGATGGAAAGCGGATAGCGTTCCCAGGGCCGCTGGTCCAGATAGGGGTGCCGCAGCGCCTGGTTGGTTTCGCGCAGCCGGAACAGCACCAGCACGGCCAGCGAAACGATGGAGGCCAGCGCGCAGGCCACCAGCAGCGTGAAGGAGAAGGGCAGGGCGTAAAACAGAAAGGCGTCGAACATGGGCGGCATTCCTAGAACGACCCGCCCGGCACCCGCACCCATCCTTCCATCAGCACGCGGGCGCTGCGGCTCATGATGGCCTTGGTGACGACCCATTCGCCGTTCTCGAGCCGGGCCTCGGCGCCGACCCGCAGGGTGCCGGAAGGGTGGCCGAAACGCACGGACCGCCGTTCGCCGCCGCCGGCGGCCTGGTTGACCAGCGTGCCGGGAATCGCGGCCGCCGTGCCGATGGCCACCGCCGCCGTGCCCATCATGGCGTGGTGCAGCTTGCCCATGGACAGCGCCCGCACCAGCAGGTCGACGTCGCCCTGGGCGACTTGCTTGCCGCTGGAGGCGACGTAGCCGGCGGGCGGCGCCACGAACGCCACTTTGGGCGTGTGCTGGCGCTGGGCGGCCTCGCCGAGGTGCTGGATGAGGCCCATGCGCAGCGCGCCGTGCGCGCGGATGGCCTCGAACATGGCGAGCGCCTTGGCGTCGCCGTTGATGGCGTCCTGGAGTTCGGTGCCGTCGTAGCCGATGGCGGCCGCGTCGACGAAGATCGTGGGGATGCCGGCGTTGATCAGGGTGGCCTTCAGGCGGCCGACGCCGGGAACGTCCAGCTCGTCGACCAGGTTGCCGGTGGGGAACATGGACCCGCCGCCGCCGTCTTCATCGGCCGCCGGGTCCATGAATTCGACCTGGATCTCGGCGGCCGGAAAGGTGACGCCGTCCAGCTCGAAATCGCCGGTTTCCTGCACGGCGCCCTGCGTGACGGGCACGTGGGCGACGATGGTCTTGCCGATGTTCGCCTGCCAGATCCGGATGGTGGCGATGCCGTTTTCCGGGATGCGCGCGGCGTCGATCAGGCCATGGCTGATGGCGAAGGGGCCCACGGCGGCCGTCAGGTTGCCGCAATTGCCGCTCCAGTCGACGAAGGGCTGGTCGATGGACACCTGGCCGAAAAGGTAGTCGACGTCGTGGTCCGGCCGGCTGCTCTTGGCGATGATCACGGTCTTGCTGGTGCTGGACGTGGCCCCGCCCATGCCGTCGGTCTGCTTGCCGTAGGGGTCGGGGCTGCCGATCACCCTCAGCAGCAGGGCGTCGCGGGCCGGGCCCGGCGCCTGCGCGGCGGCCGGGAGGTCGGGCAGGTGGAAGAACACGCCTTTGCTCGTGCCGCCCCGCATGTAGGTGGCGGGGATCTTGATCTGCGGTAAGTGGGCCATGGATGCTCCTGTGCTTCAGACGGCGTTCGCCGATTCGAGGAAGTCCTGGGCGAAGCGCTGCAGCACGCCGCCCGCATCGTAGATGGAGACTTCCTCGGCGGTGTCCAGTCGACAGGTCACGGGGACCTCGACGCGTTCGCCGCTGCGGCGGTTGATGACCAGGGTGAGCGTGGCGCGCGGCGTGGGCTTGCCGATGACGTCGTAGGTCTCGGTGCCGTCCAGCGCCAGGGTCTTGCGGTCGGTGCCGGGCTGGAACTCCAGCGGCAGCACGCCCATGCCCACGAGGTTGGTGCGGTGGATGCGCTCGAAGCCCTCGGCCACGATGGCCTCCACCCCCGCCAGGCGCACGCCCTTGGCCGCCCAATCGCGCGAGGAGCCCTGGCCGTAGTCGGCGCCCGCCACGATGATCAGCGGCTGCTTGCGTTCCATGTAGGTTTCGATGGCCTCCCACATGCGCGCGACCTTGCCTTCGGGTTCGATGCGGGCCAGCGAGCCCTGCTTCACCCGGCCGTTCTCGCGCACCATCTCGTTCAGCAGCTTGGGGTTGGCGAAGGTGGCGCGCTGCGCCGTCAGGTGGTCGCCGCGGTGCGTGGCGTAGGAGTTGAAGTCCTCTTCGGGCAGGCCCATCCTGGCCAGGTATTCGCCCGCCGCGCTGTCGGGCAGGATGGCGTTCGAGGGCGAGAGGTGGTCGGTCGTGATGTTGTCGCCCAATATGGCCAGGGGGCGCATGCCCTTGAGCGCGCGTTCGCCGGCCAGCGCGCCTTCCCAGTAGGGCGGGCGGCGGATGTAGGTGCTCATGGGGCGCCAGTCGTAGAGCGGGCTGATCGGCGCGCCGCCGCCCTTGGAGGGGGCGAACATGGGTTCGTAGACGCTGCGGAACTGTTCGGGCTTGACGCTGGCGGCGACGATGGCGTCGATTTCCTCGTCGGTGGGCCAGATGTCCTTCAGCGTGACGGGATTGCCCTGCCGGTCGGTGCCCAGGACGTCTTTCTCGATGTCGAAACGGATGGTGCCGGCGATGGCGTAGGCCACCACCAGGGGCGGCGAAGCCAGGAAGGCCTGCTTGGCATAGGGGTGGATGCGCCCGTCGAAGTTCCGGTTGCCGGACAGCACGGCGGTGGCGTACAGGTCGCGGTCGATGATTTCCTTCTGGATGGCGGGATCCAGCGCGCCGCTCATGCCGTTGCAGGTGGTGCAGGCGAAGCCGACGATGCCAAAGCCCAGGGCTTCGAGTTCCGGCAGCAGTCTGGCGTCTTCGAGGTAGAGCTGCACGGCCTTGGAGCCGGGCGCCAGGGAGGTCTTGACCCAGGGCTTGCGCGCCAGCCCGCGGGCGTTGGCGTTGCGCGCCAGCAATCCCGCGGCGATGACGTTGCGCGGGTTGCTGGTGTTGGTACAGCTGGTGATGGCGGCGATGATGACCGCGCCGTCGGGCATGAGCCCGGCTTCGTTCTGGACCTCGCCCGATATGCCGCGCGCGGCCAGTTCGCTGGTCGGCACCCGGCGATGCGGGTTGGACGGGCCGGCGATGTTGCGCACCACGGTGGAAAGATCGAACTTCAGCACGCGCTCGTATTCGGCCGTCTGCAGGCTGTCGGCCCACAGGCCCGCCGTTCTGGCGTAGGTTTCCACCAGCTTGACCTGTTCGTCGTCCCGCCCGGTGAGCTTCAGGTAGTCGATGGTCTGCCGGTCGATGTAGAACATGGCCGCCGTCGCGCCGTATTCGGGCGTCATGTTCGAGATGGTGGCGCGGTCGCCCAGCGTCAGGCGCGCCGCGCCTTCGCCGTAGAACTCCAGATAGGACGAAACGACTTTTTCGTTGCGCAGGAATTCGGTCAGGGCCAGCACCAGGTCGGTGGCGGTGACGCCCGGCCGCAGCCTGCCGGTGAGCTCCACGCCGATGATGTCGGGCAGCCGCATCCAGGAGGCGCGGCCCAGCATGACGCTTTCGGCTTCCAGGCCGCCCACGCCGACGGCGATGACGCCCAGCGCGTCGACGTGCGGCGTGTGGCTGTCGGTGCCGACCAGCGTGTCGGGGAAGGCCACGCCGTCGATGGCGTGGACCACGGGCGACATCCGCTCCAGGTTGATCTGGTGCATGATGCCGTTGCCGGGCGGAATGACGTCGACGTTCTCGAACGCCTTTTTGGTCCAGTCGATGAAATGGAAGCGGTCATCGTTGCGGCGGTCTTCGATGGCCCGGTTCTTGGCGAAGGCGTCCTTGTCGTAGCCCCCGTACTCCACCGCCAGGGAGTGGTCGACGATGAGCTGGGTGGGGACCACCGGGTTGACCTTGGCGGGGTCGCCGCCCTTGGCGGCGATGGCGTCGCGCAGGCCCGCCAGGTCGACCAGCGCCGTCTGGCCCAGGATGTCGTGGCACACCACCCGCGCCGGGAACCAGGGGAAGTCCAGTTCGCGCTTGCGCTCGATCAGCTGCCGCAGCGAATCGGCCAGTATGGCGGGCTCGCAGCGGCGCACCAGGTTCTCGGCCAGGACGCGCGACGTATAGGGCAGCTTGGCATAGGCGCCCGGCTGGATGGCGTCGACCGCCTCGCGGGCGTCGAAGTAGTCCAGACGGGTGCCGGGCAGGGGTTTGCGGTGTGCAGTGTTCATGGCATCCGGGAAAGAAAAAAAGATCAGCGCTTGGACAGCGGGACGAACTTCTGGTCTTCCGGGCCGACGTAGTTGGCGGTGGGCCGGATGATCTTGTTGTCGATGCGCTGCTCGATGATGTGCGCCGACCAGCCGGCCGTGCGCGCGATGACGAACAGCGGCGTGAACATGGCGGTGGGCACGCCCATCATGTGGTAGGACACGGCCGAGAACCAGTCCAGGTTGGGGAACATTTTCTTGGCGTCCCACATGACGGCTTCCAGCCGTTCGGCGATGTCGAACATCTTCATGCTGCCCTGCTTCTTGGACAGCTTGCGGGCGACTTCCTTGATGACCTTGTTGCGCGGGTCGGAGACCGTGTACACCGGATGCCCGAAGCCGATGACGACCTCCTTGTTCTCGACGCGGCGGCGGATGTCGGCCTCGGCCTGGTCGGGCGTGTCGTAGCGCTTCTGCACTTCGAAGGCGACCTCGTTGGCGCCGCCGTGCTTGGGCCCGCGCAAGGCGCCTATGCCCCCCGCGATGGCCGAGTACATGTCGGAGCCCGTGCCGGCGATGACGCGGCAGGCGAAGGTGGACGCATTGAACTCGTGCTCGGCGTACAGGATGAGCGAGGTGTGCATGGCGCGCACCCAGTCGTCGCTGGGCTTCTGGCCGTGCAGCAGGTGCAGGAAGTGGCCGCCTATGCTGTCGTCGTCGGTCTGGACGTCGATGTAGTGCCCGTTGTGGCTGTAGTGGTACCAGTACAGCAGGGCCGAGCCCAGATTGGCCATCAGGCGGTCGGCGATGTCGCGGGCGTCGGGGATGTTGTGGTCGTCTTTCTCGGGAAGGACGCAGCCCAGCACGGAAACCGCGGTCCGCATGACGTCCATGGGGTGGCTCGCGGCGGGCAGGGCCTCGAGCGCGGCCTGCAGCTGCGCGGGCAGGCCGCGCAAGCGGCGCAGCTTTTCCTTGTACGCGGCCAGCTCGGACTTGTTCGGCAGCTTGCCATGGACGAGCAGGTGCGCGACTTCCTCGAATTCGCAGGTGTCGGCGATGTCGAGGATGTCGTAGCCGCGGTAGTGCAGGTCGTTGCCGCTGCGGCCGACCGTGCACAGGGCGGTGTTGCCCGCCACCACGCCCGACAGCGCGACGGATTTCTTGGGCTTGGGCGCCGCCGCGCTCGCGGTCTGGCTCGCGTCGGTCTGGCTTGCTTCGGTCTTGCTTGCTTTTGGCGTGCGTGTGGCCATGTCTCTACTCCTGAAAAAGGTGGTTTACTTAGCCTTGCCTTGCTGGAACAGCGCGTCGAGCCGGGACTCGAATTCATGGTAGCCGATCCGGTCGTACAGCTCGTCCCGGGTTTGCATCAGGTCGACCACGTTCTTCTGGTGGCCGTCCCGGCGTATGGCCTGGTACACGGTTTCGGCGGCCTTGTTCATGGCGCGGAAAGCGGACAGCGGATAGAGCACCATGCCCACGCCCGCGCCGCCCAGTTCCTGGACCGAGAACAGGGGCGTCTTGCCGAATTCGGTGATGTTGGCGAGGATAGGCACGTTCAGGGCCTTGGTGAAGCGCTCGTAGGTGGCGAGGTCGTACGAGGCCTCCGGGAAGACGGCGTCGGCGCCCGCTGCCACGCAGGCGGCCGCGCGTTCCAGGGCGGCGTCCACGCCTTCCACGGCGATCGCGTCGGTGCGGGCGATGATGAAGAAGTCGCTGTCGGTGCGCGCGTCGGCCGCGGCCTTGACGCGGTCGACCATTTCGCCAGCCGTGACGATTTCCTTGCCCGGACGGTGGCCGCAGCGCTTGGCGCCGACCTGGTCCTCGATGTGGCAGGCGGCCGCGCCGAACTTGATCAGGCTTTTGATCGTGCGGGCGATGTTGAAGGCGGAGGGCCCGAAGCCGGTGTCGATGTCGACCACCAGGGGCACGTCGCAGACGTCGGTGATGCGGCGGATGTCGGTGAGGACGTCGTCGAGCGTATTGATGCCCAGGTCCGGCAGGCCGAGCGAGCCCGCCGCCACGCCGCCGCCCGACAGATAGATGGCGCGATACCCGGCGCGCTTGGCGAGCAGGGCGTGGTTGGCGTTGATGGCGCCGACGATTTGCAAGGGTTGTTCTTCTTTCAGGGCCTGGCGGAACAAGGCGCCGGGGGATGCGGGACGGGTCATGGGGGCTCCTGCTGGGTACGGGTCAAAAGCAAGGCCCTTTGGAGGGCCTTGCTTGCATGCGGCTGCTGGTTTACTTCAAAAGGTCTTTCACGCCGTCGCGCTCTTCCAGGAGCTCTTTCAGGGTGAAGTCCATGCGCTCGCGCGAGAAGGCGTCGATTTCCAGGCCTTCGACGCGCTTGTACTCGCCGTTTTCCGTGATGACGGGCACGCCGTAGAGGATGCCTTCGGGGATGCCGTAGGAGCCGTCGGAGGGCACGCCCATGGTGACCCACTTGCCGTTGGAGCCCAGCACCCAGTCGCGGACGTGGTCGATGGCCGCATTGGCGGCGGAGGCCGCCGACGACAGGCCGCGCGCTTCGATGATGGCGGCGCCGCGCTTGCCGACGGTCGGGATGAAGGTGTCGCGGTTCCAGGCGTCGTCGTTGATCAGGCCGGCCAGGCTTTCACCGCCGACCGTCGCGAAGCGGATGTCGGGGTACATGGTGGGGGAATGGTTGCCCCAGACGATGAGTTTCTCGATGTCGGCCACCGGCTTGCCGGACTTGGCGGCCAGCTGGGACAGGGCGCGGTTGTGGTCCAGGCGCAGCATGGCGGTGAAGTTCTTGGCGGGCAGGTCGGGCGCCGACTTCATGGCGATGTAGGCGTTGGTGTTGGCGGGGTTGCCGACCACCAGCACCTTCACGTTGCGGCTGGCGACGTCGTTCAGCGCCTTGCCCTGGGCCGTGAAGATCTGGGCGTTGACGTGCAGGAGATCCTTGCGTTCCATGCCGGGGCCGCGGGGGCGGGCGCCGACCAGCAGGGCGACGTCCGCATCCTTGAAGGCGTCGCGCGGATCGCTGTGCGCCGTCATGCCGGCCAGCAGCGGGAAGGCGCAGTCGTCGAGCTCCATCATCACGCCCTTGAGCGCTTTTTGCGCTTTTTCGTCGGGGATTTCAAGCAGTTGCAGGATGACGGGCTGGTCTTTGCCCAGCATTTCGCCGGAGGCGATGCGAAACAGCAAGGCATAACCGATTTGGCCGGCTGCGCCGGTGACAGCGACACGCATGGCGGGTTTGGACATGAACAATCTCCAGGGTTTTGAATAAACGGATGGACACCGGATCCGGTGTCGTGTGAATAGCTACGACAAACAGTGTAATTCTCTTTTGACGCCTTTGCGCCGATGCGCGCGCGCCGCGTGGACGCGGCGCCGGCCCGTGTGGACCGCCCTGGGTTTGGCGCAGCCAAATGCCATGCGGACATAGCCGCAAAGAGTAGCGAAAAACGGCCTCGAAGTCAATTGTCTTATATCTTATATAAGACAGAAGAGTGTTAGACAGAAGCGCCCAAGCGTGCGAAAATGGGGGGTTTACGCGATTTACAGCCTGGCCATAACCCTACCGATATGTCTGATACCCCTTCAACTGATCGTGGCGCCCTGCCTGATCGTTCTGCCGGCAGCGCGGCGTTCAGCCCGTTGTACCAGCAGATCAAGGGGTTGCTCCTGCAGAGCCTGGACCGCGGCGAATGGAAGCCGGGCGAAGCCATACCCAGCGAGCTCGAACTGGCGGCGCGCTTCCAGGTCAGCCAGGGCACGGTGCGCAAGGCCATCGACGAACTCGCCGCCGAAAACCTGCTGATCCGGCGCCAGGGCAAGGGCACGTTCGTCGCCACCCACCACGAGGCCAAGGTCCGCTTCCGTTTCCTGCGCCTGACGCCCGACGACGGCAAGCCGGTGGCCTCGGGCAGCCGCATCCTGGACTGCCGCCGCGTCAAGGCGCCGGCCGACGTCGCCGCGCTGCTCGAACTGCGCAGCGCCGAAGCCGTCGTGAACCTGCGCCGCGTGCTGTCCTTCGACCAGGCCCCGACCATACTCGACGACATCTGGCTGCCCGGCGCCGTCTTCCGGGGCCTGACGGCGGAATCCCTGGCGCGCTACCGGGGGCCGCTGTACGCCCTGTTCGAGACCGAATTCGGGGTCAGCATGGTGCGCGCCGACGAAAAAATCAAGGCGGTGCCGGCCTCGCCGGAACAGGCCGAATTGTTGCAGGTTGAAACCGGAAGCGCGCTGCTGCAGGTCGAGCGCGTGTCCTTCACCTATGGCGATCGGCCCATGGAAGTGCGCAGGGGAGTCTATGTAACAGAACGCTTCCACTATCGAAACAGCTTGAATTAGCTCGGCTTTTCGCCGATTTGATACATGCGCATCAAATCGGCGAAAATGCGCGTAGCGCTTTGCAATAAATTATTTTGTTTTAACTCGAGGCCATCATGTCCGATTCAGCTTCAAAGCCGCGTCCGCAGTTTCGCAATATCAGCGTACCGCAGATCCTCAGCTACCGCCTGCCGCTCGCCGGCAAAACCTCCATCCTGCATCGCATCAGCGGCGCGCTACTGTTCCTCTGTCTGCCGCTGGTCATCGTGCCGCTGTTCGCGCTCAGCGTGACCTCGGCCGAAACCTACGCCGGCATACAGGCCTGGGTGTCGAATCCCTTGTGCAAGCTGGTGCTGCTGGCGCTCATCTGGGGCTATCTGCATCATTTCTGTGCCGGCATCCGCTATCTGGTCCTGGACCTGCACATCGGCATGGACAAGCACTCCGCCCAGAAGTCGGCCGGCATCGTGCTGGGGGTCAGCCTGGCTCTGACCGTGGTTTTTGGTCTTAAACTGTTTGGGGTGTGGTAATGTCGACTCAAGAGCGTATCGGTACCAAGCGTCTGGTTGTGGGCGCGCACTATGGCACGGTCGATTTCATCGTGCAGCGCGTCACCGCGATCATCATGGCCGTCTACACCATCGTGCTGCTGGTCGGCATCCTGTTCACGTCCGAAATCAACTTCGACAGCTGGCGCCGCCTGTTCACCTTCACGTGGGTGGGGCTTCCCGTGGGGCAGATGCTGGCTACGCTGGCCTTCTTCTCGCTGGTGTGGCATGCCTGGATCGGCGTCCGCGACATCTGGATGGACTACATCCACAGTGTCGGCCTGCGGCTCTTCCTCCAGGTACTGACCATCCTGTGGCTGGTGGCCACCGTCGTCTATTTCGCAAAAATTCTCTGGAGCTTATAAGCCGTGGCTGCTGTCAAAAATTCCATACCGCGCCGCCAGTTCGATGTGGTGGTCGTAGGCGCCGGCGGAGCCGGCATGCGTTGCTCGCTGCAACTCGCCCAGGCCGGCCTGTCGGTCGCCGTGCTGTCCAAAGTCTTCCCGACCCGCTCGCATACCGTGGCCGCCCAGGGCGGCGTCAGCGCATCGCTGGGCAACATGAGCGAAGACAACTGGTACTGGCACATGTATGACACCGTCAAGGGTTCCGACTGGCTGGGCGACCAGGACGCCATCGAATTCATGTGCCGCGAAGCGCCCAACGCCGTGTACGAGCTCGAACACTTCGGCATGCCCTTCGACCGCAACCCCGACGGCACCATCTACCAGCGTCCCTTTGGCGGCCACACCGCCAATTTCGGCGAAAAGCCCGTGCAGCGCGCCTGTGCCGCGGCCGACCGCACCGGCCATGCCATGCTGCACACGCTCTACCAGCGCAACGTCGCCGCCCGCACGCAATTCTTCGTCGAATGGATGGCGCTCGACCTGCTGGGCAACGAAGCCGGCGACGTCCTGGGCGTGACGGCCCTCGAAATGGAAACGGGCGAAATCTACGTCCTGGAAGCCAAGCAGACCGTGCTGGCCACCGGCGGGGCGGGCCGCATCTGGGCCGCGTCCACCAACGCCTTCATCAACACCGGCGACGGCCTGGGC
>JACDJC010002692.1_pt1 | contig 13618 bp, 11 predicted proteins | sample 7454191 | NCBI WGS metagenome assembly JACDJC01 (sample SAMN14253291, study PRJNA609438) | sludge metagenome | isolation source: sludge after 25d culture with pyrite and EDTA | collected 2018-12-20 | reverse complement strand
GCTGAAGAAATAAAGAGGGCGAAATCGTCGTCAGGCAAGGCGCAAACCACAGCGATAGCCGTAGCTATCGCGAGGATTTGCAACGCCGCATGGCGGCGATTCTCGGCGTCTTTATGAAGCGAATTTTCAACTCGGGACACTGGAAGAGTGGCGCCGTCCGGCGCGCGCGACGCACCGCCGGCATGACCATTTCGGCGCCCGGGCGTGCACTGTGCAACACTGTGCGCTACGGGAAGTGCATGTGCTGCGCGCACGGATGTGTTTTCCGCTTGCGCTGCGTCCGGGTCGTCGTGCCGGATGTGCAGGCCGGATCAGGAAGAGGGTTTTCGATGCCGTGTATTTCATGCCGACAGCGTTTCGGCCTCATTGCCGTGGTTGCCGCACTCGTTCTGGCGGTCGGCTGGCTCCTGCGCTCGCCGGAGCCGGGAATGCTGCCCGTACCGGCAGCACTTGCGGCGTCGTCGACGGCGAGCGATGCTGCTTCGCCGTCCGTCGACCAGGTGGTGGGCAAGGCAGCGGATAACGCAGCAGCTCTGGTCGATCCCGAAGCCGAAGCGCGCGTGCGCGCGGCGATGGGCGCGCTGGGTGGCGGCAGTGCCGCTATCGACGAGGTACGTTCGACACCGGTTGCCGACATCTATGAGGTGCGGGTCGGCAGCCGCCTGCTCTATGTCGACGGGCAGGGCCGCTATCTGTTCCTGGATGGTGACCTGATCGATCTGCAGGCGCGGCGCAATCTGACGCGCGAGCGTATCGAGGAGATCGAGGCCATCGATTTTTCCAGCCTGCCGCTCGATCTGGCGATCCGTCAGGTCAAGGGCAACGGCAAGCGCGTGATCGCGCTCTTCGAGGACGCGAACTGCGGCTATTGCAAGCGTCTGCGCGCCGATCTCGTGCGCGTCGACGACGTCACGATCTATACCTTCCCGCTTGCCTTTCTTGCGGCCGACTCGGAAAGCAAGGCAAACAGGGCGATGTGTGCGGCCGATCCGGGCAAGGCCTGGAACGAACTGATGCTGCACAACCGGGTGCCGGACAATCCCGGCACCTGCGCGACGCCGCTGGAAAAGGTGCGCGACCTCGCGCGTTCGCTCGGCATCACCGGCACGCCGGTGGTCTTTTTTGCCAACGGCAAGCGCCTGGGCGGCTATGCCCCGCCCGAGCGCTTCAATCAGATGCTCGAGGCGAACTCGGCGTCGTGAGGCGGGTTCGCAGCTGATGCGGGTTCACACCTGATCGGGTGATCAGGCGCCCGGACGGCGGAAGCCTTCGGGCAGCGCTTCTTCGCGCGGCCACAGCAGCCAGAGCCTGAGGGGCTGCCGGGTGAGTCCGGCGAGCTCGCCGGCTTCGTCACCCGAACCCCAGAACAGGTCGACACGCACGGCGCCGGTGATGGCTGCGCCGCGGTCCTGTGCGACGACGGTCCGGCGCAGGGGGGCGCCGTTGACGGGGTGGCTGCTGTCGAGGTAGAGCAGGGCGCCTGCGGGTATGAACGCGGGGTCGGTGGCCACCGAGCGTCCCGGTTCGAGCGCGACCCCGAGTGCGCCGGGCGGACCGGCACTGCCGCTGCGCGCCGACAGTTCACGAAAGAAAATGTAACGCGGATTGCTGTGCAGGATCTCCCGGCTCTGCGCGGGGTGCGCCTGCAGCCAGGCGCGGATCGACTGTGCCGTCACGGCTTCGGGCTCGAGTTCGCCACGCCGGATCAACTCGCGGCCGATCGCGTGGTAGCGATGTCCGTTGTGGTCGGCAAATCCGAGGTAGAGCGTACGGCCATCGGGCAGTTGCACCCGCCCGGAGCCCTGGATGTGCAGGAAAAAGGCATCGACCGGGTCGTCGAGCCAGCACAGTACGGGAGCCTGCGCCAGGCCGTGCGTCTCGATCCGGGCGCGTGCCGGATAGGCGCTCAGGCTTCCATCGGCCGCCCGGCGCAGACGGGCACCGTCCGCGCCGACGATCAGGTCGGACGGACGCCCGTAGACCGGCGTCTGGTGTACACCGGTGCGTTCGCGCGAGCCGTGCAGGAGTGGCTCGAAATAGCCGGTCAGCAGTCCGGTGCCGGATGAGCCGGCGTCTGGCTGAGCCGGTGGCTGACCCAGCGCCCGGGCGACGAAGTGCGTTTCGATCCACTGGCGCAGATCTGACGTCGCCGGCAGCTGTGCGCACAGCGTGGGCCATGGCGCCGGCGGGCGCGTCAGTGCGCACTGCCGGCGCAGGGCCCGCTCGACACCGTCGAGCGGGTCGTGTTCCCAGCCGGGGAGATCGGTGACGGCAATAGCGGTGACGGCGATGGTGTCGGTCTGCATCGTCGGGACCGGGAGCGGCGTCGCTGCCGGTTCCGCGGCCACGGCGCATCCGCTCATCGACAGGGCCAGGCCGAGACCGCCGGCAATCCGGACGAGGGTGGCGCTGAGGGTGACACCCAGGCGCGCCGGGCGTGCCCGGGCGAGTGAACGTCCGCTCAATGCAGCGTGCGCGGAATGCACAGCGTGAATTGCGGGATCTGTACGTCGAAGCGCTTGCCGTCTTCGGCAACGAAGAAATAGCTGCCGTACATCTCGCCGCCGGGCGTCGCCAGCTGGCTGCCACTGGTGTATTCGAAGCGTTCACCCGGGCGCAGCAACGGCTGCTGGCCGACGACGCCGAGCCCGCTCACTTCGATCATCCGGCCGTCCTCGTCGCAGATGAACCAGTGGCGACTGATCAGCTGGGCCGCCACCGAGCCTTCATTGGTGATGCGCACCGTGTAGGCGAACGAATAGCACGAGGCCTCCGGCTGCGATTGCTCGGGCAGGTAGGACGTGTCCACCTCGACACGGAAATCGTAAGACTGGTCGGTATCAGGCACGGCAGACGCGTATCCGGGGTCGCTACAATGATATAGAGCGCCCTCCGGGGACAGGCCCGAAACCCTTTTTCCGATCACCGGCATGCCCGTCGACTTCATTCTTGCACCCAGCATTCTGTCCGCCGATTTTGCCCGTCTGGGCGAGGAGGTGCGGGCCGTGCAGGCGGCCGGCGCCGACTGGATCCATTTCGACGTGATGGACAACCATTACGTCCCCAATCTGAGTATCGGCCCGATGGTGTGCGAGGCGCTGCGCCCGCACGTCGAAGCGCCGATCGACGTGCACCTGATGGTCGAACCGGTTGACCGGCTGGTTGGCGATTTTGCCCGCGCCGGCGCCGGCTGGATCAGTTTTCATCCGGAAGCATCGCTTCACGTCGACCGTACGCTCGAACTGATCCGTGACCAGGGCTGCAAGGCCGGGCTCGTGTTCAATCCGGCGACACCTCTGGACTGGCTCGATCACCTGATGGACCGCCTCGACCTCGTGCTGCTGATGTCGGTCAATCCGGGCTTCGGCGGCCAGCGCTTCATTGCGTCGGCGCTGCCGAAGCTGCAGGCGGCGCGCGCGCGCATCGACGCGCACGTGCGCGCCGGCGGCCAGCCGATACGCCTGCAGGTCGACGGCGGCGTCAAGATCGACAATATCGCCGCCTGCGCCCGGGCCGGTGCCGACACCTTTGTCGCCGGCTCGGCCGTGTTTGGTGCGCCCGACGCCGACGGCGGTTACCGCGGCGTCATCGCCGCCCTGCGCGCCGCCCTGCGTGACACCGTGCCGGCGGACTGAGCCGGTGCGCCGCGGGCATCCATACCCGCCGTATCTGCCTGATCTGCGATACCCGTTCGAGACGTGACCTCTTCGACCTCCCGCACCATCGATGACACCGTCGGCGCGCCCGTGCGCAGGTTTGCGGCGCGTGCCGTGCTGCTCGACCTCGACGGCACGATTCTCGACACCGTGGCCGATCTTGCCGTGGCGACCGATGCGATGCTCGCCGAGATCGGCCGGCCGCCCGCCGGCGAGGAGCGTGTGCGCACCTGGGTCGGCAAGGGCATCCGCGTGCTCGTGCGCCGGGCGCTGACCGGATCGCGCGATGCCGAACTGCCGGCTGCGGAGATCGACGCCGTCATGCCGGTTTTCGAGCGCCACTACACGCGCGAAAACGGCCGCAGCGCGCAGGCGTATCCGGGCGCGGTCGAAGGGCTGCGGGCGATGCATGCCAGCGGGCTGCGGCTCGCCTGTGTCTCGAACAAGGCGCAGGCCTTCGTCGACGATCTGCTGCAGCGCACCGGGCTGGCATCGCTGTTCAGCGCAATCATCGGCGCCCGACCGGACCTTCCGCGCAAGCCCGATCCCGCCCCGCTGCTGCATGCCTGTGCATTGCTGCGCGTCGAGCCGGCGCAGGCCGTCATGATCGGCGACTCGCTCAATGACGTCGAGGCCGCGCAGGCCGCATCGATGCCGGTACTTGTCGTGCCGTATGGCTACAACGAGGGGCGGCCGGCGTCCACGCTGGCCGCCGATGCGCACGTTGACGATCTGCTGCAGGCCGCGCAGCGCATTCGGGTGCTATAGTCGCTGCCGGATCACCCTCGAGATGATTTGACTCTTCATGGCTGTTCTTCGGGAATTTCAGCTGCTGCGCCCCTGGCGCCGCTGGCGTTGGTGGTGCTGGCGCTGATTGCCACGCCGCCGCGTGCCGGTCGCCGGACCGTGCGCGCATATCGCTGAACTCCCTTTGGAACCGCGCCGCCAGGCGCATCCCGCGAAGCCGCCGCTTCGCGCTGGAACGAACGCCATGACCGAATCCGGATTCCGGGCACTCGCTGCCCGTGGCTACAACCGCATCCCGCTCGTGCTCGAGGGCCCCGCCGACCTCGACACTCCGTTGTCGCTCTACGGCAAGCTCGCCGCCGCTCCGTTCAGTTTCCTGCTCGAATCCGTGGTGGGCGGAGAACACTCGGGCCGCTATTCGTTCATCGGCCTGCCGGCGCGCACGCTGCTGCGCTCGACCGCCGACGGCATCGAACTCGTCCGTGACGGCGAAGTCATCGAGACCCGGCGTGGCAACCCGCTGGATTTCGTGCGCGAGTACCTCTGCCGCTTCCGTGTCGCGCCGTGCCCGGCGCTGCCGCGTTCCTGCGGCGGGCTTGCCGGGTATTTCGGCTACGACATCGTGCGCCACGTCGAGGACGACGTACTGCGCCACCCGAAACCCGACCCGGTGGGTATTCCCGAGCTGCTCCTGCTGCTCACCGAGGAGCTGGCCGTCGTCGACAACGTCACCGGGCGCATTCATCTGGTCGTCCATGTCGATCCGACCCGGCCACAGGCGCTGGCGCGCGGCCGCGAGCGGCTGCAGGTGTTGCGCGAACGCCTGACGGGCACTGCCACCCTGCCGGCTTCGCCCGTCACCGGGCCGATGACCGCACCCGCGACCGCGCACCGTCATTTTCCGCGTGAGGACTATCTCGCCGCGGTGGCGCGCGCGCAGGAGTACATCGCCGCCGGCGATGCGATGCAGATCCAGATCGGGCAGTTGATCGAAAAGCCGTTCGACGCCCATCCGCTGGCGCTGTACCGTGCGCTGCGCGCGATCAATCCGTCGCCGTACCAGTACTACTACGACTTCGGCGACTTCCACGTCGTCGGTGCTTCTCCCGAGATCCTGGTGCGCCAGGACCGGTGCCCCGACGGCGACCGGATCACGGTCCGTCCGCTGGCCGGCACGCGCCGGCGCGGCGCCACGCCGGCCGAGGACGAGGCGCTGGCCGCCGAACTGCTGGCCGACCGCAAGGAACGCGCCGAGCACCTGATGCTGATCGATCTGGCGCGCAACGACGTCGGCCGCGTCGCCCGGCCCGGCAGCGTGCGCGTCACCGAGCGTTTCGCGGTGGAGAAGTATTCGCACGTGATGCACATCGTCTCGAACGTCGAGGGCCGGCTCCTGCCCGGGGTCGATGCGCTCGACGTGCTGCGCGCCACTTTCCCGGCAGGCACGCTCGCCGGCGCGCCGAAGATCCGCGCGATGCAGATCATCGACGAACTCGAACCGACGGCGCGTGGCCTGTACGGCGGCGCCTGCGGCTATCTGTCGTTCGCCGGCGACATGGACCTGGCGATCGCCATCCGCACTGCGATCGTGCGCAACGGGACACTGTACGTGCAGGCGGCCGCGGGCATCGTCGCCGATTCCGTTCCGGCGAACGAATGGCAGGAAACCGAGAACAAGGCGCGGGCGCTACTGGCTGCGGCCGAACGCCTGCAGGACGCCGCGGGCGGAGACGGATTCGTCGAGACCGGTCCGGCAGCCGGCAGCGGCGCAGACGGCACGGGCCACGCCGCCCGCACCGGGGAGGCGCTGCCATGCTGCTGATGATTGACAATTTCGACAGCTTCACCTGGAACCTCGTGCACTACTTCGCCGAACTGGGCGAGGAAGTGCGCACGGTGCGCAACAACGCGATCGGGCTCGATGAGATCGAGAACCTCGCGCCCGATCGCGTCGTGCTCTCCCCCGGGCCGTGTTCGCCGGCCGAAGCGGGCATTTCGGTCGCCCTCGTGCGCCGGTTCGCCGGCCGGATCCCGATTCTCGGCGTCTGCCTTGGCCACCAGGCGATCGGCGCCGCGTTCGGCGCCCGCATCGTGCGCGCCCGGCGCCTGATCCACGGGCACACGGCGACGATCACGCATGACGGCCGCGGCGTCTTTCGCGCGCTGCCCGATGCGTATGCGGCGGTGCGCTACCACTCGCTGGCCGTCGATGCGATGACCCTGCCGGATTGTCTCGAAGCGACCGCCTTCAGCGACGACGGCGAATTGATGGGCCTGCGTCATCGCGACCATCCGGTCGAGGGCGTCCAGTTCCACCCCGAATCCCTGCTCAGTGAACACGGGCACGCGCTGCTGCGCAATTTTCTGGAGAGTTGACATGACGATTACCGCGCAGGAAGCGCTGGTGCGCTGCATCGAGCACCGCGAGATCTTTCATGACGAGATGCTTGCGCTGATGCGCCGCATCATGCGTGGCGAACTGTCGCCGGCGATGACGGCAGCGATCCTGATGGGTCTGCGCACGAAGAAGGAGACGGTCGGCGAGATTGCGGCGGCTGCCCGCGTGATGCGCGAATTCGCGACGAAAGTCGAAGTCGGCAACGCCACGGCTGCCGGCGGCCCGGCGCCGGCCCATCTGGTCGATATCGTCGGCACCGGCGGCGACGGCGCCAATACCTTCAATATTTCGACGGCGACCGCCTTCGTTGCCGCCGCCGCTGGCGCCACGGTGGCCAAGCACGGCAATCGCGGCGTGTCGTCGAGATCGGGTTCGGCTGACGTCCTGGAAGCGCTGGGTGCCGACATCCAGCTCGCCCCGGCGCAGATCGCCGGGTGCATGCAGGCGACCGGCGTCGGCTTCATGTTTGCACCGAACCATCACCCGGCAATGAAGAACGTCGCTGCCGTCCGGCGTGAACTCGGCGTGCGCACGATCTTCAACATTCTCGGACCGTTGACCAATCCGGCTGGAGCGCCGAACATCCTGATGGGTGTGTTCCATCCCGATCTGGTCGGCATCCAGGTGCGCGTCCTGCGCGAGCTCGGCGCCCGGCATGCGCTGGTCGTCTGGGGCAAGGACGGGATGGACGAAGTGTCGCTGGGTGCGGCGACCATGGTCGGCGAGCTGCGCGACGGACAGGTGCGCGAGTACGAAATCCATCCGGAGGATTTCGGCCTGTCGATGGTCAGCAACCGCAGCCTGCGCGTGACCGATGCCCGGGAATCGATGGCGCTGGTGCTCGACGCGCTGGACGGAAAGCCGGGCACGGCTCACCAGATCGTCGTGCTCAATGCCGGCGTCGCGCTGTTTGCGGCCGACATCGTGCCGTCGATTGCCGACGGGATCGAGCGCGCGCGCGCGGTGATCGCCAGTGGCGCCGCGCGCACCCGGCTCGACGCCTTCGTGCAGTTCACCCGGGACGCGGGCGTTGCGCTCGCGCGCGTCGCATGAGCGCCCTGGTGAGAGACCGCTTTCGGGGAGGGCCGACATGCCTCGGGATCCATGCTCCACACGCCCGGGATCGTGCCGGCGCCGGCCTGCGCAATCTGCGGCGCAGCGCTCGTGGCCGATGTCCTGGCCGCCATACCGGCGGGCATCGGCCATTCCCGGCGCAGTCCACGCGGTGCTGCCCGCCCTTGCCTGGACTCCGGCCATGACCCGGGATCTGCTGGCGGGAATCGTCTCGTTCAAGCGTGACGAGGTGGCGGCGCGCCGGCAGGAATTGCCGGCCAGCGAGGCAAGACGCCGCGCCGAGCAGGCGCGTCTCGATGATCCGGCGCGCGGATTCGAGGCGGCGTTGCGCGCACGGGCCGCGGCGGGAGTGCCGGCGGTCATCGCCGAGATCAAGCAGGCCAGCCCGAGCCAGGGCCTGCTGCGTACGGCCTTCGAGCCGCCGGCGATCGCGCGCAGCTATGCCGGATGCGGTGCGGCCTGTCTTTCGGTACTGACCGACGGTCAGTTCTTTCACGGGGCGCTGGCGGATCTGCGGGCGGCACGTGCCGCCTGCTCCCTGCCGGCGCTGCGCAAGGATTTCATTGTCGACGAGTGGCAGTTGTACGAAGCGCGCATGCACGGCGCGGATTGCGTGCTGCTCATTGCCGCCGTGCTCGATGACGCGCAACTGGCCGGATTCGGTGCACTCGCCCGTGCGCTGGGCATGGACGTACTCGTGGAGGTGCACGGCAGCGACGAGCTCGAGCGCGCCGCACGTCTGGGTTTTTCGCTGATCGGCGTGAACAACCGCAACCTGCGCAGCTTCGACGTGTCACTGGAGACGACGCTGGATCTGCTGCCGCAGGTGCCGTCCACGGCGCTGCTGGTGACCGAAAGCGGCATTCGTACGCGCGCCGATGTCGTGCGCATGCGAGCCGCCGGCGTCGCAGCCTTTCTCGTGGGTGAAGCCTTCATGCGTGCACCGGATCCGGGGGCTGCGCTGCGCGAACTGTTCGGCTGACAGGGCCGCTGACCGACGGACGGATCCGGCCTGTCTGGCGGACGGGGCAGACGTGAACGCCGGCTTCCAGCCTCCTGATGCGTTGCCCTACCGGCCCAGCCAGTCGCGGCGCAGTGCGCGCGCAGCGGTACCGGCCTTTTCGTGGACGGACAGCTTCGTCTCGGTGGGCAACGGCGCCTGCAGCACCACCTCGCGCTCGATCAGCTCGTCGCGCCGGAAGCCGTGTACGCGCAGGCGCTCGCCCGGGCGCCGGCGTGCGAGCAGGGCCTTGAGTGTCTTTTCGTCGACGCGCAGTCCGTCGGCGGCAATCAGGACGTCGCCTGCCGACAGGCCGGCGCGCTCGGCAGCCTGTCCGTTGTAGGCGGTGGTGATCGTCAGTTGTCCGTGACGTTCGGCCAGCCGGACGCCCAGTGTCGTCGGTCCCTGATCGCCGGCTCCCGATGCGAAGCGCACGCCGACGCGCCGCAGCAGCGCCGACAGCGGCAGACGGTCGGTCCCGTACGCCCAGGCGCGGATCTGGCGATCGAGGCGCAGGCCGGTTGCCTCGGCGAGCAGCGAAGGGAAGCCGTCCTCGCCGAGCCCGCCGTCGGCTCCCCCGGTCAATGCTTTGCGGCCGTAGCGCTGCCACATCAACCGCATCACGTCATCGAGCGAACGCCGGCCGTCGGTGCGTGTGCGGATTTCCAGATCGAGGGCGAGCGCGACGAGTGAGCCTTTCGCGTAGTAGCTGGCCAGCGCGTTCGGCGAGTTCTCGTCCTGGCGATAGAACTTGATCCAGGCGTCGAAACTCGATTCGGCGACGCTCTGCACTTCGTGACCGGGTGCGCGCTGTACGCCGGAGATCGTTCTGGCCAGCACCTGCAGGTAAGCGTCGACGCCGATCACGCCCGAACGCACCAGCATCAGATCGTCGTAATACGACGTGAAGCCCTCGAAAATCCACAGCAGGCGCGTGTAGTCCTCGTTCTGCAGGTCGTACGGGATGAAGGCGGCCGGCCGGATCCGCTTGACGTTCCAGGCATGGAAATATTCGTGGCTGGCGAGCCCGAGAAAGGAGCGATAGTCCTCCGACGGCTCCTTCGGCTCGCCCTTCCACGGCAGTTCCCGGCGCGCGCAGATCAGCGACGTGCTCGAGCGGTGCTCGAGCCCGCCGTAGCCATCGCCGACGACGAATACCTGGAACAGATAGCGCTCGAACGGGGCGCGCGCGCGGCGCGGCTCGAACAGGCGGATGTGGGCGGCACAGAGGCGGCGCAGGTCGCGGCACAGCCGCCGGGTATCAGCGTCGTGCCGGCCGGTGAGGGCGATTTCGTGCCGTGCACCGCCGACGTCGAACGACGCCAGCGTGAACTCGCCCATTTCGACCGGATGATCGATCAGTTCGGCGTAGTCGCGAGCACGATAGAGGCCGAAGCCGTATTCCGGCGCGCCGGCGCGCGGCATCGTCGTGGCGACGCGCCAGCCGGCAGGTCCGCCAGAGGAGGAGTGCGTGTCGCTGTCTTTTGCGGCCGCTTTCCCGAGCGTTTTCCCGGCCATTCTCCCGGCTGTTCGCGCGGCTGCTTCTCCGGCGGTTGCCCGCGTCGGCTCTCGACCAGCGCGACCGCCGCTGCCCGCGCGCGGCACCGGCGGCTTCAGCAGCAGTTCGCACGCCCGGGAATCATGGCCAACGGCCTGCATCAGCAGACTGGAACCGTTGAAGAAACCGTGTTCCGCATCGAGATGCGCCCCGCGCACCGACAGATCGTGCGCATGGACCCGATAGCGGATCTGCAGGGGCCCGGCACATGCCGGTGCCTGCCAGGTCGCCTTGTCGATCTTCGTCAGCGGGATGCGGCGCCCCGATGCCGTGCGGGCGTCGATCGAGACGACGTGACGGGCGAATTCCCGGATCAGGTAGCTGCCCGGTGTCCACGCCGGCATCGTCACGCGCTGGCCGTGCGGATCCGGTTCGGCCACCTCGAGCTCGACTTCGAACTGGTGGGCGTCGGGATCGACCGGTGTGACGCGATAGCGCAGGGGCGTTGCCGTGGGCGCGGGGGCAGGTATCGAGGTCTGTTGCTGGCTTGCCGGTTTTCCGTCTTTCATCGCTTTGTCGTCTTCGCGGGTGTGCTGCGGCCCGACCCGTCCGGAATGATCGGAATCCCGTCCGGGCCGGCACGTCCTCCGATCCACGCCGGCATCGCGCTTCGCGCCGACTCCGATTGTCGCGGGGTCGATTCCGTGTCGCATGATCCGCCGGTCGCGGCGGAGATCGCCAGGCTGCGCGCGGATGTCGCAGAATCACGTCTTTCTCACTGGCGCCGGAGTCCGCTGCAATGTCAACGAAACCGTATCAGAACATCCTCGTCGAAACCCATGGCCGTGTCGGTCTGATCCGTCTCGATCGGCCGAAGCAGCTCAATGCGCTCAATGATGCCCTGATGGACGAGCTGGGCACCGTGCTGCTGGAGTTCGACGGCAATGACGACATCGGCGCCATCGTGATCACCGGCAACGACAAGGCCTTTGCCGCCGGCGCCGACATCGCGGCGATGGCCGGCTGGGGCTACATGGACGTCTATCGCGACGAGTACATCACGCGCAACTGGGAGACGATCCGGCGCGTGCGCAAGCCCGTGATCGCCGCTGTCGGCGGCTATGCGCTCGGCGGCGGCTGCGAACTGGCGATGATGTGCGACATCCTGATTGCCGCCGACAACGCGAAGTTCGGCCAGCCCGAAGTGAAGCTCGGCGTGATCCCGGGCGCCGGCGGCACGCAGCGCCTGCCGCGTGCGATCTCGAAAGCCAAGGCGATGGATCTGTGTCTGACGGCGCGCACCATGGATGCGCAGGAAGCCGAGCGTGCCGGACTGGTCTCGCGCATCGTACCGGCCGACCGTCTGATCGACGTGGCGCTCGAGGTGGCCACGACGATCGCCGGCTACTCGCTGCCCTCGGTCATGATGCTCAAGGAAGCCATCAATCGTTCGTTCGAGTCACCGCTGGCCGAGGGCCTGCTGTTCGAGCGCCGCGTGTTCCACTCGCTGTTTGCCACCGACGACCAGAAGGAAGGGATGTCGGCCTTCGTCGAGAAACGCGCGCCAGTATTTCGCCATCGCTGAAGCAGGCCCGGGCCCGGGCGACACCGGGCCGCAGCCGGCGGTGGCCGTCCCGAAGTCGCCTCGACGCCAGCCTGATTTGCACTCCCTGATCGATAGCGCTATAGTCGCGGGTTCCCCAGTACGGCACGTATCAAAACGTACGGGGCGAAGGAAGGGCCCCGGCTCTTCCCGGAGCGGCGGAAGGGCAGGGGAAACCAGCCGATTTGACAGGCACTTCAAAGCAAGTCATAATTCCGCTTCTCTGCTGATCACGAACAACCCGGACGCAAAGGCGCCGGGCCGGTCCCCCGAAAAGAGGGCGTGGTCACCGATCTTTAACAATCAACAGCCGATAAGTGTGGGCGTCTGGGCGAAAGCGCCAGATGGGCCGGCAGAGCGATTCGTCGCTGTGTCGGTTCACTGAACTGCTTCCGGACCTGTCCGGAGTGGTTCTCGGAAAATTGACGCTCACACGGTAAACATCCACTGGGAAACCAGTGAATGTCAATTCCGTTATTGAGCAAACTGAAGATCGAACTGAAGAGTTTGATCCTGGCTCAGATTGAACGCTGGCGGCATGCTTTACACATGCAAGTCGAACGGCAGCACGGGCTTCGGCCTGGTGGCGAGTGGCGAACGGGTGAGTAATGCATCGGAACGTGCCTGGTAGTGGGGGATAGCTCGGCGAAAGCCGAATTAATACCGCATGTGCACCATGGTGGAAAGCGGGGGACTCGCAAGGGCCTCGCGCTACCAGAGCGGCCGATGTCGGATTAGCTTGTTGGTGGGGTAATGGCCTACCAAGGCGACGATCCGTAGCTGGTCTGAGAGGGCGACCAGCCACACTGGGACTGAGACACGGCCCAGACTCCTACGGGAGGCAGCAGTGGGGAATTTTGGACAATGGGCGAAAGCCTGATCCAGCAATGCCGCGTGTGCGAAGAAGGCCTTCGGGTTGTAAAGCACTTTTGTCCGGAAAGAAATACGCCTGGTTAATACCCGGGCGGGATGACGGTACCGGAAGAATAAGCACCGGCTAACTACGTGCCAGCAGCCGCGGTAATACGTAGGGTGCAAGCGTTAATCGGAATTACTGGGCGTAAAGCGTGCGCAGGCGGCGATGCAAGACAGGTGTGAAATCCCCGGGCTTAACCTGGGAACTGCACTTGTGACTGCATGGCTAGAGTGCGTCAGAGGGAGGTGGAATTCCGCGTGTAGCAGTGAAATGCGTAGAGATGCGGAGGAACACCGATGGCGAAGGCAGCCCCCTGGGATGACACTGACGCTCAGGCACGAAAGCGTGGGGAGCAAACAGGATTAGATACCCTGGTAGTCCACGCCCTAAACGATGTCAACTAGTTGTCGGGGATTCATTTCCTTGGTAACGCAGCTAACGCGTGAAGTTGACCGCCTGGGGAGTACGGCCGCAAGGTTAAAACTCAAAGGAATTGACGGGGACCCGCACAAGCGGTGGATGATGTGGATTAATTCGATGCAACGCGAAAAACCTTACCTACGCTTGACATGCCAGGAACCCTCCAGAGATGGAGGGGTGCCCGAAAGGGAGCCTGGACACAGGTGCTGCATGGCTGTCGTCAGCTCGTGTCGTGAGATGTTGGGTTAAGTCCCGCAACGAGCGCAACCCTTGTCATTAGTTGCTACGAAAGGGCACTCTAATGAG
>JACDJC010002690.1_pt1 | contig 13633 bp, 10 predicted proteins | sample 7454191 | NCBI WGS metagenome assembly JACDJC01 (sample SAMN14253291, study PRJNA609438) | sludge metagenome | isolation source: sludge after 25d culture with pyrite and EDTA | collected 2018-12-20 | reverse complement strand
TTTGCCAAGACACTTGCTGCGGGCAAGTTCGACCATATGATAGGCAAATTTTTCAAAAATGTGGTAATCACGAAGCTGATTGGCCTTGGAAAGCACGCTGCGGTTTATTGGAGTCTTGCCAAAACCAAGGTGGTACGACTTTTTGGCGTGTGCCGTAGTAATATCGGTCAATTCACGAAGGCTGTTGCATCCGTCCAATTGACCAAACATGAGAACGAGCAACTGGTTCCAGTATGTCAAATTTCAGCTTTGTGTTCTGGCGGCATTAATCGTCATGACAAGTTTTTCGAATTATCGCTTGGCAAGAAAATCGGTGATTTGGCTGAAAATATATTTGCCGCTGTTCATTGCACACTCCAGTAAGGTAATCCGTTCAAATGTGCGACAAGGTTCTTGGCAAAGTTCATATTGATTATGAAATCGTTACATGTTTTTTCTACAAATTTTATTAGACACTTGTGCAAATTTATATTTAAATTAAATGACACCTAAGATTCTTTATATTATGTCCTCTTACAACATTTATGGAGGAACACCAAAAAAAACACTTGATTTAATGATGCATTTTAAGGAAAATTCTGTATTGTATGTATATCATAATTCATCTCTTCAATTTAAGGAAGTTTATGAAAATACAAATGGAAAGATACATGAAGGATTCTACGGTAGAAATATATTTAAACATTTAAAAAAGTTATTGAAAATTATTGATAAGGAGCAAATTAATATTGTACAAACCCAATTTACTTTTGGAGAAGTTTTAGGTTTTCTTATTAAAATATTTCGTCCAAATGTCAAATTAATTATCGCCTTTGTTTCAGGTATTAAACCTCCTCTTTTAAAATCTATGATAGTTTGCCATTTTTATCGTTTCGCTGATATTTTTGTTTTCATTTCTTCATACACAAGAAAAGAAAAACTAAGGCAATTTCCAATCTTAGAAAGAAAAGAAAGTGTTGTAATATATAATGGGACTGAAAAAAGAATTGATAACCAGGAAAAAATTATCGATATGAAGAAATTTTCATTACTTTCAGTTGCTTCCTTAGTTAAGTTAAAAAATATACAGATAATTATATCTGCGCTGGAAATTATTATTCATAAAAGGAAATATCAAAACGTCTATTATTATGTTGCTGGTGAAGGCAATTATAAAAATTATTTACAAAAATTTGTATATTCCAAAAAACTAAATGAACATGTTATTTTTCTTGGGAATCAATCTAATATTGGCAATTTATTAAATCATTGCGATATATTTTTACACCCATCATACAATGAAGGGTTTGGGATTGCTGTTGCCGAAGCAATGCTAGCTCAGAAACCAACGATTGTAGCCAATGCCGGTGCACTTCCAGAGCTTATTGAAAATAATAAATCGGGCTTAGTCGTTGACCCACATGATGCAATTCAGTGGGCGGATGCAATAATCAAGCTAATTAACAATAAAGAATTAGCGGATACATTGGCATTCAATGCAAAATTAAAGGCAGAATCTGATTTTACTGCGAGGAAGTTTTCTCAGACCTATGAAAAGCTATATCAAACTTTATTATCTAATTCAAAATAAAAAAATTATAGAGTCCTTAATGTGTCCTTTAAATTAGGAATGTTAAAAAATAGCATTACATTTTAAAATAAAGTGTTCTTTATTTATATTATACGAAACAAAATACAATGAAAAAAGTCATTACCTACGGCACCTTTGATTTGTTCCATAAGGGACACTTGAATATTTTAAAGCGTGCAAAAGATTTAGGAGATTATTTGATAGTAGGAGTAACCACTGAAAGTTTCGATAAAAACCGAGGAAAATTAAACGTGCATAAAAGTACTCTGGAACGAATTGAAGATGTACGCAAGACAGGTTTAGCAGATGAGATAATTATTGAGGAATATGAAGGGCAAAAAATTGAAGACATTCAAAAATTCAATATTGATGTTTTTGCCATTGGTTCTGATTGGAAGGGAAAATTTGATTATCTCGATGAATTTTGTGAAGTGGTTTATATCGGGCGTACAAAAGGAGTATCAAGTACTGAATTAAGAGGACAAATTCGAAAAATAATTAGTCTAGGCATAATAGGAAGTGGACGCATAGCACACCGTTTTATTCCGGAATCAAAATACGTGAGCGGGATTAACGTGAGTGGTGTTTTTAATCCAAACATTTTAGAAGCACGGGATTTTGGGGAAAAACACGAATTGAATTTTTATACAGATAGCCTCGAATATTTTTTCTCAAAGGTAGATGCAGTTTATATTGCTTCACCTCATTTATCCCATGCTAGCTATATTAAACTAGCACTTGAAAACTCGAAACATGTTCTATGTGAAAACCCAATGGTTTTAACTGAGCTTGATGCAAAAAATCTGTACAACCTAGCAGAGAATAAAAAACTAATCCTAATAGAGGCTATAAAAACAGCTTATGCCCCAGCATTTAATCAATTAATAGCTTTAATAAAAAGCGGAGTTATTGGATCTGTTAAAGATATCAATGCAACACTTACCAAGTTATCGGCTGGAACATTGCGTGAATTATCGGCAAATGAAGCTGGTGGAAGTATCACTGAAATGGGTACCTATTCACTTCTTCCAATAATAAAATTGTTTGGTAATGATTACATCGACGTTCAATTTTATTCCTGGTATAAAAATGATGTTGATTTTTATACACGTGGAATTATCCAATTTAATAATTCAGTTGGGTCGTTTAAAGTTGGCCTAGGGGTTAAATCAGAAGGAGATCTTGTAATCACTGGAACTAAAGGTTATGCATATGTTCCCTCTCCATGGTGGCGCACCGAATATTTTGAGCTGCGCTTTGAGGACATGAATAAGACAAAAAAATATTTTTCAAAATTTGAAGGCGATGGATTGCGCTATGAAATTTATGAGTTCTTGTCGTTGATCAATAATCCAGAAAGAAATTTCATGAAAATAACCCAGAAAGAATCAACTACAATTGTAGGAATTATTGAAAAATTCAGGTCTGGAGTAAATGTTCATTATATAGAATAAAATAACAAAAACACATGATTATGAAATATGCTTTGGTTACAGGCTCAACAAAAGGGATAGGTCTATCTATTGGAATAGGGTTATTGGAAACTGGTTATTTTGTTTTCTTTAACAATCCACCCAATGACCGTGATTTTAATGAATTCAATCAAAAAATTTGTGAAGATTACAATGATAAATATACATTTATTGAAGCAGACGTTTCAAATATTGATTGTATCAATAAGATATATGATGAAGTTTTAATCAAAACAAAACATATTGATTTGTTTATTTTTAATGCAGGGATAACTGATAGGTCACCTTTACAGGATATCACTTACGAAAGTTGGATTAAAATTCAAAATATTTTTGTGAATGTTCCGGTATTTATTCTACAAAAATTCTATCCAATACTAAATCGCAATTCTAATATTGTTTTTATAGGTTCTATGTTAGGGGATATTCCTCATTCTACTTCACTATCTTATGGTGTGTCAAAAGCAGGCATACATGCATTGGTACGTAATCTTGTAAAGTTCTTTGCTGATAAAAAAGTTCGTGTTAACGGAGTATCTCCAGGTTTTATCGATACATACTGGCAGCTAAGAAAAGATCCTGAAATTCGAAAAAGAATTGAAAATAAAATTGCACTAAAAATGTTTGGTAGACCAGATAATGTTAGAGATCTTGTGCTACATATCATAAGTAATGACTACATTAATGGATCAATACTAAGAATCGACGGTGGTTATAGTTATGAATAATTGGGTATTTAAAGACTGACAACATATTTTCCGGGGTCTATCGCAACCAAATTTACAAATCAGTAGATATTTTCGATTTCAAATTGACATGTTGGTAATTTTAATGCATGTTACTTATTTCCAATAGAGTCCAATTTTAATTGTAATTATTATACATTATTATAACGCCAACCAATAATCTGCACTCATAGATCGATTTGCAAATGTGATAATTTATATAGATTAAAAATTCATATTCTAATCGATGTACTGCAATATTGATGATAACACCTCATAATTAGAATCATACAAGCATCCTTATAAATATATTGTACACTCCAGAATAAAAATGTTGAAATTTCTACTTTCCCAAGTCATTTACCTAATGACATCAGTAATCCCCAAAAGAAATTGGGCCGTTATTCAATCTTTTCCATTATGGGATGACAGTTGTGTATCTATTTACCATAGGTTGATAAATACTAAAATAAGTAAAATAATTTGGTTGGTCCCCGAAGTACCGTGTTTCACTCCATTCGAAATAGATGCAAATAGGACAATATATATTCGAAGGAATAACATATTAGGAATTTTATATTATATGTTATCAAAATACGTTTTTATTACTCATGGACTTTATTACCGACAATTTCCAAAAAATCAAATCTCAGTAAATATGTGGCATGGAATGCCTTTGAAGAAGATTGGCAAATTGAATAATGGTACTGGGTTAAAGACAACATATACTTTATCTACTTCTTCGTTTTTTAATGAAACATTAAGTAAATCATTTAATATTGAAATTGGATCAATATTAACAGTAGGGTTACCTCGAAACGAACGCTTATTTCCGGATAAGAATCAAGTAAAGAATTATTTAAGAATAAAGAATTATTCAACTGTTGTTTTTTGGCTACCCACCTATCGAAAAAGCAACACTGGTGAAATAAGAGAAGATGGAACGATTTTTAATAATCCTTTTAATCTTCCAGATTTCAACCAAAGAATGATGAATGATTTTTTTCTATCGAATAATATTATTTGTTTCTTTAAAGTACACCCAATGGCTGACTTAGGAGATTTTAAATCATCATCCAATCTTATATTAATTGATGATGAGTACTTATATAATAGAAATCTTACATTGTATAATGCATTGGCTATATCTGATTTATTAATAACAGACATATCCTCAGTTGTTATTGATTATATGCTACTTGATAAACCAATCATTCTTTCTTTTGCTGATAAAGAAGCTTATATAAACACTAGAGGTTTAAACTCGACTGAACTACTTGAAACTCCACCAGGTAAAATTTGTGTATCGCAGAACGAAATTACACATGAAATATATTTGTTGATTAATGGTATTGATAATTATAAGGGAAATAGAAGAGATTTAAAACATTTGTATCATAATTACACAGACTATTTCAATTGTAGTGATAATCTGATAAAGATCTTAGGAATCAATTAGCATGAATTAATATGAAAAGGATCCTATTTATCCTTCATCTTCCTCCTCCAGTCCATGGAGCCTCCATGGTAGGTAAGTTTATAAGTCAAAGCAATGCGATCAAGTCAATTTTCCATGGTCGGTTTATTAATCTGAGTACGTCACAGACAGTGGATGAGATCGGCAAGAATTCATTGCTTAAGGGGGCACGATATATTAGCCTTGCCTTTAAGATATTGTGGCAATTGATTGAGTACAGGCCCAATCTTATTTATATGACTATTAGCTCTGGCGGTCCTGGGTTCTATAAGGATTTTCCACTCGCTATGCTATCAAAACTTATGAGAGTTAAGAGGGTTTATCATTTGCATAACAAAGGGATTAAAAACTATCAGGATAGGTATTTGGATGATAAATTATACCGTATGGTTTTTAGAAATTCTAAAGTGATTTTATTATCCGAATATCTTTATCCAGATATCCAAAAGTATTTGCCAAAATCGGATGTATATTATTGTGCAAATGGCATTCCCGGAAATATTTCGGTTAATGATTCTGATTCAGTGTTAGGGAGAAAAATAAATGAAAAACAAATCTCAAATGGGGATTATACTTCTCTTGTTGAAATCCTTTTTCTTTCTAACCTGATCAAATCAAAAGGGATTTATATATTGCTCGAGACATGCCAATTGTTAAGCAAAAGAAAGCTCAATTTTCATATCACTATAGTTGGTGACGCTGGAGACATCACGGTTAAACAATTACAGCAGAAAATTATTGAATTAGAATTGATTTCACAAGTAACTTATGTGGGCAGGCAAATAGGGAGGGAGAAGAAAATTTATTTTCAAAGAGCCGATTTATTTGTGCATCCCACCTATGAAGATTGCCAGCCTTTGGTGATTCTGGAAGCTATGCAACATGGTCTGCCAGTCGTGTCAACTTTTGAGGGTGCAATTCCTGAAATAGTCAGGGATGGTGAAAGTGGTTTGTTAGTTCCTAAACATGATGCTTATGCATTGGCTGACAAGCTCGAAGTTTTGATAAAAAATCCCTCTTTACGTGCCAGTATGGGAGCTGCTGGTCATAACTTATTTCTACGCGAATATACGCTGGAGGCATTTGAAATGAGGTTTGTGAAGATAATGAATGATATTCTTTCCAAAAGTTTGTTTGAGATTTCTACTTAAGAATTGCTTCATACATTTACACCTAACATTTAACTAAGAAAAGACATTTCACATATTCTAAAATTATATATGAACATACTTGGATACGACGTTACTAATAAGTTACCTTTGTGGCCGGTTTGTGAACAGACCATTGTTAACACCATCAATCCACATTCGTATTATGTAGCCAAATCGGACTCTGTTTTTACCGAATCGCTCAGAAGCGCTCATTACTTAATCCCAGATGGGGCTGGAATTGTGCTGGCAGCCCGTTTGCTTTTAGGTAAACGAATAAAACGTCTTACTGGTTCTGATTTGCATTTCTACCTGCTAAATATGGCAAAGAAGCATCATCTGAAGGTATTTTATATGGGAGCAGGCACCATTACCCTCCAGACGATAACTAAACGTCTCGAAGGCGAATATCCGGATTTGAAAGTTGCAACTTATAGTCCACCCTTCAAGCCTGAATTCAGTGTAAAGGATAATCAAGCTATCATAGAGGCCATCAGGTGTTTTGAACCTCATATCTTGTTCGTGGGCATGACTGCCCCAAAACAAGAGAAATGGGTCTATACACACAAGCATTTGCTTAAAGCTGATATCATTTGTTCAATTGGGGCGGTGTTTGACTTCTATGCCGGTACTGTAAGACGACCATCCCGAATCTGGCGTCAAATGGGTCTTGAGTGGTTGCCACGGTTGGTGCGTGAACCCCGGAGGTTGTGGCGACGTAACCTGATTTCTACACCTTCTTTCCTTTACGATGTACTGAAAGCCAGACTGTCAGGTACCCTTTAATTTAAAAACTTTATTCATCCGAATATGAATTCTAAAACAGCCTTAATAACAGGAATAACAGGTCAAGACGGTGCCTACCTTGCAGAGTACCTCTTAAAGAAAGGATATATCGTTCATGGCATGAAGCGACGGTCATCCATATTCAATACAGATCGAATTGACCATTTATATCAGGATCCCCATGTAGAAAACAGAAACCTGATTCTTCATTATGGTGACCTGACCGACAGCATGAACATCACACGGATTATCCAGGAAGTGCAACCTGATGAAATCTATAACTTGGCAGCCATGAGCCATGTGGCCGTCAGTTTTGAAACCCCGGAGTATGTAGGGAATGCAGATGGTATTGGTACCCTTCGTATTCTTGAGGCTGTCAGACTATTGGGACTGACACAAAAAACCAGAATCTACCAAGCTTCTACATCCGAACTTTACGGCTTGGTGCAAGAGGTTCCACAATCGGAAAGGACACCATTTTATCCACGCTCACCTTATGCTGTGGCCAAATTATATGCATACTGGATTACGGTCAACTACCGTGAAGCATATAACATGCATGCCAGCAATGGTATACTGTTTAATCATGAGAGTCCCATCCGAGGTGAAACTTTCGTAACCAGGAAGGTTACAAGGGCACTGTCAAAAATTGCACTTGGATTGCAGGATGAGGTTTATATGGGTAACCTGAACAGCCAGCGCGACTGGGGACATGCCAAGGATTACATCCGTGCCATGTACCTAATATTGCAACAGGATGAACCCAGTGACTATGTGATTGCCACCGGTATTACAACGACCATTCGCGATTTTATCAATATGTCTGCCCGTGAGGTAGGATTACAAATTGAATTCCGTGGTGAAAATGCAGACGAGGTGGGTGTTTTGGCCGATGTCGATCAGAAGCTGTTTGTCGAAAAAGTGGGTGAAGCATATCTAGAAAATGTCCTATCCAGAGCCAACGCTCATGAAATTGTTGTAGGAGTCGACAAGAGATATTTCAGACCAACAGAAGTGGATTTACTCATAGGGGATCCTACGAAGGCCAAAACACGACTGGGCTGGGAACCAAGGTATGATTTATCGGCACTGGTAGCCGACATGATGCAAAGCGACATCAAACTGATGCAAAAAGAGGCTTATCTAAGGGATGGTGGGTATCGTACCTTGAATTACTTCGAATAAATTGTTACACCACAGATTACACGGATTACTCAGATTCGTATTTTCACAACAAATCAAATAGAATTAAAAAGAATAAAAGAAATATTTGATTCTGGTTTATTCAGTGGAAACAAAATAAGATAGGTAATGAATAAGGAATCTAAGATATATGTGGCGGGGCATAATGGATTGGTAGGATCCGCCATTTGGAGAAATCTTGAGGATAAGGGCTACACAAATTTGGTGGGTAAAACCTTCGAGGAGCTGGACCTGATGGACCAGTCAGCAGTGGCGAGATTCTTCGGGAAAGAAAAGCCGGAGTATGTGGTTCTCGCTGCGGCTAAGGTGGGTGGCATCATTGCCAATAACACTTACCGTGGCCAGTTCATCTACGAGAACCTCCAGATTCAAAACAACGTCATCCACCAGGCTTTCCTCCACAATGTAAAGAAACTCCTCTTTCTGGGTAGCACCTGCATCTATCCACGCGAAGCACCCCAGCCCATGCCCGAGGATTGCCTCCTGTCGGGTGAGTTGGAGTATACCAATGAGCCGTATGCAATTGCCAAAATAGCCGGACTGAAGATGTGCGAAAGCTACAACCTGCAGTATGGCACCAATTTCATCGCGGTAATGCCCACCAACCTATATGGCCCCAATGATAACTTCGACCTGGAAAAATCACATGTGCTACCCGCATTGATTCGCAAAATCCATCTGGGAAAATGTCTGGAGAATAGCGACTGGAGTGCACTTCGCGAAGATTTAGACATACGATCTATTGAAGGAGTCTCGGGAAGTTCGGATGAAAAGGAGATTCTCTCATTGTTGGCCAAGTATGGCATCCGTAAAAGAAATGACAATTCCGAAAACTCTTGTGAAGTGGAAATCTGGGGTTCAGGTCGTCCAATGCGTGAGTTTCTTTGGAGCGAAGATATGGCCGATGCATGTGTTTACCTGATGGAAAATGTCGACTTTCAGGATATTGTCAGGATTCATTCCAGTAAAGGAAATGACCAGGAACCGCTAAAAGAAATCAAGAATACCCATTTGAATATCGGAACAGGATTGGAGATATCGATCCGGGATTTGGCATATTTGATTTGCGAAAAAGTGGGCTTTAAGGGCGAGCTGGTTTTCAATACCTCTAAACCCGACGGCACCATGAGAAAGCTCACCGATCCCTCAAAACTTCATGTCCTCGGCTGGCACCACACGGTGGACATCAACAATGGAATAGATCGACTATATAAATGGTATCAACATTCCTGAATCAAATAGATATAAAAAAGGGATCCATGAGAAAAGAATTATTGTAATTCGTGCAATTCGTGGGCCCATTTCAATCCAATTTATTCGTGGACCAATTTTCTTATGAAGAAAGTATTTGTTAGTGGTTGCTACGATATGCTTCACAGTGGGCACGTAGCGTTTTTCGAGGAAGCGGCTTCGCATGGTGAGCTTTTTGTCGGCATAGGATCCGATGCCACCATTGCCGGACTAAAAGCCCGTAAGACCATCAATACTGAGCAGGAACGCCTCTACATGGTGAAGGCTCTCAAGGTAGTGAAAGATGCCTGGGTCAACAGTGGCTCCGGACTCATGGACTTTTCCCACGAGGTTCGACAACTCAAGCCCGACATTTTCTTTGTTAACGAGGACGGCTACACTCCTGACAAGCAGAAATTCTGTGAAGAACTGGGCATCAAATTGGTGGTCAGTAAACGTATTCCGGCTGCTGGATTACCCGCCCGTTCGACCACTGCCCTTCGAAAGGAGTGCCGGATTCCTTTTCGTCTCGATTTAGCCGGAGGTTGGCTTGACCAACCTTACGTTTCGAAATACTATCCCGGACCGGTAATCACCATCTCCATCGAACCTGAAATTGAATTTAATGACCGATCTGGCATGAGCAGCTCGACCCGGGCCAAGGCCATTGAATTGTGGCAGACTGATATACCTGAAGGAGACAAGGAGAAATTGGCCAAGACGCTGTTTTGTTATGAAAACCCGCCAGGAACAAAGTATGTGAGCGGATCACAGGATTCCATCGGAATAGTTTTCCCAGGTGTAAACAAGCTTGATTATCCACAAGGTGATTACTGGCCTGAAAGGATTACTTCGGTTACAGACAACGATATCATGGATTGGCTTGAATCAAAATTGTGGTTCATCAATTTATCACCACGCAGACAAGAGTTTGATGTATTGTCGGATACCCGGATTGACGTAGAAGGCGCCAAGGCATTGGCAGATGCTGCCCACGGCGCTTGGAAGGCTATACAAGAAAAAGATTTGGAGGCATTTGGAAAGTACTTTAGAGAATCCTTTGAAGCACAGATTAAAATGTTCCCTAATATGGTAAATCCGCAGATTTTAGATACCATCGAAACTTATAAAGAAAAAGCTCTGGGCTGGAAGATCTCAGGTGCAGGTGGGGGTGGATACTTGGTACTTGTCTCAGAAGAACCGATTGAGAATGCCCTTCAGATTCGTATAAGAAGATAAGAAGGATTGTTTATTAATTCCGAAGGACCCCGTAACCCGTATCGCGCATCACGCACCGTTTTTCTAATCCTCTCGAAACTTCTTTTTGATTTCAGACAGATAGCCTCTCCCCAAAACAATCCCTATACCTGCTATAATCCCGAGAAAAAGCCAAATTGCCAGAATCATGGGGCGATTTGGCTTTGATTTTTCAAGAGGTACCACCACAGGCTTAATAACCGAAAGCACCGGTGTATCTTCCTTTACCTGAATACGTGCCTGCTCGAGCTGTTTGGCCAACTCGTTATACACATTATAAGCGATCGTGAACTCTCCGTTCAGTCGCTCTTCTTCGGTGCGGGCCAGGGCGGATGTGACATTCTTATTGCGATCCCTAAAAGCAGCCAACCTTGCCTGAGCGTTTTCGTATTCAGCTTTCTTTTCGGCATACCGCTCTTCAATAAACTTTAGATGATCGGATGCTTTGGTAATTTTGAACTCTGTGATGTAACGCTGCAACATCTCCTGTACCTTAATGGCCACTTCGGCAGCGGTCAAAGCTTCAGGCATTGTAACGGAAAGAGTAAGATATCCCTCTTTTGTATCAGTTGAGAGAGAAATCGATTCTGACAGCTGTTTTCTTATTTCTTCCTGATCTTCTGTAAGTGAGATCAATTTTGCATCGGATGATACTATGGTAGTTTCTGTTTGCTCTCCCTTTAGTGCTTTCAGTATCACAAACGGCAACCCAATCGTATATTTCTTCACCTGCGACAATACACCCGGTTTGGCAATCTCGGTGTAATACGTATAAATAGAAACCGGCTCGGGGCTATCGGAAAAGGTAAAGGGGGTGTTCATCAGCTCGAGCTGGAAGGGCACCGACTGCAGGATCTGGGGATAGATGACCGGGGAGAGCGGTCCGGCCCCTCCCGACATATCGAGGTTAAAGCCGGCCATGGCTGCCAACGACGAGAGTCCGCCCAGACTGCTGCCTTTGCTGCTGACCTGCGGCACCATGGTGGTGGAGGTGGTATAGGCCTTGGGCGATAACAGGGCCACGGCCACCCCCAGGATGGTTGCCACAACGATGGAAACAATAATCGTCTTCCTGCCCTTCCAGAGGGTCTTGGCCAGTTGGATCAGGTCAATTTCGTCGTCTTGCGTAATTGGCTGGGGAGTATTTTCTGGTGTTGTCATTTTCCTTCTGATCTTATCATTATAATACCCTGATGAGTGCTGCAATGGCAACAGCCACGGTCGACATAGTGCTTGCTATTCCAACCCACTCAGTACCTGTTCCGGTACGCTCTGGTTTCATGGGCACCACCACCTGTGAGCCCCGTTGTACCTTCGGGTAGTTGTGGAAGATAAAGTTCTTGGTTACCTGGGCGGTACCGTTGCTGTGTATCACATACACCTTCCCTTTCTTGGCCTTCTGGCTGAATCCGCCGGCTTTCTCAATATAGTATTTGGCTGACTTCCCCGGTTCGTAAGCCAGGGCAATGGGATTCAGGATCTCACCGGCTACCCTGATCTCTTCGGTCACCTCGGGAACCACGATCTCATCGCCTGCCTTCAGCTCGTAATTGTAAATGGAATTGGGATTCTTCAGGATCTCCTCGAGGCGCAACTCCATCTTCTCGACCTGCAACCTGGCCTCGGCGCTTTCGAGCAACGAGTCTTCAGCCAACAGTGCCAGGGTGCTTTCCATCTGTTCGGCATCCCTGGGGGCACGTCGCATATAGGCCCCTTTCACGTAGGCGTTGTTGGTGAGTCCACCGGATCGTTGCAGCACATCGGAAATCTTCTCATCCTTCGAGACGATGCTGTAATCGCCGGGATACATCACTTCGCCACTTATCATGACGGTTTGCTGCTCGAAGTAGGATGGGGCCCTGCGGACATATACATAATCGAATGGCTGCAACACGAAATTCTGCTCACCGGCGTCGAGTTTGAGGTCACGACTGATATCGAAACGGTGAATGGTCACCATTTTGGGTGTCAGCTCGGCCGCTTCGGCATAAGTGTTCCGACGTGAAACCTCAAGGTACGATTCGCTGGCAGCTTCAGTAAAGCCACGGGCCATGAAGATCAGGTCGCGCAGGGTCATATTGTCGCGGTAGAGGAAACTGCCCGGCTCCAGTACCTGCCCCAGGATACGTACAAAACGCTCCTGGCGGAGGCTGTCCTTGCCCTGGATCACCACGGCATCTTCACGCTTCAGGGCAATGTCGCCTCTCCCCTGCATCACCTCATCCACATTAAAGGAGATATTCATGGGTGTCAGGTCGTCCTGCAATCGGACGATCAGTCCACGGTTGGAGAAAACGTCCTCTTTGAGTCCGCCTGCCTTACCGATTAATCCCGAAAGCTTCAGTCCGTCGGTCAGCTCATAGGTTCCCGGACGAAATACCGCCCCTTCAATCGACACCCGGTTATCGTACCGGTCAATCACATTTCCTGCGGTCACCACGTCACCGTTACGCAACAGGAAAGAGTCATAAATAGGGGCAGACACATCGCTGACGGTCCGCTGGGTATCGGTGAGCCGCTCGACCGATACTTGTCCGGTCCAGGCCTCATCGCCAAACCCGCCGGCATATTTCAGCAGGTCGGCCATAGTTTCGCCCTCCTTCAGTTCGAAGAAGTTATTCCGTTTGAAATTTCCCCGAGTTTCGACACGGGTGGTATAGGTCGGTATAAAGAGGATGTCCTGCTCGCGCAGGGTCACGTTCCCTTTGGTATTTCCGTTAATGAGGAAGTCATATACGTCGATGGTGGCCACGATCTGGTTGTCG